>JAEEGH010005814.1_pt1 | contig 30667 bp, 27 predicted proteins | sample 9134181 | NCBI WGS metagenome assembly JAEEGH01 (sample SAMN16246544, study PRJNA631951) | gut metagenome | biome: gut microbiome; feature: rumen; material: DP-attached | host: Bos | place: Iran: Karaj | collected 2018-10
GTCCTGTCCGTTATTACTTTTGGTTTGTTTATACTTATGACTCCCGGCTGGTTGTCATAAGTTGTTCTGAATAAATTCAATGAATTTTTCAGGGTTGCATTACTGTTTATTTGTCAAAGTGCTTTGTAATTAAAATCACCATCAATGATAGTGAACGGAGAAGGCGGGATTTGAACCCGCGCGCCGCTTTTGACGACCTGCACCCTTTCCAGGGGTGTCTCTTCAACCACTTGAGTACTTCTCCAAAATAGTTGATTCATGAAACATGTCCAATCGAACAAAGCGAAATGGATTTAGCTTCAATCATTTGCTGTATGACACTTGATCAATCATCAGCGGATCTCTTAATTACAGCGGAGCGAAAGGGATTCGAACCCTTGTGGCGTTGCCGCCAAACGGTTTTCAAGACCGCCTCGTTATGACCGCTTCGATATCGCTCCGAGTGAATAATTATTTATTCATTTGTTTGTCTGCAACTTTATTTGTTCGCCGCAGCGCAAGACATATATTATCAAACCCCCATTGTAATGTCAAGCTAAAAAACAAGTTTTTTTTGAAGTTTTTTTTGTGCATTTATTACATATGTTATATATACGTCTCAATGCATCTTAAAGTACAAAGTAACTCAAGCCCTTGTAATTACAGCATTTGCTCATTATTAAGGTTGATTCTATATTTATATCAAAAAAATGATTTATAAACTCATATAAGTAAAATTTTATGTTTTTACTGTTCTCTCTCGTTCATCTATACTAGTATGTGTATATACCTGCAAAAATCCGCAACCAGTGCGGATTTTTGTTTATAGTCTCAAGTATATATTGTTACCATCTATGCTCTAATATATTTTCTGCAAGAACAATATCATCAGGAGTAGTTACTTTGATATTAGTATAATCACCCTCTACGAGCTTTACTTTTTGATCTGAATAGGTCTCAACTACCATTGCATCATCCGTTATGTTAATTCCATGAGCTATAAGTACAGCTTCTTCAGCTATTAGTTTGTCATAGAGTCTTTTTATAAAAGAATATTCAAAAACCTGAGGAGTCTGTACAGCCCAGACTGTACTTCTATCTGGTGTATTAGCTGCATAGCCTTCTTTGTCTGAAATCTTGATTGTATCCTTAACCGGCATTCCAACTACACAGGCTTTATACTTGGACACTGCATCCAATGATCTTTCAAGAATCTGCTGTGTTACAAAAGGTCTGGCTCCATCATGTATAAATACATAGTCACAGTCACTATCTACTGCCTGTAATCCAAGCTGGACAGAATTATATCTTTGCTTTCCGCCCTCAACAATTGTTCTGACTTTACTAAATCCAAACTTATCTACTATTTCTTTATGAACATACTCCACATCCCCTGGTGATACTACCAGTACGATATCATCAATAAAGCTATGCTCCATGGTATACAGAGAATAATAGACAAGTGGCTTTCCGCCAATCTCCATATACTGTTTTTTTACTTCTGAATGCATCCTGCTGCCGCTTCCTGCAGCTAAGACAATGGCTGTTGTTTTCATAATATTCTTATCATAGCCAATATAGCTATGCCTCGCATCTTTAATTTACTTATGTATTAGCTAAAACCAATAATTCACTCATTGCAGGTTCCTTATAGATAGTGACCTTACAACAAATATATCTTATAAACAACTTTGAATCACATATTACTTTTTATTTGTAACTTAAGACCTTCGTTCCAACTAAGAAGCGGCTTCCAACCGGTATCACGTGTTATCTTTTCTATAGAAGGCTGTAATCCGATCTTAGGTACATTATCAGGATCAAATGTCAGCTCAGATTCTGAACCGTAGACTTCTTTCATTTCAAGAATATAGTCTCTTAGTGGTCTGATATCCCCGCTGGCTATATTATAGATTTCGCCGTCTCTTCCTTTTTCACCAAGAGCTATTATGGCTCTGGCTGCATCAGTAGCCTCCAGGTAGTCCCAGTTCTGAGTGCCTGCTGAAAGCGTCATAGGGGCGTTTTTAGACAGGTTAAGAGCAAGGTCAGGTATAAGTCTGCCATGAGGCTCATATTTGCCGTATAAGCTAAAAATCCTGCCCCATATCCATTCTATTCCAAGCTGTTGTGCTCTGCGCCTTGTCATATATAGGGCTGCCACTTTGGCTGCTCCATAAGCATTTACAGGATCAGGCAGCATATCCTCTGTCTGAGTGCATGATACAGCACCATATTCTGCCTGTGAGCCTGTTGCAACAAATCTCTTACAGCCAAGGGCTGCTGCCGCCTCTACAGCTTCCACACTGTTCATAACGTTAGGGTATTCAACCTGTGGATTGTCCCTGTCTCCATTCCATGCAAGGTGGAAAAAGGTATCCACTTCACCTGTTATTTTTTGTGGTAATGTCTTATATTCATCCATTCCACATTCTATAAGTGTTACATTTTCAAGGTCCCTTAATCTGTCATTATGAGACGAAGAGGCCCTGACCAGTGCCAGCACCTCTATTCCGTTTTTATTTAGTTCTATACATAAATTGGCGCCAGCAAAACCTGCAGCGCCAGTTACTATAACTCTTTTCATATTTTTCCTTAAAAGATTTACTTTTGTGAATTAACATGGAATCTTCTCTCTCGATCACCTAAAGGCAGGTTCGGTACTGCATTAAGGTCCATTCCATGTCTAACTCCTTTTTTATATTCATAGTAGCCTGCAGCACCTATCATTGCAGCGTTATCTGTGCAGAGAATAGGTGATGGCTTGTAAAATCTGATTCCGTTTTCAGCACAGGCTTTTTCAAGAGCCTCTCTAAGTCCTGAATTGGAGGCAACACCACCTGCTATTGCAAGCTTGTCATAGCCGTATTCCTTGGCAGCTTTGATGGCATGCTCTGTAAGTACAGATACAACAGCTTTCTGGAAAGAAGCAGCTACATCATTGGTATTAACTTCCTGTCCCTTCATTTCAGCCTGATTCAGGTAGTTGAGAACTGCTGATTTAAGTCCGCTAAAGCTAAAGTCATACTGTGCATCAGGTATCTTGGCCTGTGGAAATGATATGGCATCGGGATTACCTTCTTTTGCAGCCTTATCAACCTTTGGTCCACCAGGATATCCAAGTCCTATGGCTCTGGCAACTTTATCAAAGGCCTCTCCTGCAGCGTCATCTCTAGTCTGACCTATGATCTCATATTCACCGTAGTCTTTGACTATGCACAGATGAGAGTGACCACCAGAAGCTACAAGACATACAAATGGTGGCTCAAGATCTTTATTTTCAATGTAATTGGCACATATATGGCCTTCAATATGGTGTACGCCAACTAATGGCTTACCTGTTGCAAAACTAAGAGCCTTGGCCTCTGATACACCTACAAGCAGTGCTCCTACAAGACCCGGGCCGTATGTAACTGCTATTGCATCGATATCATCCAGCGTAAGTGATGCTTCTTTTAATGCAGCTCTAACGCAGTAATTTATCTTTTCAACATGTTTTCTGGATGCAATCTCAGGAACAACTCCTCCAAAGACTGTATGGAGCGCTATCTGAGAGGATATTATGTTAGATAATACTGTTCTTCCGTTACGAACTACAGCCACTGCTGTTTCATCGCAGGAGCTCTCAATAGCCAGTATTGTTACATTTTCTTTGTCATCTGATGTTGTCTTTTGTTCATCCCCGTTTTTAACGGACATAAAAATCACACCATCATCTTCTGTTGTTTTGTTTATTTGAATATTTGTTTCTTTTGTATCCTGCATTTCTTTTCCCTGATCATTCTAACAGCAGGCAATCTGCATAAAAGCACGCGGTATCAGTTTGAAGAAAGGACAGTCCATCCAAGTATTTTCCATCTGGACTGTGCATCCTGTCTCAAAACATACTGATACGTCTGTGGTTCAGTAGTAGTTCCGTGTCTGAATGCAAAGTTTACCTGTACATATGCTATATTTTCGCCATTAACCTCTTGTATGGTTATTTCTCCTGATGGCTGAACTGTGTAGACTGAAATTGAGTAGTCGCCTTCTTTTTTGGTGGTTACATCTGAATAGAGCCCCGTAGGCCAATTGCTCTGAGCAGCCAGGAGTTCATCATCAAATATGCCTGCCATAATGGTTGCCATCTGATTAAATTCGGTATCTGTATAGGTCTCTTTATACATTACCTTCATGATCTGACAATAAAGATCCACAACTTCTCTAGGAGTTGGAGGATAGCTGGTTGCCAGATTGATTGTAGTTATCTTCTGAACAGCAGTAAGTACAATGTCTTCTTCTGTATTGCCCTTACTTCTGTTTACCAGAAAATATGCCCCCACTATGACTATCGCCAATAAAACTACCAGAATAATAAATTTAGCAAGTCCTGAATTGTCTTCGCTTCTACTCATAAAGTCCCCTCTCTGACTGTTTAGTCCTACTCTTGAGTATATCTGAGTTCTACAGTTCTTCCGTCTTTTGCTGCTATTGTATTACTAAAGATTTTTTTGGCTCCAGGAAGGTATTCCTTTGGATTGGTAAGGGATGGGCTGTAATGTGTGAGCCACATCTCTTTTACATGCGCTTTGGCTGCCATCTCTGCTGCCTCATACATGGTCATATGCTTATGTTCCTTGGCTTTGATGAGCTTATCAGGCTCACCGTACATTCCTTCACAGATAAAAAGGTCTGAACCTTCTGCATTGTCTACTATGGACTGTGTAGGTCTTGTATCTGTTGTATATGTAAGGTGTATGCCCTTTCTCTCAGGGCCAAGTACCATATCCGGTGTATATACGATTCCTTCCGGTGTTGTAACTGTTTCACCCTTTTGGAGGAATGACCAGTACTTCACATCTATATTATGCGCTTTTGCAGCCTCAACATCAAATTTTCCTGCTCTAAAGAGTTTCATGCTGTATCCGTAGCACAAAACGTTGTGATTAACTTTAAAAGCTTTGATAGTTAACAGGTCTTCGTTTTCAAGTTTGAATTCTTCTTCATCACTTTTTATTTCGTGATATATGATTGGGAATGGAAGTTCCGGTGCAATAACTCTTAATGCATTTACTACCCTTTCAAGTCCCTTTGGTCCTACAAGTACTACAGGCTCAGTACGTTCAGCATTGCCCATTGTTAAAAGCATTCCTGGAAGGCCTGCAATGTGGTCGCCATGGTAATGCGTAAAACATATCATGTCGATCTGTTTTGGGCTCCAGCCTCTTTTTCTAAGAGCGCACTGGGTTGCTTCTCCGCAATCTATAAGTATTCCTTTTCCATCGTATTTGACAAGCAATGCTGTCAGATATCTCTGAGGAAGGGGCATCATACCGCCTGTTCCTAGTAAACATACATCTATCATTGGTTTACCTAATGTCTTTCTAATTTGTTTTTATGTCTTCTACATTTCTAAGCCAGTAAATAACAGCATCTTCCTTTGGACTATCATAAAAAGATGGTCTTACACCTTCTGATATAAAACCTGCACTTTCGTAAAGCCTTATGGCTGATGCATTACCAGCTCTTACCTCTAGTGTAAATGCTGTGCAACCTATTTCACAGCCTCTTTTTAAAAGGTATGCAAACATGCGGCTTGCTATGCCGAGATTTCGCTTTGAGCTATCTACGGACACATTGGTTATCTCACCATCACCACATATATTCTGAACTCCGCACAAGCCGACAACTTCGTCATCTAATACAGCAACTACGTAGGCTGTATCATTGCGTTCCAAGGCATCCTCCAGCTGGGCTCTGGTCCAGGCAAATTTGCCAAATGCCTCTTTTTCAAGGTCGGAAGCACGGTCCAGATCTGATGCTGTCATATCTCGAAGAATTATATTGTTTATTGCTTCTGCCATCATGAACTCATTTTCCCTTTTTCCTTGGCTTCACGTTCAGCCTGAGATGCTCTGAGATATTCTGGAGCAAAATCATCTGCATGAACGTATTTACCCTGTTCATAATAGATAAAGCCAAGTGCCGCCACTACAGCCGCACTCTGTCTGTTATTAAAAAATGGAGCCTGGGTAAATGGTACTGTAAGGAGTACCTTTAATTTATCAATGTATACAGGAACGCCATCTCCAAGAAGAACAACTTCTTTTCCATAGGAATTGAGCTGTGCTGCAATGTCTTCAACGGATGTAACAAACTGCTCATGAAGAGTCTTCATAGTGTAGGTAAGCTCTGTATCAGCTCCCTTATTGGATTCGAAGGTATAGATTCCTGTATAAACCTGGCTGCGTCTGGCATCCATCATAGGGCATATGATCTTTTCCTGACCATAGAGTCCATATGCCATGCCATCAACTGTTGGAACAGGAATAATAGGCTTATCAAGTGCCAGCCCAAGGCCTTTGGCTGTTGCAGAGCCTATTCTGAGGCCTGTAAAGGATCCCGGGCCTGCTGCCACTGCTATAGCATCAATTGTATCAAGCTCCAGTCCAAGCATGTTCTTGATGGAATCCATCATAGGCATAAGGATCTGGGAGTGAGTTGTTTTATTCTGTATTGAATAAACTGCTGTTAATTTATCATCCTCAGCAATTGCAACTGTTGCAACAAGTCCTGAGGTATCAAGTGCTAATATTTTCATAATATCTGTTTTACTGCTGTCCTTTTATTTTATCAAAGTAATAATTCGTCGCCGTTTCAATTATGCTTTCATATATGTTTTTCAATAACAAAGCTTGACTTACATTTCTTCAATAGTGATCTTTCTATAATCAAAGCCTTTTTCCAGGTCTTTTTCTATAGTAATAGCGGTTATGTGCTCCGGAATGATTTCTTCAATAAGGCTTGCCCATTCTATGAGGCATACGCCATCTCCATAGAAGTAGTCTTCATATCCAATCTCATCCATTTCACTGACATCACCTATTCTATATACGTCAAAATGATAAAAGGGAAGTCGTCCCTGATCGTATATCTGAACAATAGTAAATGTTGGACTGTTTACAGGTCCTTCGATTCCAAGGCCCTTGGCAACTCCCTGGGTAAAAACGGTTTTTCCTACGCCAAGGTCACCATTTAGTGTAAATACAGTGCCTTTTTGAACTGTCTGCCCTATTTTTTCCCCAAGAGCAAAAGTCTCTTCTGCACTGTGTGATTCAATTATTTTTATATCTGCCACAATTCTTCCTCTTTTGTTTTCAGATAATTATTTTCTACGATAAATTAACATACCATAGGAGTAATTTTTTTTCAACGAAGAGAGTAGGCAGCTTCATTTAACACATGAGGCATTACCTACTCTCTTGATAATCATCTTCTATCCTGTCCGGTTATGCGTCTTGCTTTTAGTAGACGTTTATTGTAATACATTGCATCATCAGCTTTCTGGGCAATTTCTTCAAAGCTCTTGCCATCATCGGGATATCTGGCATATCCACAGCTGATGCTTACTTTCAACCTTGTTTTTCCTCCGCCTATAACCACATCACGGGCTACGTTTTCTCTGATACGTAGTATGATGTTGTCGATATAGTTCTTATTGTATGATCCTTCTGTAACAATAACAAATTCATCACCGCCTACCCTGTAGGCATTGTCTTTGTCACGGATCGAATTGGCCAGTCTCTTGGATACAATCTTTAAAAGTTCATCACCTGCTTTGTGACCGTAGGTGTCGTTAACTTGTTTGAAATCATTTAGATCCATGTATATGAGGCAATAGGGTGCTTTTTTCTTTTTGAGTTCTTCTGTCTTTTCCTTGTAGGAACGAGGATTGAGAAGGCCTGTAAGATTGTCGTAGTAAGACATCTTCTCAAGATCTTTTCCTCTGGCCTTAAGGGATAGCATTGAATATACAAGGTAAGCTGTCAAAATACTTATGATCAGTACCGCACCTATGATAGTAAGGAGCTCGCGGATCGATACCCAGCCGTCCTTCTGAGTCAGGCTCAATATCCAGGTTCCGCCATCAGGAACGTTTACAACAGTTTCGACTTTGGTATTTTGAGACTCTTCATCAGATTCTATAAGAACAAGACCGCTGTAGGTATCAGTGAGTTTGTAGACCATACCTGTTTCTTCCAGGTCTGAAAAGGCCATTTCATTTAGGAGCTGATTTAGATTAAGGGTTATTACGCTATAGCCCCAGAATTCGTCATCAGTTTTATCCACTCCTAAATACAGTCGTCTGGATATGATAATTCCTCTTTCGCCATTTCCCAGATCTACAGGACCATTTATAGCAAGGATTTCTTTGGTAAGTTTATTTTCTGTTATGGGATTATAATAATTCCCAATTTGAGGATATATGAAATCAATATTATTGTTCCTGATGAGCATGATCCGTTCTATATCAGCATAATCATCACAAAACTGAGTCGCTACAATATTGAAGTTGTCCTCCGTGATATCTCCAAGATATCCTGTTATCAATATTTCCCAGGTTCTTGTAAGATATGTTCTCGCCAAAAGACGCTCTTCTATTCTGCCTGCAACAGAATCGGAAAGTATCTTTGTCTTGTCCTGTTGGTTTTTCATTTCAGAAGTCAGGATAAAATATGAAAGTACAGTAGCTATTACTAAGACTATTGCAAAAGCTACCAGGGAAAAAATCATCTTGTTTCGTCTTCTCATTGTTACCTCTGTTAAAAATGAGTCGTAGGCTACACTACCTCTTGTATAAAGAGTCCAGGTGTAGCACTTAGGTCAATGTATTCATCCCCGCATTTTATCGTAGGCCTTGACAGGTATTCACGATTTATAAATATTATCTCCCCAACTTTTCCATTATTTAGCCTCACACTGTTTAGAAGATATGTATGGACTATATTACTCAAAAAAGTAAGTATCATTTCAACGTCATAGCGCTGGAAGCCTTCATTTTCAAAGGTGGATATTGCCATGAATGGGCAAAGCGGTCCACGGTACACTCTGGCACTTGTCATGGCATCATATACGTCTGCAATAGCAACAAGTTTGGCAAAATCATCTATTTGAGGTCCTTTTATTCCCAGTGGATAACCTGATCCGTCACATCTTTCATGGTGCATTAGTATTGCGTTTTTGACATGGACATTTAAATCAGAGTTTTTGACCAGGCTGTATCCTTGAGTAGGGTGGGTCTTTATGATACTGAATTCATCATTTGTCAGCTTTGCCGGCTTGGTAATGATCTCTGTTGGTATCAGGATCTTGCCTATATCATGCAAAAGGCCTGCCTGAGTGGCAAGTTCTATATCTTTTGAATCCCATTTGAGCCACTGAGCTAAGATATTACTGATCATAGCAACATTGATACAGTGGGTGTAGGTAGCATCATCATAGTTTCTCAGGTTATGCAGCATATCAAAGATATTATTGGGACCTCTTCCTTTTTTCATGAGTTCATTTATAGGAGTAGTAAGTTCCACAACATCTATATCATTTTTACCTGCGATAGCACTGTCTATAACTTGTTTAAAATTCTCTGCGCAGCCTTCGAACTCTTTTTTAAAAGCTTGAAATTCCTGCGTCTGGCGCAGTCTTTCACCATAGGACTGACTCTGAACCTCTGCTATTTCTTCAGCTTCTTTGGCTTGCTCAACGTCATCTTCAATAAGGACATTGATGATCGAATAAAAGATAAGCTTGGTAATAGCCTTGTCATTCAGTACAGTTCCTTTGATCAATATCAACTGACCGCTGTCATATGTATATACATTGTCTGCAAGAACCATTCCGGGTTCCAGTTTTTTAGTAATCACTCTCTTCATAGGTGTCCTCAAAATATTGTGATCAAAGCATTTTCCCTAAAACTTTTCCATAGTATATCTATTTTATAACAATATTTTAAACACGGAATATCACTAATACCATATATAAAGTATAAAAATTCATAAAAAAATTGTCAACGAACTTGACAAATACATTGTGCGCGATATATCATCATTTTGAAAGCAATGTTCTTCGGGGCAGGGTGAAACTCCCAACCGGCGGTAAAGTCCGCGACCCACTATTTGTGGCTGAATTGGTGAAACTCCAATACCGACAGTAAAGTCTGGATGAGAGAAGACTATGCACAGCCATTTTAAATGGTCCGAATTAGACATCAGACAATGCATTTGTTTTTGTGTTGTTTTTAAGCCCCGATCTTATTATTGATTCGGGGCATTTTTTATTGGCGGAAAGAGGAAAAATGAAAGATTTGTTTTTACAGGTTGCTGAGCACGCAGGATACGTACTTGGCTTTGTAGCTATCATAATAGCTGCATTTGTTATTGCTATTGCATTTGAAAAATATGCAAAGAAATTATCCGGGGATACAGATAAAATCCTTACAACAAGGAAAATCGTAGTTATCGGTATTTTTTCAGCAATCGCTGTAGTACTTATGTTTTTTGAGTTTTCAGTGCCTTTCGCTCCACATTTCTACAAGATAGGCTTTAGTGATCTTCCTGCTCTTGTGGGCGGATTTGCATTTGGTCCGGTTGCCGGCGTAATGATCGAATTTGTGAAGATCCTGCTTAACCTGCTGTTCCAGGGAACAAGTACTGCATTTGTTGGTGAGCTTGCCAACTTCCTGATCGGATGTTCTTATATCCTTCCAGGTTCTGTATTTTATCTGTTCAAGAAGAATAAGAAAACAGCTATTATCTCTTGTGTTTTAGGAACACTGGTAATGACAGTATTTGGATGTCTGTTCAACGCCTTTTACCTGCTGCCTGCTTATGCACTTCTGTATGGCGGAATACCAGTATCAAGCCTGATCGAAGCTGGTACAGCAGTTAACTCTCATATCACAAACATGTTTACATTTGTAGTATTGGCTGTTGCTCCACTTAATCTTTTAAAAGGAACTCTGGTTAGTGTTGTAACAATGCTTGTTTATAAGCCACTTAGCCCTATCATCAAATTTGGTCAGGTATCTGTAAACAAGAAAAAGAATGCCATTGCTGACAACGATTGATCCTATAACAAGCGCAAAATCCATTTTTACTTCATTTTAATTTTCTATGTTAAAAGAGATTTGGTAATCCGTTACCAAATCTCTTTTACTATTGTCAGTATTTACCTTATTTTGTCTGCTTTTTCAGCTTTTATAGTATTCTTCTTTTCATAAACAAAGAATGAGATCATTGCCACAAAGGCGATCAATATAATGATCCAGCCCCAGAATGGAACATTTCTCAGATTGTAGCATCTGACATTTATCCACATCTGATTAATCTTGGCGTTTACATCAGAATCAAAATACTCCATGATTGCACTTCTGTTTATGACATCTTCCAATGGGTATTGCGCATAGAGCTGCCTTCTGGTCTGTTCTTCATATGTTGTAAGAATATATTCTCCAGTAGTATTTTCTGGATCAAAGAAGTAAGTCAGATCATATTCTACTGCATCTTCCTCGTCCTCAGCTCCGTAGTTCCATTCAAGATACTCATAGATGACTTCTCCATCCATACCGCCTGATATAACTGAAGTATAACCTATGTAGTACATATTTCTAACTGCATTTTCAGGCATGGAAAGGAAGTTTACAAAAGCTTCTGCAGCCTGCTGTTTGGCACTGTCCTGTCCAATTCCGTTCTTGAGCATTACCCAACCGTCAAACCACATATTGGTACATTCTTCAGGAACAGCAAACTCTAAATAAAGTCCATCTTCTTCTGCCTGATCCATGGCATATACAGCATCACCTGACCACTGGTAGTTACCAAGAACTTTACCTGTTATCATATCTGCCTTACCACTGTCAGTTTCAAAAGAGTACACATTATTTTTGACATCTTGCAGATAATCCTGAATGCTTTCGATGGTCTCATCTGAAACATCATTCATTTCTGCCATCAGGTTATCTGAATAATTCTCATCATTTATAAACTCATCTGATGTGAGCAGGTCTGCCTTAAGTGCTGCCATTGCTGCAAAATAAGAATCACGCACGTTATCTTTTATGGTGACCTGTCTGTAGAAATCAGGGTTATTTAAAACACTCCAGGTTGAAGCCTCTTCTCTGGTCATCTCATTAGGATTATAGAGAATACCTGTGATTCCCCACATGTATCCGGCCATATATTTATTCCAATATTCGCCGTTTATCTCATGAGTTGAAAGTGTCTCTTCGATGAAAGGAGAAACATTTCTAACGTAGTAATTATTTTCATTGGTCTCATCAAAGAACTCATCTGAGTATGGTACAAGCCAGTCTTCAGACATAAGCTTCATGATCATATACTCTGAAGGACATACCAGATCGTAAGTATCTCCCAGTGTAAGCATATTGTAGAGTTCTTCGTTAGTACCAAAGCAGCTGTACTCAACCTTAACCTTCTGACCATAGGTCTCGTAGTACCAGTCTTCAAAATCCTCATATAAGGCTTTTTCTCCGAAGATATCTCCGCTTTCAAGATCTATTACTTCGTCATCTTCCCAGCCGCCTAGATCCATGTATTCTTCCCAGTTGCATACACGAAGGATTATGGTATCGTCTGCAGCTTCAGCTGTTTCCACAAGATCAAGCTCTCCAGCTATAGGAGAAAAAGCAGTTGTAAGTACAAGTAGAGATGATACTAATGTCTTTGGCATAGCCTTTTTTGCGAAGGCTCTAAAAGTCTTACGTCTATCCGCGGCAGTAATTGTTTTTCCAAAAGAATTTAAAGTTCTCATACTTTTGTACCTGCCTTTGCTGCGTTTTCATCATTTCTAAAAGGACGTACATTCATAAGGATAGCTACAATCATAACTATTACAAAAATAAGAGTAGAAAGTGCCCACAGTGCTGTCTTGATCTGAGTCTGAGAGCCTCTAGTAGCATTAACTACGTATGTACTGATAGTATCAAAGGTCGCAGGCTTGGTATATGTAGCTATAAAGTAATCATCCAGTGACAGGGTTATAGCCATTGCAAAGCCTGAAATGATTCCAGACATGATCTGAGGAATGATAACTTTACGAAGGGCATATGCAGGAGAAGCTCCAAGGTCAAGTGCTGCTTCATAAAGGCTTGAATCCATCTGTTTTAGCTTTGGCATAACTGACAGGTATACGAATGGTGCACACAGTGTTACATGACCTGCGATAAGAGGGAAAAATGTATCTTTTCCTGCTCCAAACACGACTACCAGCAATATGCATATAGAAAAACCTGTTACTACATCTGCGTTAACTACAGGAATCTGATTTATAGAATTGATAACCATCTGATTTCTGCGTTTTGAATAGAAGGTTCCAATTGCTCCAAGGCTACCAAGTATTGTGGCAATCACTGCTGCACACAGGGCAAGACCAATAGTGCCAAGGATCATATCTGCCAACTCTTCTGTAGTAAAGAGTGTTATGTAGTTCTGCACTGAAAAGCTTCCGGCAGTACCAATGGTAGTGGCGTCTGTAAAGCTGTACACTGCCAGGATAAGTATTGGTGCATAAATGAACAGTAAAACAAGGCACAGTATTATTGTTGAAATCATACCAGTGTTCCTCCTCTTACTCCTGTATCTTCATCGCCATTAGTAACTAACGTGAAAAGACATATAATAACAAGCAAAATAAGCGCTATCATTGATCCGTTGTGCCAATCATATGCTGAGAAGTAGCTTCCGATAAGGCTACCCATGATATAAGTACTGTTGTACATCATATCAAGGACTACATAGTTGGTCATAGCAGGAAGAAATACCATAGATACTCCACTGACTATACCAGGCATGGAAAGTGGCAGTGTCACTCTGTAAAAAGACTGACGTTTGCCTGCTCCAAGATCTGCTGCTGCCTCAAGAAGGCTTCTATCCAGCTTGGAAAGAGTTGTATATATTGGCAAGATCATGAAGGGAAGAAAATCATAAGTCATACCAATGATGGAATTCAAAAATGGATGAAATGCAAGATTTCCTTCTATAAGTGTCAAAATCTCTTTTAATGCAGTCACACGAAGTGTGAAGTTGATCCACATAGGCATTACAAATATCATGACTATGACAGATTTAAACTTCCAGTTACTCTGTGAAAGTATATAAGAAACAGGATATGCCAGCAAAAGGCATACTACTGTAGTTGCCAATGCAAGGCAAAAGCTGTACAAAAGCGTTCCAAGAGTATTAGGGTCAGTGAAAAAGTTTATAAGATTAGAAAATGTAAACTGACCTTCACCATTGGTAAATGCATAGTACAGAATGACCAACAGCGGCAACACAACAAATATCAATAAAAAGATAAAGTAAGGTATACCAAGATACTTTCTTGAAAAATTCCTGTTCATCGCATTACCTCTTTACTGTAAACTTCATTTTCTCAACAGGCATGATAAGGCCTACCTGATCATCCATATTCCAAAGGTATTCGTCATCTACAATCAGATCATAGCCCTGTTCTGTACGAACGACGTAACTATAGTGGTCACCTTTGTAAATAAGGTTGATGATCTTACCATTAACAAGACCAGCTTCGATATCATCGCTCATCTCAATATCGCCAGGTTCAATTGAGACTCTGACTCTCATTCTTCCAACATCGATTGCCTCACCGTTGGAATCAACAAGAGTACCGTCCATTATTGAAGAACCAGGAATGATCTTGGTGATGTCGCAGTTGATTATCTCTCCATTAAAATCAAGCTGATAATCCTGAGTAATAGTTGTGATAAGGTGTGTAGTATGATCTTCAGCAAGCATGATGTGTATTCCATCAGGATCAAGGCACATTCCAACCTTATCTCCAACCTTGGCAGACTTGGTTGTCTGAATGATCATCTCATATTTTCCGGATTCAACAGTTATCTCATAGTGAACGCCCTTAAATATTACTGATGTAACAACGCCTGAAATAGTTCCATTTTCAGGTGTTGTAAGGATAACATCCTCAGGACGGACTACTACGTCTACAAGAGTTCCTTCAGGAACATCATCTACGCATACAAATTCACCACCGCAGAATCTTACCTTGAGATTACCTGTCATGATGCCCTTAAAGATATTACTTTCACCGATAAAGTCAGCTACAAAAGCATTTTTGGGCTCATTATAAATATCTTCAGGAGTACCGATCTGTTGTATCTTACCTTCTGACATGACTACAATCTTGTCAGACATAGTAAGAGCTTCTTCCTGGTCATGAGTTACATAAATAAATGTAATGCCCAGCTTGTCATGCATATTCTTAAGCTCGAGCTGCATTTCCTTACGCATCTTAAGGTCAAGAGCTCCCAGAGGTTCATCAAGAAGAAGTATCTCAGGCTCATTTACCAAAGCTCTGGCAATAGCAATTCTCTGCTGCTGACCACCAGAAAGTGTAGTAACTTTTCTATCTTCAAAGCCTTCAAGATCAACCATTTCCAGTACATGCTTAACTTTTCTGGTGATCTCGGCCTTAGACATCTTCTTTAGCTTAAGTCCGAAGGCAATATTATCAAATATATTCATATGCGGGAAAAGGGCATATCTCTGGAATACAGTATTGATAGGGCGCTTATTTGGCGGAAGGTGTGCAATATCCTTGCCATTTAAGAGTATCTGGCCCTGAGTAGGCATGTCAAAACCGGCAATCATACGTAGAGTTGTAGTCTTGCCGCAGCCTGATGGTCCTAAAAATGTAACAAATTCCCCTCTTTTTACTTCAAGGTTGAAATCCTTGACAGCAACGAATCCGTTATCAGAAAAGCTTCTGGTGATATCCTTTAGCTCAATGATATTCTGCTCATTCCCCTGCATGGTAAAATACCTCCAATCATGAGAAACGCATAACTGTAAAAAACAGTTATGCGTATTTTAATTTAAACTTCTGTAATTCTCTATCAGTATCGACTTTTTCTATATGAGCTCCAAGATCTTTAAGTTTCATCTCGAAATCCTCATAGCCTCTTTCGATATACTGTATATCCTCAACAGTTGTAAATCCTTCTGCTGAAAGTCCTGCAATAACAAGTGCAGCACCTGCTCTTAAATCCGGGGCACTGATAGAAGCTCCTGTGTATTTTTCAACACCTTCTATTATTGCTGTGCTTCCTTCAACTTTTATAGAAGCGCCCATCTTTGTGAGCTCATCAACATATTTGAATCTGTTTTCAAAAACGCTCTCTGTAACTATGCTGATACCAGTTGCAAGTCCAAGTGCTACTGTTATCTGTGGTTGCATATCTGTTGGATATCCCGGATAAGGAAGAGTCTTAATATGTGTATGTGACAATCTCTTAGTTGCTACAACTCTTACTTCATCATCAGATTCCTGTATCTGACATCCCATCTCTATCAGCTTGGCACTGATAGACTCAAGGTGCTTTGGAATGACATTCTTGACTGTAATATCACCCTTAGTAGCTGCGGCAGCCATCATAAATGTACCTGCCTCGATCTGGTCTGGAATGATCGTATATTCTGTACCGTGGAACTTGTCAACGCCCTTGATACGTATCACGTCTGTACCGGCGCCCTTGATATTGGCTCCCATACTGTTAAGGAAGTTGGCAAAATCAACAACGTGTGGTTCCTTGGCTACATTTTCAATAATAGTCTTACCTTCAGCCATGGCTGCTGTCATCATGATATTGATAGTAGCTCCAACACTAGGCATATCAAGATAAATATGATTTCCTACGAGTTTATCGGCTTTGGCATCTATATTGCCGTATTCGATATTTACTTCCGCACCAAGTGCTGTAAATCCTTTGATATGCTGGTCTATAGGTCTAAGTCCTATATTACATCCTCCAGGAAGTACAACTCTGGCTCTTTTATATTTACCAAGAAGGGCACCTATAAGGTAATAAGATGCTCTGATCTTCTTGATGCAATCATTATCGATTGTTACGTCTTTTACCTGAGATGCATTGATCTTAACTGAATGCCTGCCGGTTCTCTCGACTATGGCACCAATGCTCTCTATAGCCTGAAGCATTGCATTAGTATCTGATTCGTCAGGCATATTATCTATGTAGACAGTATCATCAGTCATAATGGAAGCTGCCAAAATAGGTAGTGCTGCATTTTTGGCACCACCGATCTCAACTTCCCCAACCAACGGTATACCGCCTTGTATTACGTACTTGTTCATATCTTTTCCTCATAGTCCGGGAATGAAATTCCCTAAGCGATTTTGTAATATCTTAATCGCTTTTGCTACAAAAAATAGTTATATCATGAAAACTATTTTTTGTAAATGAGACAAAAATTAATTCAGATAGTTAAGCGGATTTACCTGGGTTCCATTTACAAGGATCTCGAAATGGAGGTGAGGTCCGGTACTTACACCGGTATTACCACTAAGAGCTATCTTTTCACCCTGTTTTACAGTCTGTCCAACGCTTACAAGCACCTTAGACAGATGTCCATACCTTGTTTCCTTGCCATCTGCGTGTTTAATGTATACGCAATAGCCATATCCACTTCCCCATCCTGCTCTTGTGACTGTTCCTGAAGAAGAAGCCATAACAGCAGTGCCAATAGGTGTAGCCCAGTCGACGCCCTTATGATAGGTGCTGGCGCCCTTGGTAGGTGCAGATCTCTTACCAAATCCAGAAGTAAGACGACCTCCGGAAATAGGTTTTATATATGTAGGAGGTACGATCGTTCCTCTTTCAACGATCTTTGGAACAGCCATGTATGTTATTTCTTCTTTCTGGATGTCCGTTTCCTCACTGCTATCATTTTCATATGTTACAAGTGCAACTACCTTACGGTGTCCGGCAGATGGCTCCTGTAATACTTTGGTCTGAGTAGTGTACCAGCTGTCGTTATCAACATACTGAACTTCTGCTTCGTAGTCTTCCTCATAATAGTTCAAAACAGTATATACAACTGACAACTCAGGTTCAGGAACTGTAACGATGATCTCGTCTTCAGTTCTGATGGTAGATGTGGCACTTTCAATAGAATCATTCATCTGTACCAGATCATCTACTGTAAGTCCATATGCAAGTGCTATTGATCCAAGAGTATCACCTGATTTGACTTCGTATATCTCGTTGGTCTCTTTATCTTTAGTAACCTCATCAATAGCAGTCTCTATATCTGTAATCTCTTCTGCAGGAAGATAGGACTCTACTATTTCAATCTTGTCTGCAAAATCTATGCTCTGAAGTCCAAGTTCATAGTCTTCAAAAGCCATATCTGTAATAAGAGGCTTGATATCATCAAATAAAGATGTCATATCTGCAAAAAAGCCTGCTTCAGGAAGTCTCTTTTCTGCTTCCTCTTCTTTTTGTATTTCTTCCACAGATTCAACAAGTGGAGTAAGCACATTTACTTCTCTGTCTGAATCAAGTACAAGCTGAACATCATAGAGGTTTTCAGTATCGTACTTGGAAATAGATGTCTCAAGCAATTCATAAACATCTTCTTTTGAGGCAAGGTTAACGTAATACTCGTTGATCTTGACTGTATAAGAACGGTTCAGGGTACTTACAAGATTGTCTTCCAATACAGCTATCATATTCTGAGTAACTGTATCTTCATCATCGATTTCTCCCCAATATACAGATCTTCCCTCGGTTTCCATATCAGCTACAGCCATGGTAAGCTCTGTATCTGATGTGGAGATTGCTCTTCTGGCTTCTCTAAGGCACGCATAAGCAGATTCTTTTGAATCAAGTACTCCAACAGTAACGCCATCAAGCTTTATGGTAAAAATATTGTTTCCATCTTTTTGTAATTTACTAATGCCCGGTATAACCAATAAGAAAATACCCGCCACTAAAAGCGTTCCCTGCAAAAACCAGAGACGCATTTTCCTGGTGTATCTTTTCATGACTTCTTTTTTCTTCCCTGCTTCTTCTTTTTTACTACACTATATCCAAATTTGCCAAGTTTCTGGCCAAGTTCAAAATACTCTCCATGAGAATAAGCTATGAGGCCTGCTCTGTGCATGTCAAATCTTCCCTTCTCATCAAGATAAGTATCATCCACATCAACACACATAACTTCTGCAATAAACATATCATGGCTTCCCAACGGGATTATCTGCTTAACCTTACATTCAATGTTGACCGGACACTCTTCGATGCCTGGAGCACTGATCTTGTTGGACTTAAGCGGTGTCAGGTGCATTTCCTTGAACTTGTCATAATCTCTTCCTGAACGAACGCCGCACCAGTCAGCCTGTTTTGCGGTCTTCTTATTAGTCAGATTGACTACAAATTCACCAGTCTCCTTGATTATGTCATAGGAGTATCTCTCCGGTCTTACTGATATTGAAAGCATTGCAGGGGAACTGCAAACATTTCCTGCCCAAGCAACTGTAATAATATTTGGTGTTTCATTTTCTCTACCACAGCTGACCATTACTGCAGGGATAGGATAGAGCATATTCCCCGGACGCCATATTTCTCTTGCCATAAATAATTCCTTACATGATTCCATAAATATGTAGCAGCATGATTATCAGATTAGCTGCTGCAATAAGTAAAGTGATTATACAAACCGGAAGAACAGCATTGTTCTTGGTTCCAATCTGTACCTCAAGCTCTTCTGCACGTTTAGAGAGCTTTTTAAATTCTTCTCTAAGTGCCTGGACCTGAGCTGTATTTTCATCTACTATTGCCTGTCTGATGCTAGGCATCTGCTTATTTAATGCTTCCTGGATAGAAGCTTCAACATTTCTCCAGGTACGAACACCTACATCATAGGTTTTTTCATCGCTCAGATCAATTTTCTTAAGGATGTTTTCAACCTGTTCTGTTAATGGAGTAATATCTATATTTTTTGAAGAATTATCTGCCAGGTTATCGATTCCCTTTTGCAGATTGTTCATGTTTTCTTTTAACAGTTCTACTTCTTTTTCGTAAATCTCAGCCTGCTTTTTAATGCGATCCTGTTCAGCAGCTTCTGCAGCCTCATTTGCGCGGATCATTTCCTGCGCACTAAGCTTCTGCGCAAACTTATCCATTAAGTTATCCACAAACTTTCCTCCCAACATAAGCTTTCATCCTCTCTTAATTGTTAGTTAATGTAATCCGATGAAAAACCTTACTTTTTTATAAAATGACAATAAGTCTTTTCTTAATATAGCCTAACACTCATTGTGTATTTTGCACAAGAATTATTTTATCGTTAACTTTGCTTTGTACATATTTACGTTATGTTAAAAGCTTGTTCATAGTTTGTTCATATTTGATTGGTACTATTTATACATGCCGATGAGATGCACGGCACACTAAATTCAAAAGATAGATAATTTTTTCATAATAGCCCAGGCGTTGGAGACAGCGTCTGGGCACTCCTCATCTTGGGATAAATGAGGCATGCCTCTTCCTTGGCGCTTTCACAAACTCCGCACCTACAGTGCGGAGTTTGTTCCTTTTCTTCTTTAAACTGCTTTATCCTTCTCTGCAGCCAGAGCCTGGATCTCATCATTGAGGCTCAGCATCTTGGCATCGAGATTGGCAACCATAGTTGCACATTCTAAAAGCTCCTGATTAATATGAGCAGGTGCGCTTCCTTCAAACTTGTACTGTATCTTATGTTCAAGACTAGCCCAGAAATCCATGGCAACAGTACGGATCTGGATCTCACATTTTACATCTATTATCTTGTTAGAGAGGTACACAGGGATTGCAACGATCATATGATAGCTTCTATAGCCACTCTTTTTAGGATTCATGATATAATCCTTGATCGTTAAGACCTGTATATCCTTTTGATTACTTACCATATCTGCAATCTTGTAGATATCGGAAGTAAAAGAGCATATGATCCTTATACCAGCAATGTCATTGACATATCTGACCATATTTTCAAGTGTAGAATCATACCCATGTCTTTTTAACTTTTTAACGATGCTCTCAGGAGTCTTAATCCTGGATTTGGTATGTTCAATAGGATTGTACCTGTGTACCTCCTGAAATTCATCGTTTAAGATCTCTATTTTTGTATTTATCTGTTTTAGTGCAGAATTGTACAACAGCTGCACTTCTTCCCAACTCTTTATATCTCCATCAGAAAGATTTAATTCCATCCTTTAATCCCCCAATCGTAGGTGAATAAATCTTACAGTGATCACTCTACTGTTACGCTCTTAGCAAGGTTACGTGGCTTATCAACATCAAGGCCCTTAGATACAGAGATATAGTAACCAATAAGCTGAAGAGGAATAACGGCAAGTGATGTAGCAAAGTGCTCATCTGTCTTTGGTATAAATACTGTAAAGTCAGCAGTATCCTCAATGCTGTAGTTGCCATATGAAGTGATGCCACACAGATATGCACCTCTACTCTTAACTTCTACCATATTTGAAATTGTCTTTTCAAAAAGCTGTGACTGAGTAAGTACGCCAACAACAAGTGTTCCATCTTCAATAAGACTGATGGTTCCGTGCTTTAATTCTCCAGCTGCATATGCTTCTGAATGAATATAGCTTACTTCCTTAAGCTTAAGGCTTCCCTCAAGACAGATTGCATAATCAATTCCACGACCAATGTAGAATACGTCTTTTGCATTGGCAAACTTACTTGAGAACCACTGGATCCTATCCTTTTCTTCAATAAGCTTGCTGATCTTATCAGGAAGTGTCTGCATCTCTGTAAGAAGCTCTGTTATCTTCTCTTCTGAAAGCACGCCCTTAGCCTTGCCAAGTGCAATTGCCAGAGAATATGCTGCGATCAGCTGTGTTGAATATGCTTTTGTTGTAGCAACAGCAATTTCAGGACCTGCAAGTGTCTGGAATACATAATCTGCTTCTCTTGCAATTGAAGAGCCGACTACATTTACAATACCAAGAGTCTTGCATCCTCTGTTTTTAGCTTCACGAAGAGCTGCAAGTGAGTCTGCTGTTTCTCCTGACTGGCTTATGATCACAACAAGAGTGTTTGGAGGAAGAATAGGGTTACGATATCTGAATTCAGAAGCAACCTCAACTCTTACAGGAACTCTTGTAAGGTCTTCTATAACATACTGAGCAACAACACCTACGTGGTAAGCTGATCCGCAGGCTGTAATGATGATATTGTCAAAACCTGCAAGGTCTTCATCAGTAAGACCAACACTTGAAAAATCAAGCTCCGGCTTGCCATCTACGTCTTTAACAACTGAATTGATAGTGTCACGTACAACCTTTGGCTGTTCATGGATCTCTTTGATCATGAAATGCTCAAATCCGCCTTTTTCGGCAGCATCTGCATCCCACTTGATCTCTGTGATATCCTTCTGTACTTCATCACCATCAAGGTTAAAGAATGTTACCTCACCCTCACGGAGACGAGCCATTTCAAGGTTACCAATGTAATAAATATCTTTTGTATGCTTAAGGATAGCTGGAACGTCTGATCCCATAAAGGTCTCACCGCCAGTAACACCGATAACCATAGGGCTATCCTTACGTGCAGCATAGATTTCACCAGGATAATCCTTGAACATAACTGCAAGGGCATATGAACCTCTTACACGTACCATTGTCTTGGCAATAGCATCGATAGGACCTACCTGATATTTTTTATAATAGTAATCAATGAGCTTGATAGCTACTTCTGTATCAGTCTGTGAGTAGAATGTATACCCATGTCTGATAAGCTTGTCCTTAAGCTCCTGATAGTTTTCAATGATTCCGTTATGAACACCTACAACGTTCATGTCATCTGAACAGTGTGGGTGAGCGTTATTTTCTGATGGTTCACCGTGTGTAGCCCAACGTGTATGTCCAATACCACATGAACCCTTAACTGCTGCGCCATCATTAGTCTTTTCAGCAAGGATCTTTAATCTTCCCTTGGCTTTAACTACTACAGGTTCAGCATCGCCATCTCTTACAGCGATACCTGCTGAGTCATATCCTCTATATTCAAGTTTTGAAAGTCCGTCTAAAAGAATCGGGGCAGCCTGAGCTTTTCCTACAAAACCTACTATTCCGCACATAATACGCTCCTTATCTAACGTTGTGTATATCCAACGCTCCTTATGTATATCTCTCTTTTTAAAAAATTGTTATATGTAATTACTACTATTTTTATACTGATATGTCAAATCTGCTTCCAATATGTCTTGTTCATGGTGCACAAATTGATAAACCATCCAGGAAGCTTCTTATAGCCTCTTCCAAGCTTATAGCCTATCCATCTGGAGCCACAAAGCAGCACATAATGTGGGATCAGATAATGTTTTCCTATATGAGCAAAATGACTGATGGATTTACGTACCATCTTTACACCTTCACTCTCAGATTTAAGTCCGGCAAATATTTCCGGATGATCTATCTGAGAAACACCCAGGTCGAAGTTTCTGTGGAACTGCTGCATGCAGGTGTAATTATGAGAATGTACAACTGCGGCATCTGCTGCATAGTAAATCGCATAGCCTGCCTGCATTGCTGTACCTGCATATATCATATCTTCATTAAAAATGGTCTTGTCAATAAATCCGCCCAGCTTATTAAAGATATCCTTTTTGTACATAGCACATACATTAGAACAAAAATATGTCTTTATACCAAGTCGTTCCTTGTCTGCCTCTGTCTTTTTCATGGACTCAGCAGGATAATTGAACTTACGGTTATATCTCTCAGTAAGGTTGCATTCAGGTCTTGGATATTGTCTTGCATAGGATGCTGCAACATCTTCATCAGCAAAAGCCTTGGCCAGATTGGTTATCAGCATGCTATCCTTTGGTATCGCATCCTGTGTCATCATCAAAAAGAGGTCTGTATCAGACATGGATGCTCCTATATTTCTGGTGCCTCCATGATTAAATTCTTCTTTTGATACGTGTTTTACTATTACATTATTGTATTTTTCCTCAAAACCGGGATGCTCCTCTAAAAATGCATCAAAATACTTCTTTTCAGTATTAAGAATGATTATATGCTTAGGAGCATATAGCTGTTTTTCAAGCATATCCAGTAGCTTGATAAATTCAGCACCTGGTCGGTATGTAGGAATAATTACATCAACAGTTAACATAAAATATCCATTCCTTAAAAAAGAGGCCAAAAGTATCTTGGCCTCTCATTCTTTTTATTATTGTCTCAATCAGTTCAATGTATATTGAGATGCAACACTCTTGATATGATCACTAATTGTCTGTACATCTGATGAACACTCATAATCTGTCTCATCAAACAAGAACTCATGTAACCACTGAACGTTATCTGTAAGATCACAAGCAACTACACAGCTTCCTGCCTTACCAAGTGTTCCTGTCTTACGATAGTCTGCATATGGGAAACCATCGTTTCCTGTTACATTGTAGCTTGCGATATCTGACAGAAGCTCTGTAATCTCAGAAAGATCAAGAGATGTATATGTCTCATCAAATACGTCTGCTGCAATATCTGCCAGCTTGGAAGGTTTAGTCTTGGCTTTTTCAAGAACAGCCATAAGTACATCACGCTGTCTCTGTGCTCTCTGGAAGTCATTTCCTACATAACGGATACGGCAGTATGCTGTAGCCTGAAGTCCGTTAAGTGTCTGAAGACCAGATGAAGTAACAGGAGTATAATCAACGCCCTCTGTAGCTACGAAATTATCTTCACCAGCTGCGTTTGTACCGCTCTTTGTACCAACCATACTGATCTGGTAGTTATTAAGGTGAGAAATCTCATTTTCCTGAACATTGATCTCTACTCCGCCCAGGTCATCGATCACATCAATAAGTCCGTCAAAACCGATAGTAACGAAATCCTCTATATCCATATCAAGGTTCATATTGAGCATTGAGATAGCCTGCTGTGGGCCACCAGCTGCATATGCTGCATTAGCCTTGGAATATGTATCATTACTCAGATTAAGGTATGTATCACGGTAAACAGATACAAGCTTGATATCATGTGTTTCATTATTGATAGAAGCAATGATGATAGTATCACTTCGTGTGTTCTTGTTGAGCTGGCCTTCACGGGAGTCAACACCGAAAAGTGCGATATTGGTGTAGCCCTTCATGGATTCATTACTCTGTACTGTTTCACTGATACTTTCCTGAATCTCAGTCTCATCAAGTTCTACCTTACCGACCTTGGTAACATTCATCTTGATAAATAATGTGTAAGCTACAAAACCAAGTACTAACAGTACTGCTAATTCTACACATAAGATAATGATACCGCTCTTCTTTTTCTTAGATCTACCTCTTGAGCCTGATCTTGATGAAGATCTGCTTGAGCTGCCTGATCTTCTTCTATTATCATAATCATAATCGTAATCAGATCGTCTGCTGGAGCTTCCGCTTCTGCTTGAAGAACTCCTGCTTCCTGATGATCTTGATGATCTTCTGTCATCATAGTAGTCGTCATCATAATCACGACTTCTTCTGTCTGATGGTCTTCTATCAGAATCCCTTCTAGGTCTTCTATCATAGTAGTCATCGTCACGTCTGTTTGACATTGCAACTAGTCTCCTTTTCCCCAATAAAACTTGTGGCACACATCAACTATTTCATAAATATAACCCATATTGTAAAAAGTAATAAAAATAATTCAAAAAACAAAATGCCACTAAGTAATAATGCCACAAAACACAAAATTATACAAGATAAAGCAAGTGGTCAATAAATTCAAAAAACTTGTGTTACTGTTTATCGCTACATAGCCAGCATTTCGAACCTGAACTTTAACAAATACTTCTTTACTCATCAATAGGCGTTTTTGTTTACAAATCCATACCTGAATGTGCCAAGTAATATTTTTAGATCGAAGCCCACAGTCCAATTTTCTATGTAATATATATCATATTCGATACGTTTTCTGATTGACGTATCGCCCCTAAAACCATTTATCTGAGCCCAACCGGTAAGTCCCGGACGAACCTGATGCTTGACCATATATCTAGGAATCTGCTCTTTAAATTTCTCTACAAACTGAGGTCTTTCAGGTCTTGGTCCTACAAGACTCATCTGGCCTATCAGTATGTTGAAAAACTGAGGCATTTCATCAATACTGGTCTTTCTAAGGAAGCGGCCAACCTTGGTAACTCTAGGATCATTACGGGTTGTCCAACCTTTTTTCTCTGTCTCTTCAGTCTGAACTTCCATAGTCCTGAACTTGTACATCATGAAAGGCTTGCCGTGCATACCGACGCGTTCCTGCTTAAATATGATAGGTCCCTTGCTGGTAAGCTTGATGGCAATTGCTGCATATATCATAAATGGTGAGAATATCACAATTGCAAAAAGAGAACCTACAATATCCATTATTCGCTTGATAAGCTTATTGATTCCACTTGCAAGTGGCACGTATCTGATATTGATAACAGGAAGTCCCTGAATATCTTCAGTATACGGGTTGCTTGGGAACAGGCTTGTATAGTCAGGTACAAACTTGGTATGGATACCTGATTTCTCACACATAGCTACAAGAGTTTCAAGGCTTTCGTACTGATCCAGTGGAAGTGTAATGATAATCTCATCATAGTTGTTTTTATCCATAAGTTCCTGAAGCATATCAATCTTGCCGATAACCTTTACTCCATGATATGAAGTATTTACAGGAACAAAATCATCCAAAACGCCTGTTACATCATATCCCCATGAAGGATTGTCGATCATACGCATGATATAAGCTTCTGCAGATCTTGAATATCCAACAAGAAGAATGTGCTTAATGTTGTAACCTTTTTTCCTTGCATATCTGAGGATTTTTCTCAAAAGGCCTCTTGCCATTGAAGCAAAGACAATGTTTACAATGAAAAAGATAAACATCATCAAACGTGAGAAGTGCAGCTGCTTAACAAATACGTATACATATACGATGTAGCAGATCATTCCCACGATATTGGCTTTGACGAGATTGTTGATCTCCGGAAGCAGCTTCGATGCTCGCTTTGAGGAATACAAGTCAAAGTAATTATATAAGATCAGATAAACAGGTACTAAAAAATACAGTGAGCTGAAGTACTGCTCAACAGACAGACGTCCACCTATAAGATTAGCGCCCATCAGATCAAATCTGATCCAGAACGCAAGAATATAAGACAGCACTATAATAATGCCATCTCCAATTACATGGAGTGTATTCAAATGTGATTGATTATTTCTGATCATAATCCTGTGATCCTTCTTACGCAGTTTATCCACAATTCAATCTGCAGTAAACAATAATTAGTAATATTGTGGCTGCTTACCCCAACATGTTTTTTGGAATTGGAGGCTATTTTCTTAAAGCCATCCAGCAAGCCAAGAGCATGAGCTCTGCCCAAACCTTTTTTCATAAAATAGACCTGTTTGATGCATATGCCAAAGATAATGAGTGGCAGATTTATAAGGAACATCAATACAGGCATGTTCTTATATATTAAGTACAAATTATTGGCACTTGTCAACTGTACTTTGAAAGCATTGTGTCTCGAACCACTGGTACCGCTTCCTGCGTGATATACAATAGCAGATGGTTCGTAATAGTTCTTGTAGCCGTATATTCTTGCTCTTATACCAAGATCAACGTCTTCAAGATAGCAAAAATGAGCGTCATCAAATGCGCCTATTTCCTCTAAAATACTCTTTTTGTAAAAAGCTGCACCTGCACAGGCAGATGTGACCTGTCTCTTCTGCGAATGCTTATCTGATGCAGAATCCTTGCCCAGAGTAAAGGCCCATCCCAGAGCGCAATAATAATCTCCGGTGTCATCTATGAGATGCTCTCCTTTGAGTGCAAGCATCTTGGAGCTGACACTGAAGGCCTTGGGATAACGTTTGATTGCTTTTAAGAGCTTTTCTGAAACGTCTTCCTGGATAACAGTATCATTATTTAGTAAAAAGATGTATTCCGTTTTAGCTTCCTTGATGCCAACATTGACTGCTGTAGCAAATCCGGTATTTTCACCAAGTTCAACAAGTCTGACATCAGGATACTTTCTTTTGATCACATCAAGGCTGCCATCGGTGGAGCCATTATCAACTACTACCACATCAGCCTTGACCGTCTGTTTGAAGGCGCTTTTAAGGCAATCATCTATGTATTTTATTCCATTGTAATTTGGGATAACAATGGTTATTTCAGTTTTTTCTCTATCTGCGGATCCCATAAGATCAGATATCCCTCTTCTCTAGCAGCTGCGCAAAAGGCTATACTATCTGCAATTATAGATTCGTTTATATATTCATCATTTTGGACGTTGGAATTTTTTACAATCTTGGTACCCTTGTCCGTAATTTTGGTATCTCTTGAGAAAGACTCATAGGTGTTATTTTTCAACGTAGTATCTCTATAATCTATGCCAAGTACCTGTTTATATAACTCCATGAGTTCTGGCCTTATCTTCATGCAGCGAAGATCAACTGCATCAGTATCCTGCTGCAGCACAGCCCTATGGAGAAAGCCACCGCTGTAGCCTTTCTGCAATCCATTATACAATATTTCCCCGTCAGCTGTATAATTTCCGCCAATAAGTCTTCCTTCTGAATTGATCAGTTTCCCGCCGACTACACCTACATCCTCTCTTGCATCGAATATGTCTGTGTCATAATCAGTTCTGTAAAAGCCTACGTGTGGAAGGTCTGAAACGTTTGCAGGGATTCCTTTAGCCTTTAAGAAGTCCTCTACAGCTCTTTTTCCAGCATCATAAGCGTATTTCTTGCTGGCAGGATTGGCTGCAGTAGAAGCCTCATGGCAGCGCCAGTGATATAGAACCTTTGGAATATGGGCTATTTCCCCAGGTCCATCGCAGGCTCTCAGGATCAGATCAAAGTCCTGAGCTCCATCATATTCTTTTCTGAATTTCAGCTCTTTTATAATATCTGAACGGATAACCGTAAAATGACATATGTAATTATTAGATAACAGGTAGTCGTAATTAAAATCAAGCTTCTGATTAGGCTCATAGTAATAGGTCTGATTGGAATCACATTTATCCTCATCAGAATAAATCAACCTTACCTGACAATCTGAAATCTTTATTGTCCCCGCATTCATCATGCTCTTTCGGATAGCATGTGCTATTTCAAAAAGAGCATCCGGTGTCAGGACATCGTCATGATCCAAAAGTCCAATATAATCGCCTATAGCAAGCTCCAAGGCAGCATTAGTATTCTCAGATATGCCTCCATTGGATTCCAGGTGAGTATATTTTATTCTAGGGTCTTTTTCTGTATATTCTGAAATGATCCCTTCCACAGAACCATCAGGACTTGCATCAGCAAGGACCAACTCAAAATCTGGATAGCTCTGAGCCAGAACGGATTCAATCATTGCCCTGAGGTATTTTTCAGGTGTACAAAAGCAAGGCACAACAATACTGATGCGTGGTGCATCACCATTTTGAGCCCACTTTTTATAATTTTGCCTCTGCTGAGTCAAAAGCTCATCTGTCGGCGGTACAAACTTGTATATAGAAGTCTTTTGCAGCTCAAGACGCTCTTTTGCAGCATAATAGGCTGCTTTTACGCCGTTTCGTCTAGCATATAAAATTGTTTTGATAAATGCTGATTTTAATCCCATAATATTTATATTATAGCATTATAGTGACTCTAATGTTAGAATAACTGTAGTTTGATTAAAAAATGTTTAAGGACTGTTTATGAAAAAAGTGCTTATGATAGGCCCTGACAGAACTGTTCAGGGAGGAGTTTCCGGTGTAGTAAACAATTACTACAAGGTAGGACTTGATAAAAAAGTAGAATTGAAATATATCGGTACAATGGTTGATGGCAGCAAATTTACCAAGCTGATCAAGGCTATCACATCCTATCTGGCATTCAGAAGTTGCCTGAAGGATTACGATATTGTTCATATACATATGGCATCAGATGCCAGCTACTACAGAAAGAGCTTTTTTATAAAGGCTGCTGTAAAGGCCAAAAAGAAAATCGTGATACATCAGCATGGCGGCGATGTCCAGAATTTCTATGGCAAGATGACAGGCAAAAAGAGAGCTAAAATGGCTACTCTTCTTAATAAGTGCGATGCATTTATTGTTCTGGCGCCTTTTCTCTACGACTTTTTCAAAGATATCATCGATAATGATAAATTGCATATCATTCCAAACAGCGTTGCAGCTCCTGATTTTGATATGGACAAAAAAGACTATGATAATCAGAACATCCTGTTTCTGGGAAGGATCTGTAAGGCCAAGGGTATAAACGAGCTGGTAACTGCTGCTGAGCATCTCCATGAAAAATATCCTGATATGAAGCTTACGCTTGGCGGATTTTTTGAGGATGAAGACCTTAAAGAAAAATGCCTCTCACACCCTGATTACATTGAATGTCCTGGTTGGATAAAGGGCAGTGATAAGGATAAGCTATTGGAAGATAGTTCCATTTTTATTCTTCCATCCTATTTTGAAGGTATGCCGCTATCTCCAATTGAAGCCATGTACTTTGGATGTGCCAACTGTAACAGTGCCATAAGTGGTACACTTCAGATATTTGATTCTCCTCTTATGGTAAGCGGAGATTTTGCAGATAGTGATAACAGTGCCATGACACAAGACCTGATTACCTCTGAAAATGCTTATGACAGCGTATTTTTCAATCCTAAGGATGTTGTTTCATTGGAATCAGCATTGGATCTGCTTCTTGGCTCAGCAGAGCTTCGCAAAAAAATTGGTACCTGCGGTAGGAAAACCGTTGATAAAAAATATGATCTGAATAAGATTGTTGCTGATGTTTGCAATATATATGACGAGATCTTATGAAATAACAAAGAATGTCGCTTGCGACATTCTCGCGCGATAGGTAAATGTTGCATTTATGCAACATTTACCTATCGCGCGAGTGCGCATCCTTAACTGAGTCACTGGGGACGTATCCAATGTCATTTAGATAAGGATACCCCCCTGGTTCAAATTTAATTAAATAGTATCTTCAAGCAGAGGTGTAAAAGCCTCTGTTTTTTTGCACTTTTTTTCAAAAAGTGCTTGACAAAGTAGTCAAAA
>JAEEGH010005815.1_pt1 | contig 30664 bp, 25 predicted proteins | sample 9134181 | NCBI WGS metagenome assembly JAEEGH01 (sample SAMN16246544, study PRJNA631951) | gut metagenome | biome: gut microbiome; feature: rumen; material: DP-attached | host: Bos | place: Iran: Karaj | collected 2018-10
GATTCTTTCTCGTATTGAGGGCGATGCCGACAAGATAGGCAATCTGTTGGAGCGACTTACGAAAGTCGTAAAAGAACAACTGGGTGAGCAATTCACTTTAGACAACTCTGCCTCACTGAGGAAACTCGATGAGATGGAACGAAAGCTCAAAAGCGGATATACCAGTTTCTGGAGCTAAAACCACGAATTAAACGAATTTTGTATCTGTGGAACTGCTGACGATACAACACGAGGACTTCACCATGTATGTGGAGTGCTCGAAGTATGAAGCCATTTGGGGAAAGGCGGTAAGGAATGTGGGCAGAGAAAATCTGCTTACCACTTACACGTGGACGGATGGTGTCAAGTCAGCGATGCTTAATGATGAACCAATTGAGAACGGGAAGCAGGCTCAGGCTGTATTCTTCGACAATGCGGAATATCCTATCTGGGTTGATTTTGGAACGCATGTCAGCAAGGCGCAGTTTGGCTCAATGCTCCAAGCAGACAACGATCGATTCTGTTTCAGAGGGCATACGTTGGCAGGCTTCATCAACTACGGCAATGAGATAGGAAGGAGCGAACTGCAACTGGTATATCATACAGGCAAGGAGCAGCGCAACTTCAAATTGGGCTACGAGGTACTGAGTACCAAACTGAACTATCACGAGCATTGGAAAAAAATTATCGAGGACATCGAAGCAGAGTATCGCATGCTGTCGCTCGATTACATGAAGCGCACATTTCATGGGTTCTCGCCTGATACGAAAGGCGATACGCCAGAGTTGATATGGTGGAGCATCTTTGCTGGCGAACAAGAGAAGTTTGTGAAGGCATGCCGCAGTATTATTGAAAGGCCTCGTCGCAGGTTAAGAGGCTATGAGGTATATCTCAGAGCTGACAAATTGAAGCGAGTGCCGGCATATATCGAGAACGAACTGGCAGAGCACAAACGTGAACAAGCACATCTTTATCGAGTGGAAGAGCATGTGCAATCGAACGACACACAAGAGAATCGCTTCCTGAAATATGCATTAGGGCAGATCACCGCCAAGTATGAAACGCTGAAAAGGCGCATTGAGGCTATTAGGAACACCTCGGAAACGCTGAAACGGGAAATGGATGAAGTAGAGAGGACGCTGAACCATTTGCAACGCAATCCTTTTTTCAGAACCGTTGGACGCTTCAAAGGACTGACTCAAGAAAGTTTGGTGCTGCAAAAGGCTACGGGCTACAGTCAGGTTTACAGGACTTGGCAATTGCTGAAGCGTGCCTATTCGTTGAACGACGGTATGTATAGGCTGCAGTCTAAGGACATTGCCACGCTCTATGAGATATGGTGTTTCATCGAAGTGAGCCATATCGTCAAAGAACAATTAGGACTTGACATAGATGTCGACCATCGCAACCGTATGGAAATGAACGGGGTGTTCACTTGGGAGCTGGGCAAAGGAGAACACTCGCGAATCCTTTTCAGAAAAGACGGGGTGGAACTGGCTGAACTTGTTTATAATCCCAAACATAACGACAAGGATAACGATTCCATAAGCATGGAACATCTGGTTGTTCCCACAGTTGCACAGAAGCCAGACATCGTGCTGCAACTGACAAAAGATGACATCGAGAAGGGGATGAAAATGACCTATCTCTTTGATGCCAAATACCGCATCAATGACAGGACGGATACAGGCGTAGACACACCTCCAGATGATGCTATCAATCAGATGCACCGCTATCGTGATGCCATCTATTACAAGGACAACAAAGAGGGCGATGCATCTCTGAAAAAGGAGGTGATTGGCGGATACATTCTGTTCCCTGGTAATGGCGACCCGATGGAAGTCGCGAGGGCCAAGTTCCAACAGTCGCTGGACGAAGTCAACATCGGAGCTTTCCCCTTGAGGCCCAATGACATTGAGAACAGGAAACTGCTGGAGCATTTCATAGGAGAGTTGATAGGAAAAGCCTCAACAGAGATACTCGACAACAGCATTCCACAAAAGGGCTTGTACTATACAACAACGGAACCCAAAGAGGCTCTGTACATGATTCTTGCTCTTGACGACAAGGTCAATGAAGACGTAAATGCTATTCTCGAGGGCGATGCCGCCACGATTATCATGGGTAAAAAAGGCATCGAGGAGACAAAAGATATTCAGGCCATCCGATACATTGCGCCCATCATGCCAGGCGGGCATATCAAGGGATACTACAAAGTTGCGAAGGCAAATCTCGCGAGGGTGAAGGATGCGGATTTTCCCATCCGCATTAAGTTCGAAGTCTGCGATTGGGTGAAATTAGAGCATCCTGCCAAGTTCGGAATAGTAAAGGGGGCTTTCCGTGGGGTATGCAAGACGCACGAAGAATTCTTCAAACACTGCAAGGAGTTTGCAGTAACATAAACCAACCTGGCCATAGGGTTCATTCCTTAGTTGACTCGACAATCTCTCCTTTCTGACTCAACACGTTGAAACGCCAAACACAACACGTTGATTTCCTCGACACAACACGTTGAAACTGCCGACACAACACGTTGTGTTTTCGGTCACGACGGGCGGGCTCATCTTTGCCCTAAGATGATGGAAAATTGATTGTCCGTTCCGTAGGCCTCCTGTTCTTCACGGTTGCGGGCAAGTTTCTAGCCGTAGTAGTCCACAAACTCCTGTCCCGCGGATCTCCTTTCAAAAATGGAATTCAGGTACTGCTGATCTTCCTCGGAAAAAGATATCTGGAATTTCTTCACACGCGCGATATCAAGGGGTGCAGGTGGAAATTTCCTTTTCTGCTTTCAGTTTTTGCACCTCCTTTTCTACGGCTCTGAGGGGAAAAAAGGAAAAGGGGAAAAAAGTAAAAGGTGAAAAAGTGAAAAGGTAAAAAGGTAAAAAGGTTAAGCCGAATGTTTACGATAACGAGGACGATGACGATAACCGCTAACCCATAACCGCTAACCCATAACCGCTAACCCATAACCGCTAACCGCTTTAAAAAGGAACATAACAAGCGAAATTTCAGATAGGATGCATATTGCTCGTTTTTTACGATGTTAAATCATGGAATGGTATTGCAATATCTCAATAAAAAATTGTATCTTTGCAACAGAAATAAACTATCTATCACATGGAAACAAATTCTTCGATTCTTCAACGGTTTTACGGCATACTTTTTGCTGCGATACTCCTGATGGCTGGTTCGAATGCTGAGGCTCAGATAAAACTGACCTGCATCGATGGCACCAACATGAATTCCCTCTATGGCGAGGGATGTGAGAAACTGGTTGACGGGCAGCCTGGAACCAAATGGTGTCAGGTCTTCAGCGGCAGCAACACACCCTACGTCATTTTCCGCGCTTCCGAGGCTCTCGTGCCAAAGAACTATTACCTGCTCACCGCAGGTGATGCCAGCAGGTTCCCTGAGCGCAACTGGCGCACGTGGTACATCTATGGAGCCAACTTCGAGAACGACGACGAGGCTACCAAGGATGCGAACGGATGGGTGCTGGTCGACCAGAAACTGAACGTGGGCACGGACATGCTTCCTGCCAAGAGTCTGACGATGGCGGACTTCACCTGCTCAGAAAACAACACGACCGCCTACAAATACTACAAGATTGAGGTGAAGGCCATCATGACTCTCAAGGAGGGTGACCACATGCAGATGGCTGAGTTCTCCTTTGGAAGCAGCGAACAATCGGAAACATTCTCATTCACTGCCTTAAGCACCAGCACCTACAACGGTGACGTGGAGCACAACGAGGGAGCCTTCGCCCTGGTGGACGGAATATCCACCACCAAGTGGGTTTTCAATCAGTTGCCCAGCTGGATGGTATTCAAGTCAAACAGTCCCCTTGCGCCCACCTTCTATTCGATGGTAACGGGCAATGACACTCAGCAATACCCTGGACGCAACTGGCGTGACTGGCAAATCTATGGCGGCAACTTCGCCAGCGATGCCGACGCTCAGGCGGATGCCGAGGGATGGGTGCTTATCGACAACAAGACGGACATCGGCACGGACATCCTGCCCCCCGACAACTACAAGGAAGCCATCCTGGATGTGTCTGAAGGAGTTTCCACTGCCTTCAAGTATTTCAAGGTTGTCGTGACGACCAACATGGGACAGGCTTACTCGCAGATGTCCGAGCTGACGCTGGGCACAGCCAGCGATTTCGAAGCCAAGAAGAAGAGCTATCTCGACGACTACAAAGCCTATGACCTGAGCATTACTGCCTATAAGCCCTACAAGGATGCCTACAACGAGGCTGTCACCACCCTGCAGGCTGCGGCAAACTGCGCCCAGATACGCGATGCCATGAACACGTTGGAAGAGGCGAAGGCCAACATCACCCAGTCTGCCCTCGTCTACCAGAGCTATGCCAACTCCGTGTCCATCGCTCGCGGATTCTACGAGAACGGACAACTGAGCGGCGAAGGCATGAAAGTCATCGGCGACTATCTGAACACCAACGCTGGGCCAAGCAGTCAATACCCCAATGGAACCTTCCCCTACATCATGGAGCAACAGGCATTGAGCGATGACGCCATAAACGACGAGACTGCCTTCCTGAGTGAGCTGATCGAGAAATACGCCAACAACCTGACTGAGGGAGCCATCGAAACCACCTATCAGGTGCTCGACGCCACAGAAGGCTATGCCTCCACCGAAGATGCGTCTGCCCTGTTCGACGGCGACTCGTCCACAAAGTGGTGCCACAACCACAAGGGAGGCCTCTCTTACGTTGTCTTCAAGGCAGAGGAACCCATCACACCTTCCTACTATCGTCTGGTGACAGCCAACGACACGAAGAGTTTCCCTGGCAGGAACTGGAAGACGTATAAAATCTATGGAGGCAATTTCCCTGACCCAGACCATGCTACCAGAGAAGCTGACGGATGGGTGCTGCTCGACGACAAGAAGGACGTGGGCAAAGACCAGATTCCTGCCGACAATTTCGCTGAGGCCTATCTCTACCTGTCCCAACCCTCGAATACGCCCTATGAATACTTTAAGATAGAGATTACCGAAAGTGTAAGCGGCAGCATCATGCAAATGTCTGAGTTCTCGTTTGCCAACAATGCCAACCTCTTCATGCTCAGGCAGGAATACTACGAAGAGTTTGCCGACTTCAACCTGACCGACATCATCGCGCAACAGGCTCTCATCGACCAGTACACCAAATCACTCGAGAGCATGCTCCAATGCACCACAGTTACCTATCTGACCGCATTGCGCAACACGCTGACCACACTCCAAGGGAGCATCGAGAAGTCTGCTGAGCGCTATGCTGAATACGAGACCTACATCGAGGACATCATCTACGAATACCTCGACGATCTGCGCTCCGCCGATCCCACGATGGCAGCCTACTTCGACTACAACACGGAAACTGCTCCTGGCGAGACCTTCACCCTGGGTTCCTATACATACATCATGAACCACCGTGAGCCGAGCGCCACCCAACTGGCCAACGAGATAAACTTCTGGAAAAACTACATCGCGGCTCTCTCCAAGGGTGGCTTCGTGGTCATCACAGGCAACGGAGCATGGAACAGCAACGAGAACTGGACCAAACTGGTGGACCGCAACCCGGACACCAAGTGGGGAACTGACATCCCTGACGGGGGAGCCTACATCATCTTCAAAACCATAAAAGCCATCCAGCCTTTCTTCTTCTCGCTCACGACGGGCGACGACACGAAAAGATACAATGGACGCAACTGGGCGGACTGGAAAATCTATGGTGGCAACTTCGCTGAGAATGCCCTTGCCACACGCGATGCCCAGGGATGGGAACTGATGGACAGCCACGAGGCAGTGGGCGATGATGTGCTGCCAGCAGAAAACAAGCAGACCGTTTACTTCGCCTTCACAGAACCTGTGGAGAAGGAGTACAAATACTTCCTCGTCGAAGTTACCAAAGCTTTCGATGGCACACAGATGCAGATGGCTGAAATGGCATTCGGCACGAAGGAAGATTTCGAGAAACTGCGCGACGAGTTCTGCGACAAGGCGTTGGAGTTCGACCTCGATGTGGTTGCAGAGAAGAGCCTGCTCGATGAATACGAGATCCAAACGTTGAATCTCACGGAATGCGAGGACATGGTGGCTCTCGCTCAGAACTACAGCCTGATAGGTTCGCTGCAGGACCGTATCCGAGAAAGTATGCAGGCCTATGCAGCCTACAAGGAGGCAGCTGATGAAATCAAGGAATACGTTGGCAGCAACACACTCGAGACGTGCGAGGCACTGGATAGACTCATGGCCTATCTCACTGGTGGCGAGAAGCCAGGCGACACGTTCCCCAACGGCTCCTTCAAATACGTCTACGAGACAGGAAGCCTGAATCACGATGAAGTCCTCGAGGAGACGGACTACATGAAAGAACTGTGGGTAGCTGCCATGAAACAAAGCTACACTCCAGGCACGGAAATCACTCCACTCGTGAAAAACGCTGACTTTGCTCAAGGCACCTATCTCGAGGGCAACACCATCGTGTCCTTCACAGGATGGGAAGGCACAGGCTACACATTCGGACGCAACGATGCTGGAGCATTCGCCGCTGAGAACGCACGACAGCAATGTGACATCCACCAGACCATCACAGGACTGAAGAATGGCATCTACGAACTGCGCATGAATGCCGTTTGCCGTCCCTGTGGTGATGTCCTCAGCAAGAACTATGCCGCACAGATCTATGCCAACGACAATGTCGTGTATGTCCAGTCGGCCATCGAGGATATGATTCCTGTGGAGGATGCTGTGGATGGTGTGAACTGCCACACTTCAGGCACCTATAGCGACAAGGCCATCTTGGATGAGGTCACAGGCGACACCATCGGTTTCGTCCCCTGGGGCGTGGCAGGCTCTGCCTGTGCCTTCAGCGCAGGACGTTATGAGAATGTCATCTGCACGAACGTCACCGACGGTACGCTGACCATCGGCATCAAGGATCCTGGCACTACCTCCCCCGACGATGACTGGATGGCCTTTGGCAACACTCGGCTCATCTATCACGGAACGCTGGATTCCTCAGACTTTATCGTAGGCATCAACAACGCACTGGGGTGCTGCAAGGAACGTGCCCTCTCCCTGATCGAGTGGGAAAGCTCACTCGATGGCAGGGAATACAAGCAGAAACCCAACTATGCCCAGACCGACCGGAAAGCGCTGGAAGATATGGTAATGTCTCCCTCCATACTGTCGCTCAGACCACCGAAGGAAATGTACGAGATGGTGGAGGAACTCAGCAGCATCTTCAAGCGTATCTACGAGACGAAACCTGCCTACATCACGCTCTTCGAGGGCGAACAGAAGGTGTATGACAAGTGGGGCGCACGATACAGCATCATGAACGGGGAAGAGCAAAAGGCCTTTGAAAACGCCATTGAGACCATCGAGACAGGATTGCTCGAGGGTGAATACTCAGCCAACGAAGCTCTGAAGGCTAAGGCTGACCTCTACGCACGCTATCCCGACTATCTGGAGCGAAGCGAACAGCTTGACCAAAGCAGTTCTGTAATGGCCAACGAGACAGCACCCTTCGAATACGACATCACCATCAGTGGAACGATGCCCTACATGGCGCTGAGCGGCCTCTACGAAGACCTTGCTGAGGACCAGACCGTGCTGACATTCGAATACACGGCTCCAGAGACAATCAAGGAAGGAAGCATCTACACGGACACGGACATCACTCACCTCATTTCCTACAAAGACCTGGAGGCCACAGCTGACTGGAAGAAGGTTTACATCGACTTCACCACTCCCTGCATAGAATGGGGTTGGGGCGATGCCTCCAGTACCATCCGATGGGCCATGACGACAGCCAGCAGCCAACAGCTCAAGGCACGTCATTTCCAGATGATTACACCTGCTCAGATGCAGGCCGAAGGAGGCTCCTTCACAGGTACCGGCATCGAAATGGTTCAAAGCTCAGAATCCAAGGTTCAGGGCAATGGCATATATGACTTGATGGGACGCAAGATCAATCAGGGTTTGAAGAGCCTGCCCAGAGGCATATACATCGTGAACGGGAAAAAGGTGATGATTAAGTGAGCGAAGAGTTTGTTGCCAGAATCCATTGAGTAAGGAGAGATTATTTATACGTTTGCAGAAATAACCGCCATAAAAGAATACAACTATGACCCAGAAAAGTAAACTTTGGACCATCCTGATGACCATCCTATTTGGCCTGACGATGATTGCATGTAGCGAGAGTAACAACGATGAGCCCGACGGGCCAGATGGACCCACCCCAACTCCAACCAATCCAGACATACCCAAGCTCACGGAGGAAGAGGCCAGTGTCAGTCTTGCAGAACTCATGGTGCGGTGCTTGGTGCTTGGCGCTGATCCGAAGGCTGAATGCAATGAATTCGGCCGCCTTTGGGAGCTGATGGAAGTTATCTACCACCAGCCCGAGACGCGCGGCGTGTGGTCGGGAGCCATCAGCACATTCAAGTTCAAGCAGGCCCTCGACAATTCCCGCGTGCTCTATCGTGCCGCCTTGTTGGGGGGAATGGTGAATTCGGACCAATACGGACCGGAAGCCCGACGGACCATCTGGCGCGACATCATGGATGCACCTCCATACGGCGAGGGTCTCAGCAAACAGTTCCTGCCCGACGAGTACCGCGTCGGATGCGACGATTTCTGGAAGTCCTTCTCGCTTGGTGAGTTCGACGATGCCGCAGTATTCATTTACACCGCCGTGACAAGCCACTTCGCCGACAGCCATAAGACGTCCACCCAGGTGGTGGCTGAGTATCTGTACGACAACAACCAGCGCGAGATTGACCTCATGCTCACGGCTGCCGCACCCATCATAAAGGAGGGATGCAACGTGGTCTTTGCCGCAGGCGATGACCTGGTCAGCTGGGGACAGACGGCCTACGACTTCACCGAGAAGAACGGCAAGGTGGTGCTGCAGGCATGCAAGTGGAACCTGACGTCGGAGGCATACGTCGATGCCATGAATACCAACCTGAAACTTCTTATCAACGGGCTGGAGGAAGACTTCTTCCAAGCAGGCGATCTGGCAGGCGTGCTGGCTGACTTCACTACCGACCAGATCAAGGCCTTCAACAAGGCTGTGCAGGAGGCCATCGACAGAGCATACGGCGCCACGCTCAGCCCCGAGGACGTCACTTGGTTCGTCTCGCAGGTGCAGGACATCGTCGGTGTCAAGAGGGAGCCGACCTTCCTGAACCAGGCCTACTTCTGCTCCGACGACATGTCGCAGCTCACCATCGAGGCCACGCAGGGACATGCCTACGAGTTCATCTACACCGACCGTCACGGCAACGTGCTGATGGAGGGAAAGTGTGCTGTGGACAACAAGTACATCTCCGTCAGTGTTGACGAGACGAGCCTCGACCGCAGCTGCGACCTCCTGCCAAGCGAGGGGCCGACGCATGGCGTCGTGACGATACCCTATAATATAGTGAGCGAGTCCACGCTCGCACTGTGGTGGAGAAGCAACAATCCCAAGTCGAAGTTCTTCACCATCATGAACGACGAACTCACCGAGGCGCTCTTCGACGAACTGACGCTGAACATGTTCGTTACGGGCAAGATGAAGGACGGATCGGAAACGGAGGTGCTACGCGCCACGAAGAGCAACGGAGCAGTCTTCGGCAAGGACGACATCTCCACCTACTACTACGGTGACGGCCTGTGGGTCCGCGGCGCGAAGGACTTCGTGACCTCAAGCGGCACCACCATCCGCCACAAGATTGAGTTCCTGCTCGAGAACAACAACATCTTCGACCTCTCAAATGCCCAGCGCTTCAGCTACTCTTACACCGAATACGATAAGAACGGAAAATCGCTGAACTGGTGGGGCGTCTTCTCACCTGTCATCCCGCTCGATCAGGACGATCAGGAGAAAGCCGTCTGGCTGGCAGAGGAAAGCAAGGGAAACATGAGGGTGACCAACCTCACTTGCCGCGAGAACTACAAGACCGTCTGCAATCAGTATGTGTCCAACCCAGGCACCAACCGCATCGAGATCAACGTGCTGAAGGGCGAGACGCCTGCGCAGCTCGAGGTGTCGCCAAAGCTCCTGGAGTTCGAGGCCGAGGGCGGAGAGCAGAGCATTACGGTAAAGAAGGGATATTTCCAGTATTGTAACTGCAGTCTCGAAGAAGAGTGGCCCTATGTCCACAGAATCATGAGTGCCTATTACGATAACGACACCACAATAATCGTATCCATTCCAGAGAACACATCTACCCAGGAACGCACCACCAATCTCATCATCCGGGCAGCAAACAAACCTTTCTATGATTTGGATTTAGAAAAGGATATTTATGAAGAGGTGAAGGTACTCATCCGACAGAAAGGAGTTAAAAGGAACACAGAAAATGTGGACTTTATCTACTTCCATAATAAACTGCGCTTCATAAATGAGCAGGGACAAATCACAGAAAGAGGAAGGGGTAATGCCTATGAAAATCTCATGATTTACGTTCGAGATGGAGAAGATGGCCCACGGGAAGATAATTACTATTACATCAAAGGAAAAATCACTACGGAACATGTGGGAAAAGGTATTCATGTCTCTGCCGTTAGGACTCTTACTAATTCTACAGAGGAAATCAACCAAACTATTTCCTTCACCATCCCAGATCTTACAGGAAACGAGTTCTCTGAAATTACTAATTTGAGCGTAAAAGTAATAGATACAAGAAGTGATCCACAGTATCCCACGCCTGAAATATTAGAAGTGACGGCAACCAGCGTACCCTGTACTGGCACATATTCTGATCATGGTTATTGGCAAGCCAAATACACTACAGAAGGGGAGAATACCTTTACGGTAAATAACTTCCAATCATGGGTAGGTAACCCCTGGTCGTGGGCACCAATCAACGATAATTATATCGGAATTGACATTGACTTCAAAAAGTAAACGTGCCTCGCTTACCTAATCATTCCTCGTAAGGCATAAAATAACAAAAGACGTGTCCTTCTGGCGACAAGGGCACGTTCTTTGTTTATGGTTATTCAAGCTCGTCTAAATCAGAAGGATGAGATTGGTTCTTGAAACTGCTTCCGCAGAGAGTGACAACCTTGTAATCCTTTTCACTTTATGATCTCACTGATAGGCTTACGATTCTTCTCCCTCAGTTCGTCTGCCGGATAGCCAAGAGGGATAAGGACAGCAGCTTCCTCGTTGTCTGAAAGTGCGAAGAGAGACTTGCAAAGCTTGGCATCGAAGTTACATACCCAACAGGTGCCGACTCCTTGCTCCGCTGCTGCAAGACAAAGATGCTCGACGGCAATAGCAATGTCGATATCGCCATGATGCTTGCCATCTGAGCGCACCCACTCTTCGTCATGCAGAATGGAAGCGATGATGATGACGGGTGCTGTAGTAAACCACTCGCGACTGTAGCACTGGCAAAGTTTCTTCCTGCCCTCCTCGCTACTGACGATGCGGAATCTCCAGGGTTGTCTGTTCACAGCCGAAGGAGCCAGACACACACATTCCATGATATAGTCCAGCTTCCCCTGCTCGACTGGTTTAGACTGATAATTCCTACAGCTATACCTTCTCTTCACTAATTCCAAGAATTCCATACCCTTTTGTTTTTCTTCTTATTCACAACTTTCGATGCGGAGTTTCATCATGCCTGCGGGAACACGAACTTCCACGACGTCACCTGCCTTTTTGTTCAGCAACGCCTGAGCGATGGGCGATTTAATGGAAAGTTTACCCTCACGCAAGTCGGCTTCATGGGGACTGACAATGATATAATTCATTTTAGTATTGTTGGTCAGATTCGTTATCTCCACCTTACTCAGTAGCCTGACACCCTCACCTCTGAGTCTTGACGTATCGATAACTCGAGCGAACTCCAGCACTTTCTGCTTGAAACGTATCCTTCCAAGCAACTTTGCCTGTTCGCGTTTGGCAGCGTGGTACTCGAAATTCTCGCTGAGATCACCTTTGTCACGAGCTTCTGCGATAGCGTCTTTCACCTTGGGCAACTCCACGCTCTCCAACTGATGTAGTTCTGCCACGAGCTTATCGTAGCCTTCCTGAGACATGTATTCCATATTGCATCCTTACTTATTATCCATCATGAAAGGGGACTTCCAATCGGATTGACTGATAATATAATGGATAATCACCACATTATTGCCAGCCGTTATTCTGATGCAAAGATAGCAATTATGTTTTCAATAAGACAAACTTTTCAGCACTTTTCTTCGTGTGCCCGACTCTTTTTCACATCTCCAGGTTGTTGATTGAAGAGGTTCATTCTTCAGAATCAGATTGGAGTATCACTTGGGATGTATTCCACTTTGTGATCCTTGATGCTGAGGATTTTGTACCAATTGTGGGGAATGACATAGGCTCCAATGATTTCATCGATGACAAGAATGTAGAGGCACCCATCCTGATAAGACAGGCTGCTGTGCAGGCTCTTGTGGCGATAGGGGCGCTTGGTGCTGTAAGGATAAAGTTCCTTGTTGTTCCTCTCTATTTTAAAGAAGTCAGAACCATAGTTCAGGCGGAACAGCATGTTGGGATGATTCCTGACGTACTCGTATTTCGCCATGAACTTTAAATCACTCAACACGCTCTTTGCCTTGGACTTGGGCACGACATACAGGTGGCCTCTGGTTTTGCTGGTGTTCGTGCGCTCTTCATCATACATCCATATGTTGAAGTTCTGCGGACCGGCCTTGTAGTCTTCCTCGGTAAGGTCGTAGGATACCTCGTAAGCCTTCACACTATCGGTCGTCTCGACGGTTTGCTTGATGAACTTCGTGATGGGGCGGTCATCGTAGGGCTCTGCCTTTCCCCCTTCCTCGCGGACGATGTGCTCCACGGTAATGAAGGTGTGCTCCTTGTCTCCCTCGTAATGCAGGGTCGCAGCTCTGGCTGCCTTGAAAAAGGCATGGTAGCTGTCCTTGCCAAATAATTCGAGCCTTTCGCCCTCCAGAAGGTCCAGCGCCAAAGCATAAACGATGCTGTCCTTGTCCAGTACATGATTCTCCTTGTGGTAGCATTGGCGGGCCATAGAGCAGCCCCATCTGAAGGCACGCAGGCAGGAATCCCCTGCTTCGATAGCTCCTTCCTGGTGCAGCGCACCTTTAGCAATGTTGATGGAATAGTAGGCAGCCTTCATCGAAATGCTGTCCCCGTCGTATTGCTCACATTTTATGACATCTTTCTCTTCCTGCTTGTCGAGGAATTGTATCAGGTTCTCGATGGGGTCTTTGCCTGTCCGATTATTATCGATGCGGCTTGTACAGGAGGCTATCATGCTGCAAAGCAACAGAAATAATATGCTACGTTTCATTGTTTCGTTGTTTAAGAATTAATGGTTTATGATAGGTATAAGACGTCTTTACATTTTCTTTATTCTTTCATCTCTGCAATCGCCATTTGCAGTTGCTGCCCGCTTTGCTCAATCTCTCTGACAGTCTCTTCGAAGGTGGGGAAGGATTGCGTCATGGAAAGCATGGTTTGATAGTCTTGACGTGCAGGGTAGATGTCTGCTTCCCCTGGGTCATTGCCCTTCGAAGGCATGAAGAGGAACAGCCCCACGGCAATTGCCGCCGCTATGCCTGCTGCCCAAGGAAGGAAATGTCTCTGCCTTGTCTTCTCCCAAACGGAGGGAATCCTTTTCTTGTCAATTGCATCCATCTGCTCGTTCAGCCGAGCCATGATGTCCTCGTCACTACTCATCTCAGGATGGTAGGAATGGAATATGTCGTAAAGTTCCTGGTCTATCATAGTTCTTCTTTTAACTTTTCAATTTTTCACCTTTTAACCTTTTCACCTTTTAACCTTTCCCTTAGGTGTGTTCTCCCTCTCGACAGGTTTGCTTTGACCGTCCCTTCGCTCGCGTTCATGATGGCCGCGATTTCTTTGATAGGACGGTCTTCCATGTAAAAGAGCAGCACGGCAGTTCGTTCGTTGAGCGTCAAACCATCGATGGCGCGATAAAGTTCCTGATAGTCGAAGGTTTCGTCGGAATGAGAAGCAGACGATACGCTGTATGCTTTCTCGATGCTTAATGTGCCGGCACGAACCGCATCCTTTCGCTGATGGTCTGACAGGCAGTTGCATGCAATCCTGTAAATCCAACGTGAAAAACCGCCGTCGTCCTCGAAGCCAGCCGATGCCGTGTATGCTTTGAGCAAAGCCTCCTGAGCGATGTCGTCTGCCTCCTGACTGTTGCCGCTGCATGCTGCCAGCAGGAATCGACGCAGGCCCGGCAGTTCTTTATGGACGAGATAGGTGAATTGTTCGCGGTTCATTGATGACTTGTTCTATAAGATAAACGTATGAACCGGTCAAAAGGTTGCATGGAGGCTCACTTTTTCTGCAGCCAGTATTGCCGTTCCTGCTCCGACATCTTCTCGATAGCATAGCGAAGAGCGGTCCTGGGCATCTCGTGAGCATGAAGGTTAAGGAAGTCTCGAAGCATATCCATCGAGATGCGTTTGCCCAGTTCGCGCAGCATCCAGCCAACTGCTTTGTGCATGAGGTCGTGCGGATGGTGGAGGTGCATCTCGGCATAGCGAAGGCACCACGAAGGATCGCCCAGTTGTGTCGTCTTCCATGTGCAGACCATACTCATGCGTTGCTTCCATAGGTTGTCGCTTTTGGCGAGGTTGTCTAGGAGCGCTATCTTGTAATCCCTATTGCCAAGGAATGTTGGCAAGAGCAACCAATGCCCCAGAATCTTGTGGACAGAGAGGTCAACGAGGTCCCAATTGTTCGCTTGCTCAGCATACTCGAGATACATTGTTAATATATTATCACGGGCACGAATGGCATCCTCGTCATTTGTGAGACGTCTTGTCGCAAGGCTCTCGAACTTGGCAACAAGGATAAGAAGTCCGCAAAGGCGTACCTCGTGCCATCGATTCATCAGTAGTACTGGCACTTCTTCCAAGGGAAAGTCCCTCCAGACGGCTTTGACAACCTCCCTCGTCTGCGGCACTTTCAGGCCAAGGAACTCGTCGCCTTCGCCGTACTCGTCTTTGCCAGTCTTGAAGAAACGCATCAGGATTTCCCTTTGCTTCTCGTTGCGAAGCGACTCCAGATATACGATAACGTCCTCTGCCATCAGGCTCGTTTTATCAAGAGTCAGCCCTGCAAGTATCGCTGCTCTATGACGTTCCAGTCAACAATCTGCCAAAGCGCGGCGAGATGATCGGGCCGACGATTCTGGTAATCAAGGTAGTAGGCATGTTCCCAAACATCAAAGGTCAGCAAGGGCTTCAAGCCTTTCTGCACGGGATTGGCGGCATTTGGCTCTTGCGTGATAACGAGTTTACCGTCCTTATCTGCCGAAAGCCAAACCCAACCAGAACCGAAGAGGGTCGCTCCTTTCTTCTGGAACTCGTCCTTGAAAGCCTCGAACGAACCATAATCGCGAACGATTGCCTCAGCCAAAGCACCTGTCGGCTCATTCCCTTCCTTCAAGGCAGAAAACTGTCCGAAGTAAAGTTCATGATTCAGTATCTGCCCAGCATTGTTCAGGATGCCACCAGTAGCCTGGCATACAATCTCCTCCAATGTTGCCTCTTCGAAACCGCTGCCTGGCAACAATGCATTTAAATTATTTACGTACGCCGCAAGATGCTTTCCGTGATGGAAACCTAATGTGGTGCGACTAATCACTGGCTCTAAAGCATCTGCTGCATAAGGCAATGCCATCAATGTAAACTTTTCCATACCCAAACAAAATATTGAATTGTGACGACAAAGTTACAAATAATTCTATATCTTTGCAGCAAAAGAGCAAGAAAAAGATAACCCTATGAGTAACAAAAAACAAATTCAGCGCATCTCCGAGATGGAGGAACGGTTCGACCGTGCATCAGCTGCCATGAAACTGTTCTCTTCTGAACTTGACAAGTTTGAAACAATGCTGGAGGACGTACTCATGCTGGACAAATACTATGGCAGTGGTAATTGGTGGCAGGATAAGACTGACGATGAGGCTGGACGACTGCCCGCAGATTTGAAGCGTGGGGTACTTTCTGAGGATGCCATTTGGGACCTTCTCGTAGAGTGCGGCCAACTGAACGACCAAATAATGAGTGCTATCGAGTGGAAAATCGAAAGGACACGGAGTGAAGAAGGTGTGACGGAAGAAGAATGAAAGTTATTGTAGCCATCGATTCATTTAAGGGATGTCTGACATCAGTGGAGGCGAACCTTGCTGCAACAGAGGGTGTTCATGCAAGGATACCTAACGCGGAGGTTGTGCAGATTCCTGTCAGCGATGGTGGCGAAGGATGGCTGGTGGCTTTTCAGAGAGTCTTAGGCGGTAGAGTTATAGAGCACAACGTGCAAGATCCGCTGATGCGGCCCATCAAGGCACAGTATTTGATAAAAGGTGAGACTGCTGTGATAGAAATTGCCAAGGCCAGCGGACTGACACTACTCACACCTGAAGAACGAAATCCTCTGGAGACGACAAGCTATGGTACAGGGCAACTCGTCATGGATGCAATACGACGAGGATGCAAGCACATCGTCCTGGGACTTGGCGGCAGTGCTACCAGCGACTGCGGCATTGGTATGCTTCGTGCCATCATCGACAGTTATACCGAAGGGCGAAACTGTGAAAGGTCTCACTTGGATAACCAAACCCTGACGAACTTCGATGCAATAATCAAAGATGGCACATGGAACGAAATTCGTAGCCTCAACAATGTCCACATCACCATTGCAACCGATGTAACCAATCCTCTTTGTGGCAAGAATGGAGCCGCTTATGTTTTTGCTCCTCAAAAAGGAGCCACTCCAGAAATGGTGTTTGCTCTTGAGTCCCGTGCCAAACAGTTTGCAGAGGCATCCGCACGACATTTCGGCTACGACCGCCAGAATGTTCCAGGAGCAGGAGCCGCTGGAGGACTAGGCTATGCTTTCCTGCAATACCTGAATGCAGATTGCCGATCAGGTATTGACCTCCTTCTCGAAACCGTAGATTTCGATAATCTTTTGAAAGGAACCGACCTCGTCATTACGGGCGAAGGATCAGCTGACCGGCAGACACTAATGGGGAAACTGCCTTATGGCATACTGCAACGAGCCAAAGCACATCATGTACCCGTTATCCTAATAGCTGGCCACATCAATAATCATCAGGAACTGCTCGATGCGGGCTTTTCACAAGTGGAATGCATCAACACTTGGAAAAGCAAGAACAACCCAAGTCTATTGGATAACAAAGTCATGTCGTTTGAAACATCTGGCTTATCCATGGAAGAAGCCATGAAGCCAGAAACGGCAAAGAAGAACATATCAAAGACGATTGTATCATTATTTTCCGATAAATACTATGGCAAGCAACAAGGACTTCGTGCAATACATCGCTGACCAGTGTGAAGGAGCTGGCGAGATAACTTTCAGAAAGATGTTCGGCGATTATGGCATTTATTGCAATGGGAAGATATTCGGTCTCATCTGCGATGACAGGTTTTACCTGAAACCCACAGAAGCAGGACGTTCTTTGCTCAGGAGCGTCGACCTGCGACCGCCCTACGAGGGAGCAAAGGATTATTTCTATATCGAAGACATTGACGATCACGATTACCTTTCAAAACTTGTGCGCGAAACCTGCAAGGTTCTTCCTGCCCCAAAACAAAAGAAACACCTCCTATAGTGGAAGGGGCGTATTTGTGATTCACGAATAGGCAGAGGCAGGAATTAAGGTTTCCGCTTCTGATACTCCTTAATTCGTTTGGCAAACTTCAGATCTTTCTTCTTATGAGGATCAGGTACGTATTCCAAGTATTCAGGAATGTCCTGCCCCAAGTCTATTATGTGGCCTTTCTCTCCTGCCCCATGCTTCACGATAAGCAGCGAGTCATAAAGCTGATGTCCATAGACTTCGTAAGCAGCTAAAACGAGAGAGTCCTCTTTCACTTCCACCGTCTGGTAATAACGGCTCGAGATGCCAAACTTGTCAAAACGCTTGTCGAACTGTATGCGGTAATTCTTAGGTGAGCAATGACTCACGGTATAGACGGGTGTAGTCTTGCAAATCAATTTTTTATCGATGTTTGTCATGCGGGCATAAGCATGCTCGTGACCCTGCAACACCAAGTCCACTCCATACTTTCTGATCAGTCCATCAAAAACCCACCGCTGCACCAGATTATTCCATCCTTTCAACGAGTAGAGCGGATGATGAAGCACCAGTATCTTCCAACGAGCCTGACTCTCCTGCAAACGTTTCTCCAACCATCGCCGTTGAGTGAGCAGATAGGGTAATTCGCGATTAGAGTCGAGCAGGAAAAACTCGGCAGAACCATAACGTAGCGAATAGACTTGGTTGCGTCCCACTTCTGAATCCAAAAAGTAGGAAAAGACAAGAGTAAAGCGTCGTTCCAGACGGCGAACAAGTCCTTTCAGATAGTCGTGGTTGCCCGTCACCGTTAGCAAAGGCATAGCTTGTGCCACGCTATCCACATCACGAAATGCCTCTGTCCAGTACTGGTCAGCAGGGCGCTCCGTCAAATCTCCTCCACACACCAGGAACTCACTCTGCGGATGCCGCGCCAATGCTTCACGCAAGAAACGATTCGCCTGACCGTAGAGTGTGTCCTGCACGTCGCCCACGTAGAGAAAAGAAAAACTGCTTCGACCCATAGGATAGGTCTGAAAATGATACCATGACGAGGCGAGTGTGTCGGTGACTGCACGGTAGGCATATCGGCAATCGGACTTGAGATTGCGAAGTCGAGCCACATAATAGGCTGCACGTCCGCATCGAGATTGGAACACTTCACCCTGTGCCTCAACGCGCATCGTGTCGCTATCAGCTAAAAATACAAGTTCCACATACGAAGGTTTCACTACGCTGTCACACTGCCAACTGACGTTGCGATTCTCTTCTTTTTCATCTCCGAACGTCAACAGAACACGATCAGGACAAGATAATGCTGTATAGGGTTCTTCTGGTGGATTGCCGAACCATACCTTCCAACGCTTTATCACCCAAATCATCAGCACTACAAGTACGAGCAGTGGGACCAAATATTTCAGGATAAAAGTAAAATGCCTTCTCATTGTGCTGCAAAATTACAACATTTTTGAGATATGTGAAATAATCTTCTTACCTTTGTGCATGAACTGACAAAAAACAGGATGAAAAAGGTCTTCATTTTCATGTATGCTGTGGCTATCACCTTATGTTCATATGCTACAGGGCAAGACGGGGATGTCATCTTCGTTGACGGTGAACGCTGGGAACTTTTAGGGGAACCTGTTTATGCAGATTCAGTTCTTGTAAAACGCCTGAAAGCTGTACTTCCGAAGGGCAGGTCATGGTCATCAGCTAACTGGAAAGGCTACACGGGTTATTGGAGCATCAAAAAAGATATCCTTTATCTTGACAGCATTCAGATAGGATTCTACGACAAGGAGACGAAAAAGACTCATTACGAGATCATTCCTGATGGCGATATGCAGCACGTGTTTAAGGAGCATTACAAAAGAGGTCGGATAAAGGCTGGTTGGTACACAGGTAAAATCAGAATAGCACATGGCGGACTTTTGTATTATGAGCACATGGGCTTTGCGAGGAATTATGAACACGAGCAGGTTTTGAGTCTCTCCCGTGGAAAGGTCTTTGACAGGAAAGTAAGTTCCAATAGACTAGTCTGCGATGGCTTTGCATTTAATAATGGAAACTACACTACGTTATCGAAAGTCTTCTCGCATTCCAAGAAGTATCCTGAGCTGGCGAAAGTCGACAAAGGATTCATTTTCATGGTAAAGGATATTCGTGTCGACTCTTTGGGAAACCTTATTGATTGTAATGTGGGCCTGGGTAGGAACATGGAGAACAAGAAACTGGAGGAGGAGATAAAAGCAGCCTTGAAGACCATACACCCATGGCGGACGATATTCTTAGATGGAGAATATACAACCCCTCTTGGAAAGAGAGGGTCTATCATGGTTCCTTTTTCTCAGATAAAGTCTTCGGAACAAGATGAAGACGAAACGCTGGCACGACATAGCATCTATGTGTCCGTGGAGGGCGATGATTCAGCAGAAGGCACGAAGGACGCACCTGTCAGGACTTTCGAGAGGGCACAGATGCTGGCTCGCGAAGCAAAGGGGCCTGTCAGGGTATGGTTTGGCAATGGGACATATTACCTGACTCGGACTATCGTGTTCGGCAGTCATGACAATCACGTTGTTTATTGTTCACAAAACCCTCAAGGAGCTGTAATAAGTGGTGGATCGAGGCTGAGTTTGAAGTGGAGGGAGGAGAAGAATGGAATCTGGTCGGCACAAACGGATAGTCTGTTGACGATAGACCAACTGTTTGTGAACGGCAAGTGCAAACGGATGGCACGATACCCTAACATTTCGCAAGACAAAGAGGCCAATGTCTTTGATCGATGGCGACTCAACGAGGCAAGAGATGAGAAGAAAGACGACGCACTAAGCGAGGACAGGATAGCCAGATGGCAGAATCCTGCTGGAGGCTACATCCACGCCATGCATGAATATCTGTGGGGCGATATGCACTGGATTATTAAAGGGAAGGAAAACGGCAACCTCACCACAGAAGGGGGATGGCAGAACAATCGTCCTTCAAGGATGCATCCCCACTTCCGCATCGTGGAGAACATACGGGAAGAACTGGACGAGCCAGGTGAGTGGTACTATGACCAAAAGACTTGCGTGCTGTACTACATGCCAGAGGAAGAGGATCTGGAGAATGCTGAGATAGAGGTGGCGGGACTGAAATGTCTGATGGCTTTCGACGGGAATAGAAAAGATGTGGTGCGTGACGTGACGATCGAAGGCTTCACGTTCAGGCACACGGCACGAACGTTCATGGAAAACAAGGAACGACTGCTTCGCTCCGACTGGACGATATATCGCGGCGCTGCTGTCACCCTAAAGAATACTGAGGACTGCCACATCAGGAATTGCGACTTTGATCAACTGGGTGGAAACGCCGTGTTCATAGATTGCTACAACCGTGACTTCAGCATAAGTGGATGTTACATTCACGATTGCGGAGCAAGCGGTATTGCTTTCGTGGGGGACACGGAAAGCGTCAGGAATCCCATGTTTGACTATGGGCAGAAAGCGAGCGAGGTGAAGGACTTCGAGAAGGGACCTAAAACTGACAATTATCCAACCCATTGCTTAGTGGAGGACTGTCTCATCACACGGACGGGCAGGACAGAGAAACAAACGGCTGGAGTACAGATTTCGATGTCGTTTGGAATAAGAGTGAACCACTGCACGATCTGCAACGTTCCACGAGCTGGAATAAACATCAGCGAAGGCACATTCGGAGGCCACGTCATCGAGAACTGCGACGTATTCAACACAGTATTGGAAACAGGTGACCACGGAAGTTTCAACTCGTGGGGACGAGACAGGTACTGGAGCCCAAGTGTAAAGGAGACGTCGGAAAGTGTGGCAGCACATCCAGGAAGAGAGAACTTGGACATGCTGGCGAGAAATGAGCTGCGCCACAACCGTTGGAAGTGCGACCACGGATGGGATGTTGATTTGGACGATGGCTCTTCAAACTATCTGATACAGGATAATCTGTTGCTGGGCGGAGGATTGAAGCTGAGAGAGGGTTACCATCGTAAGGTGGTGAACAATATCATCGAGGGAAACACACTTCATCTGCACGTCTGGTATGCCAACAGCGGGGATGTCATTATGCACAATATCATAGGGAAAGCCTATGCTACCATTGGGATGAATCAGGCCATGAAAGCCGACGAGAAATGGGGCGACTGCATTGACCAGAATTTCTTTGTTGGGATGGAAGCCGTACCTGATGCCTATGTGGCAAACGGATGCGACTCTTCTTCGTTGAGCGGCGATGTATCGAATGCGCCGGCTATTGGTTTCCGCAACTTCAGTTCAGACGATTTCGGAGTGATGTCTGAAAGACTGAAAGCCCTTGTCCCCACTCCACCTCTCTCTGCGATGAACGTGAAGGAGGATGCCAAGGAAGTACAGGGCGAGACGCAGGAAACAGATGGAGTTGAGTGGACCCACGTTACGGGCAATGCCATGTCGGCATTTGGAGGAGATTTCCAGATGCATGGCTTTGCCGTCTCCTATGATTTGGAGCATCTGTCGGAACTGGCCAAGCGCCTGAAGCGATTTGGTATCCTGCCTGGCGACCTGCTGATAAATATCAACGCAACGGAACTTAAGGACTTCGAGACCCTGCAGAAAGAATTGCGTCAGGATATACATTCTGCCAAACTGATTAGAGAACAGAAAACAATAATGTTGGAATGATGATTGCTCTGCTTTGGAATCTTCTGGTCTTGTACCTCGCGTATACGTTATGCCGCGTAGCTTTTCTGCTTACCAACTGGACGCTTTATTCTGGCACACTCACCTGGAGCCATGCTATGGAACTATTCCGTGCTGGCCTCATCTTCGACACGACGGCCATTCTCTATCTAAACAGTCCCATCATCCTGCTCATGCTTTTTCCCCTCCATTGGAAAGAATGTCCAGGTTACTATCGTGTTGTGAGGGTACTCTATGTCCTGCTGAACTTCATTGGGATTGGTGCGAATCTTATCGATTGCGTCTATTTTCCATTCACAGGCAAGCGCACTACGGCTTCCATCTTCCAAGAGTTCAGCCACGAAGGAGCAGGCAGTTTGGGAAGCATCCTGATGGGGCAGGCTCTTCGCCATTGGTACCTGGTTTTGCTGGCAGCGATGCTTGCATGGATGCTATGGATGCTGTTCCGCCCTCGTCCGCAACGAGTGAAAACCCCAGCACGCATCGTGACGTATTACCTTCGTGTCATTCCTGTCTTCCTGCTGGCGATCCCTTTATGTGTCGTTGGAATGCGAGGCGGTGTGGGGAAATCAACACGTCCCATCACACTCAGCAACGCCAATGAGTTCGCCACTCGACCAGCGGAGACAGGCATTATCCTGAATACTCCCTTCTCCATCCTGCGCACGATTGGGAAAACACCATTCCAAGTTCCTCACTACATGAGCGATGAAGAGGCAGCAAGGCTCTTCTCGCCCCTGCATGAAGTTCCTGCTCAAGAAGCCAAGGATGACAGGCAAGAGTTCCGTCCCTTAAACGTTGTGGTCTTCATCCTGGAGAGTTTCAGCAAGCAGCACTTCGGCTTCTACAACCGCACCCTTCGCGACGGCACCTATCAAGGTTTCACTCCCTTCCTGGATTCGATCTGCACGCATGCTGCCCTGACTTGGCGCTATTCCTATGCCAACGGGCGAAAGAGCATCGAGGGCATGCCTTCCGTCCTCTCCTCGCTACCCAATTTTGTGGAGCCGCTGTTCCTTACCTCCGCCTCCCTCAACCACATGTCTGGCTTGGCTCGAGAGCTGGGCGAGCAGAAAGGATACACAACAGCCTTCTTCCACGGCGCGCAGAACAGTTCGATGGGATTCCATGCGTTTGCTCGCGCAACTGGTTTCCAGCAATACTTTGGCCGCACGGAGTACAATGATGATCCGCTGACCAACGGCGACGGAGACTTTGATGGCACCTGGGCCATCTGGGACGAGGAGTTCCTTCAATTCTTTGCCCGCCGCATGAGTGAGATGAAGGAGCCCTTCATGACTGCAGTTTTCACCGCCTCCTCGCACGATCCATTTGCCCTACCCGACCGCTACCACGGGGTCTTCCCACAGGGCGAGAGCCCCCTGCAGGAATGTGTCGCCTATACGGACTACGCGTTGCGCCGTTTCTTCGAAACAGCCAGGAAGGAACCTTGGTTTGAAAATACCCTCTTCGTCCTGACGGCAGACCATACGAGCCAACAGCTCGATCCCTTCTACACCACCTCATTGGGCAACTTCTGCGTGCCCATCATCTTCTACGCTCCAAGCGACAGCACCCTGCACGGCTACGAGGAGGAACGTGTGGTGGAACAGGTCGACATCATGCCTACCGTGCTTTCCTATCTCCACTACGACCAGCCCTACATCGCCTTTGGTCAGGACATGCTCAACTCAGATTCTGCTTCATCCTTCGCCCTCCACTGGCTCCCAGAAATGGGAGGATATGAATACGTGCGAGGTCCATACGCCATCCGTTTCGACGGCCAACGCGTCACTTCAGCCTATGCCTATCGCACGGACTCCCTGCTGAACCACGACATCCTCGAATCTCTTCCTGCCGATACCCTGCAACTCATGCAGCAACATGTAGAATCCATCATCCAGCAATACATGCAGCGAATGACGGAAGACCGCCTCGTAACGGGAAGATGAGCAGGTCGCCACACATAAACAGAAGAAAACCTAACGCACCAGATGAAAGTCAAGATTACAGCCATTCGCCAGACGGTCTATACGGATCTGATGGAAAAATACGAGAATCCGATTGAACACACCTGTGATGTCAGGGAGGGCCAAGAGTGGATTTCCATCGACGGAAAACGTCCTGAGGGATTGTGCCCCTCTGCGTGGGAGTCGATGAGACCTTTTGTGGAGTCGCTCGCCAGAGGTGAAGGCAACTTCTACGACGGCTGGATGAAGAACCCCATGAGCGCAATGATCAGCTGCAACGACGGGTTCCGTCCGTTCAGCTTTTACATTACCCTCCTGGAAGAAAAACGTTCCTGAGGCTCCTCCCACCTGTTGATGAAGGAGGAAGAAGCAGTTGTTTTTGCGAGTCCGACGTGTGCGGACTCCCAGTCCGTCAGGTTCGGACTCCCAGTCCGACGCGTTCGGACTGACCTTTCCACGTTTCCCCTGCCAGCAGGCTTCCCATTCTTCCATTTGGAGGCAGCAGAAAAGATTGTCCTCAGGAAACGCTCAAAATAATTTGGTTTTTCGTACTTTTTTCCGTAAATTTGTGGCATCAAAAGTTACAAAACACATCAGCCATGACAGAACAAGAGATATTCAGGATGAAAGCCGAGGATGGCTATGCGGTGTGCCACGCGGAACATTGCCCCAGGAAAGAGCATTGCCTGCGCTGGAAAGTGGGTCAGCAGCTACCTGACGACATGAGTACCTACCATTGTGTGAATCTTCATTTCGAGAATGTGGCTACTGAGGATTGTCCCCTCTATCGCAATGCGGAGAAGGTGATGATGGCTAAAGGGATGACCCGCATCTTCATCGACGAAATGCCCAAACGTGTGGAGCCGTTCGTTCGAAAGAAACTCATCGCCAGCCACAACCGCACCTATTATTTCGAGTACCGCAATGGCTCGCGCCTCATTCCGCCTTCCATGCAGGAGGAAGTGCGGAACCTGTTCCGTGAGGCAGGTTGGGACGGAGAGGTCTCATTTGATGGCTATGTGGAGGATTATGAATGGTAGACGTAAAAAGAACACGAGTATGATTGACCAGATTATCGATTACAACAAGAGTTTCGTGGCTCAGAAGGGCTACGAGAAGTACATAACAGACAAGTATCCCAACAAACGGCTGGCGGTGCTGTCGTGTATGGACACGCGACTGACAGAGTTGCTGCCTGCGGCACTTGGTTTGAAGAACGGCGACGCGAAGATTATCAAGAATGCTGGAGGATTGGTCATCTCCCCCTTTGACTCAGCTATGCGCAGCCTGATCGTAGGCATCTATGAGCTGGGCGTAGAGGAAATCATGGTGGTGGCGCACTCAAATTGCGGAGCCTGCCACATGAGCTTCGACCACTTCCATCACGAGATGATTGCCAGAGGAGTAGAAGACGAGACGCTCGACACCATCCAGAAATGTGGGATAGACCTGCATCATTGGCTGGAAGGATTCAAGGATACGCCTGAATCTGTGCGCAGGACCGTCGAGACCATCAAGACACATCCGCTCGTCCCAAAGGATACGGTGGTACGCGGATTCATTATCGACTCTGAAACGGGAGCATTGGAAGAGGTAAGATAACTGCTCGTGAGACTATCGCCTCCTCTTTCAAAAGTAGAATAACCAACAATAAAAGAAAGAATAAAAAGTATGAAAGCAAAATGTGAGAATTGCAAGCTGAGAGCAAATTACGACAAGAATCCCAAGTCGCTCATGGGTAGGTTCTGGCGATGGCACATCAACTTCTGTCCTGGTTGGAAAGGTTATTTTACCAGCCTGAACGACGAGAAGAAGGCTGAGTTAAGGGAAAAGTACAACTTCACAAAGTATTGAATGATTCATGCTGAGAAAACAGGAATAAGCAATCTGGAGGGAAAGCTCCTGGAATAAGCAGGAGTCAACATGCAGGGAAAAGTGTGGTGTCTGTTTCTTCGACAGAAGACAAGCATCTGCCCGTCCCATTCCCAGAGTCAATAAAATTCGATTAATCTCAAACAAAAACATTATGAATGATCCGATAAGAAAAGAACAGAGCAAGCCTGACTGCTCAGCCAAAGGAAATGATGCCGGCAAAAAGTGCAAGGTATTACTGATTAACGGCAGTCCTCGCAAGAATGGCAACACATTCCTTGCCCTGAGCGAAGCTGCGAAGAGACTGGAGAAACACGGCATTGAGACAGAGATTGTACAGATTGGAGTAAAGCCCGTCCGTGGTTGTATCGCCTGTGGACAATGCAAGGCAAAGCAGCTTGGCCGATGTGTCTTTGACGATGATATCTGCAACAGAATCTCTGAAAAGCTGAACGGCGTCGACGGCCTCATTGTTGGCTCACCCGTTTATTACGGTCAGCCGAACGGTTCAGTCCTCTCACTTATTCAGCGCATGTTTTTCTCAGCAGGTGAGAAGGTGGTCAACAAACCAGCCGCTGCCGTTTGCGTATGCCGTCGTGGAGGTTCCACCGCCGCTTTCCAAACCATGAACATGCCTTTCCAGATGATGAACATGCCAGTCGTGACCTCACAATATTGGAATATCGTCTATGGGAGGGACGAGGGACAGGCCGCTCTCGATACAGAAGGAATGCAGACCATGAGGACAATGGCTGACAACATGGCCTGGTTGTTGAGAAAGATTCATGCTGACGGATCACCTGATTATCCTGAACGTGAGCCTTGGAACCCCATGAACTTCATAAGATAAGCATATGGACGGAAAGAATCTTCTACACATTATCCTTTTCTACCTCCTCTTTACCAACATGATAGCTTTCTTCATGTTTGGCATCGACAAATGGAAGGCAAAACACGACAAATGGCGTACCAGAGAGGCTGGGTTGCTGATGATAGCACTTCTGGGAGGCAGTATCGGAGCCTGGCTGGGAATGAGAGTCTGGCATCACAAGACGTTGCACAAGAAGTTCAAATACGGCATACCGCTGATTCTGGCTGCCCAGCTCATTGCAGCTATCCTGATACTGATAATTTGAGAAGAAGACGAAAGGGATAAGCTCATGAATATCATAGAGCAATATCTGGAGAAACCATATTGGGTGATAGACATTCTACCCCAACAAGTCCCAGCAAACGGCAGAGGCCAGTACTTCAAGATTGAGAAATACTGGAGGATGCAGCCACAATTCGATTTGCTTTGCCAGAAGTTCAACAACCTGTTGATTAAGCTGAACTGCTACTATGATATTTCAGCTCATTTCGATGAAGAATGGACCGTGAATCCTTTCCCTGATCAAATCAAAGAATGGATGTCATCAAGGAAACCTGTCTATGTGCTGCTGGAGTCTGGAAATGCAATGATTGGTTTTAATGGTGACGACCATTACATGACCTTATATCATCCTGACATGAAGCTGTTGGAACTCATCATTCCTTTGGCAAATGCTGAAGGATTATTCGCATGGAAGCCTGACGGCATCGGGTAGAACGAAGCGAAGAGGGCAATGAAGCCTTTACCAGTTTACAATCTCAGCATCGCCAAAGTTCTCGTAGCCATTGATGATGACGCGGTCGCCAGCATTGAGCCCACTGATGACTTCATAATGCTCCACGTTCTGACGCCCTAATTTGATGGGGACACGACGGGCTTGATGTCCATTTCCCTCCACCCGCATGATCCATTGTCCACCCGTTTGCGAATAGAAGCTTCCACGAGGAATAATAATGCGGCGTTCAGGCTTACCCAGTTCTATTTGCAGCCGCAACGTCTGGCCAATTGAAAATTTTTGAGTTGAGGAAGTAGAGTTATGAGAAGGTTGTGCCTTTAGCTCCACGGCAAAGCTATGATCCTGTACTTGAGGCGTAGTATGGCTGACCTCAAAGGCATAGCGATGTCCCTTCAAGACTGCGGTGGCAGCTAACCCTGTCTGAACCCGATCGATGTAATATTCGTTCAGGCGGGCTGTTATCTTATAGTCTGTGAGCACACCTATTTCGCCCACTTGTTCCCCTATCGACACTTGCGCGCCAATGGTGGCGTTGAGGTTGCCAATCTGTCCGTCGGTAGGAGCCAAGATGACAAGAGCATCACGACGACGATTACTGTTGCCCAGCTTTTGTGCCTCCATTGCCATCTGTTGCTGTATGAGTTGCCGACCTATCACATTCAGCACAGAGTCTTGACGCAGGCTCTCGATATTCAGTAAAGTGCGTTGGCGATTGTAATCATATTCATCCTTTGCCATCTTTAACTGCGCCTGACTCTTCACTCCCATTCGAGCTTCTTCCTCTGCCAGTTCAAAGTTCTGCTCCATCTTCTTCAACTCGAAGTTAGCCTGCAGCGCCTGACTTCGCAACGTTATGCTTTTTTGCTGCATCTCAACGAGTTGCTGGCGATGCTGCATCTGCTGCAAGTCGTAGTTCTGTTGCTCAACCGCCATCTCCTCCAACACTTTCGGGTTCGACAGGACAAGGATAGTGTCTCCTCGTTTCAACACGTCACCGTTGTGACAGCAAATGCGTTCCACTGTGCCACTTTCCGCAGCATTCACCCGCATACTTGTTGACGGTACGACCATTCCATTCACATCAATATACTCCAAGAATTCCCCCTCCGTGACCTCTGCTATCTGTTCATCGACTATTTCCACTTGCAACGTTCGAGGTCCCAATTGCAGAATCACGGCATAAACAATCAGCGCAACGAGTACTGTTCCGCCTATCAGATAGAAGCGGTACTTTATGTACCAGGGGCGCTTTGGTAACTGTATGTCCATTTAAATATTTGTTGTCAATTAGCGGTTAACGAATTAGCAGTTTGCGAGTTGCCTAAGGTCAGACTCCTTAACCCATAGTACAGACTCCAATAGGTCTGCAGGGCACCGATAAAAGCCCGTTGTGCATTGTCCTTCTCGCTGATGCTCGTATTCAATTCCAACAACGAGGTTCGTCCTTGCAAGTAGAGCCATCGTGCCACCTCGTAGCGACGCAATGCCGTTTCACGTGTTCGATAGGCGATTCTCACACGATAGGCCTGCAAGTTATACTGCCTCACCATCTTCTGCACATTCAACCGAAAGTCCTGCAATGCCTGTTCACTTTGCGTTTGTGTCAACTCCAATCTGGAACGAGCCACGCGCACCTGTCCTTTGCCACGTCCCCAATCCAGCAGAGGCAGCGATAGCGAGAAGTTTACATACTGCTGGTTCAGCGGCTGAGTATAGGCTTCCTTTAATGTCGTGCCCTTTTGCGAGAGACCAAACTGCATATAAAGGTCAGCTTTCAAGCCACGACTTGCCTTGGCTGACGACAAAGCACTCTCGCTCTCCACAATATTCAGTTGCAATCGTTCTGGGTCAGGATTGTTTGCCAAAGCCAGCGCAAGCGCTTCATCTGCATCCACCACATCGTTGCAGATAAGCGTATCAGGCACCACAGTCAACGTCACATCTTCCTTGATGCCAAGGTAGGAGCGTAGTGCCTGCATGGCATCCTCCACATCTGCTTCAGCATTCAAACGATCTGTCTCTTCAGTGAGCATGCCAACCTCTAACTGCAGCATCTCGTTCTCCGTAATGCTGCCCCGCTCATAGCGGTGGCGAGCATAACGGAGTAAGGTGTCACTGACGGCATAGTTCTGCTGCGCAATCACTAAATTCGTTTGTGCTGAGGCCAACATGAAGAAATAACTACTCGTACGCGAGGCCACCAGTTCCATTGTCTCCGCATACTGCTTGCGGGCAATGCTATGGCGCAGCGGCTCCGTACGCCTCGCCCACCGCAGACTGTTGTAACCAAAGAGATTCTGCTGGTAACCAATGGAGAACGGCACACTACTATAGCCATGCGTACGCTGCTCGAATTCATCCAGACGCTGAAGGTTGTTGCGAAGGAAAAGTGTGCCTCCAGTCAACACAACGTTCTGGCTAATGTTCAGCGACAAATCTGTATTCAACTGGTTTTGCCGCACAAAAACATTGGTACCATCGGGCTGCGTTATGCTGCTGATCTGACGGTTCAATGAGGGCGAACTAGTCAAGGAAACTGTAGGCAAATAATTGGCACGGAAGTTCCTGTAACTCCATTCCGCTGCCTCCAGCGAATGTCGAGCAACCAATGCATCGCTCGATTGTCGCTGTGCCATTGCAATAGCGTCGCTAAGCGTCAGCTCGAGAGAGTCAGGGAACAATTCAGCAAAACCTTGCAGCCTTGTCGCCGTTAATAACACTATGACCAGCCAGATTCTCATAAACTTATAATTCTACTTCAGCAACCACCTGACCGTCGGATAGATTGATGATGCGCTGGGCGTATGAGGCATCACGCTGCGAGTGAGTCACCATTACGATGGTAGCGCCTTCGTCGTGCAACTGGCTCAGCAGATCCATTACCTCGCGACCGTTCTTGGAGTCGAGGTTACCTGTGGGCTCGTCGGCAAGGATGAGCTTGG
>JAEEGH010005816.1_pt1 | contig 30659 bp, 17 predicted proteins | sample 9134181 | NCBI WGS metagenome assembly JAEEGH01 (sample SAMN16246544, study PRJNA631951) | gut metagenome | biome: gut microbiome; feature: rumen; material: DP-attached | host: Bos | place: Iran: Karaj | collected 2018-10
ATCAAATGTCCTGCCTATGCGTTGGGAAGGTTCTGACGAAGGTAGAGTCAGCCAGGCTATGGCCTATATGCTCTTTGCCGAGATGGTGATGTATCAGAACGACTCTGCCCGCTATCCCGCAGCCCTGGGCTTCATGAAGCAGATTATCAGCGACTCTAAGTACTCACTGAATCCCAGTTTCAAGGACCTGTTTGACGAGAGTGGCGAGATGTGTTCTGAGAGCATCTTCGAAATCACCTACGACGATGACAACGCTCAGCGCGACTGGGGTACTTCGATGTCGGCAGGTGGTACCGTGTTCCCAACACTCTGCTCACCCAACAGTTGGGCTGGTGGCGATGGCTGGGACTCTGGTAACGATGGTTGGGGATTCCTACCCATGCGTGTGGAGGCTTACAATATGTATGCCGATTACGACCTGCGTCGCGATGTCACCTGCTGGGATGTGCGCGGCTACACCTATACCGAGCGTTATCAGGACACGCACATCTGGCACGGAAAGTATCGTCCACAGAGTGCCAATAATCAGGACTGTCCTACCTCCAAGAACCTGAATTACAACAACAACAAGCGCATCTACCGCTATGCTGAAACCCTGCTGAACGCAGCCGAACTGCTGCTCCAGACCGGTGGCAGCGCTGCCGAAGCTACAGGTTACGTGAATGAGGTTCGCGCCCGTGCCGGACTGGACAATCTCGCAAACGTCACCATCGACGACATTCTGAACGAGCGCCATCTGGAATTCTGCGGTGAGGGTAAGCGCTACTTCGACCTGGTACGTGCTGAGGGCATCAGCGGTGCTACCGAGAAGGCTACCGTAAAACTCGTTCCCGATGTCTACGGCTATCGCACCAACTCATGGACACCCAGCAAGAAGCATATTCCTCTGTCACAGAGCGAGCTCGACGCTGATCCTACTCTGAAGCAGAACAACTATTAAAATTGAAAATTGAAATATTGAAAATTGAAATAACGAAAGATTATGAAGAATCTGTTTAAATATTCAATAGGAGCTCTGTTTGCAGGCTTGGCTATGACAGCCTGCTCGCCCGATGAGTTCAGTGGCGCAGACCCCAACGGTATTCCTTCAGTAAGCGGTGTTGACTTTAACATCAGCGTTGATCAGGAAACCAACCAGATGATTGCCACCTATACCCCACAGCCTGGTACATACCCGGTGTGGATCCTGAACGGCTCCACATACTCTACCCTGCAGGAAGTGGGTTACAATAACCCCGAGGCAGGCACCTATACCATCGATATGAAGATTGGCAACCGCAACGGTTTCAGTCAGGGTACGATCTCGAAGACCTTCACCTTCAACGAGACCAAGATTGATTACAGTGCCGATTTCCGCCGCATCACCGGTAAAGAGTGGCGCATCGCTAACAAAGAAGTAGCCCACATGGGTTGCGGCCCTGCCGGAACTGCTGGTACAGAGTGGTGGTCGGCTCAGCCTAACGACAAGAAGGACTTCGGTGTTTACGATGACCGTATTACCTTCACTGCCGACAACCGCAAGGGGGGTACCTATACCTATAATGCAGGTGCAGATGGTATGACATACGTCAACTGGGGTACATCATTTAATCCTACAGGTGCAGAGCCCGATGTCGACGTGGCGCTTGGCAATCAGACTTCTACCTGGAGTTTCGAGGTCTACGACTGGGAGGATGCCGATGGCAACGTGACCAAGCAGACTTACATCCAGTTGGGTAAAAACACTTTGTTCCCCTATATCTCCAGCAATGCCCAGTATGAGAATCCCAAGTTCCGTATCGAGACACTGACAGCCACAAAGATGGTGCTGGTTTATGACGCTCCCGATCGCAGTATCTCATGGCGCTTCATCCTGACCAGTGCTGCCGACGAGCGTCTGGTAGAGGAGCAGGGCTTCGACGCCAACAGCGACTTCAACCTCTGGAAGGGCGTCACTCCCGATGCTACATTCTACTTTGCACCGAACTGGTCACCTGACCGTACTGCTGACATGCAGGCTACCTATAACGACAAGGGCAATGACTATACCATAACTGTTCCCGATGCAGCCTTCGATCGCTGGCAGGCTCAGATGCACCTGCATACTACCGGTGTAGAAACCTCTTCTGCCAACCACTATGACTTCTCTTGTATCTTCGTGGCCGATGCAGATATCGATGGCGTGACCGTAAAGGTAACCAACGAGGCCGACAATGAGGCTATCATCGATGTGGACAACATCAGCCTGAAAGCCGGTAAGGAATATGTATTCTGGAAGAGCAACATTGAAGGTAAGGATCTCTCACCCGTGAAGATTGTCTTCGACTTCGGTCATGCTTCAGGTGCTACCACCATCAATGTCAGCAATATCGTGCTGAAGGATCATGCCAACAATGATGGCACCATCGTTTCTGAAGGTGGTGAAGGTGGCGGTGAGGATAAGCCAACTATGGATTGGAACTACGAGAGCGGTGCCAACCTCTGGAAGGCCGTTGACGACGGCACATTGTTCGATGCCTTCGGCTACTGGTTTGCCGACGACAGTTGGACAGCACTCGGCACTCAGCCTGAGGCTACACATAATGGCGATACCTATGAGATCACTATTCCTGAGGGAATCGGCGGTAGCCAGTGGCAGGGTCAGTTCCACATCGACACCAAGCTCACTGCAAGTGCTGCCAAGGCATACAACTTCTATTTCGTCATGGAGACCGATAATGACTGCCCAGGTGTGACTGTTAAGCTCACCGATGCTGGCGACAGCAACTTCTTCTGCGAAGGACGTCACGATGTGAAGGCCGACGAGCCGTTCATCTTCAAACTGGAAGGCGCAACCCTGAAGGAAGGTAAGGACGCAGAGGCCATCCGCCTGTTCTTCGACTTCGGTGGCTCACCAGCAGGCACTCACGTCAAGATCAGCAAGATCTACTTCGAGGAGGCCGTCAGCCTCAACTACGATGATGCCGATAACCTCTGGAAGGGTGTCGACGACGGCAGCGTGGCCAGCGAATTCGGCTACTGGTTTGCTGATGATAGTTGGACAGCACTCGGCACTCAGCCTGTGGCCACCCACAATGGCGATTCTTACGAGATTACTCTTCCTGAAGGCATGGGCGGCAGCCAGTGGCAGGGCCAGTTCCACATCGATACCCAACTCACCGCTTTGGCTGCATTAGCTTACAACTTCCAGTTGGTGATAGAGGCTGACAATGATTGTCCCGGTGTGACCATCAAGCTCACTGACGCTGGTGACTCCAACTTCTTCTGCGAGGGTCGTCACGACATTAAGGCCGACGAGCCGTATGTCTACACGTTGAAGGGGGCTACGTTGAAAGAAGGTACTGATGCAACGGCCATCCGACTGTTCTTCGACTTCGGAGGCTCTCCCGCAGGTACCAAGGTTAAGATCAGCAAAATAGTCTTCAAGTCGGCTCTGCCGATGATACCCTAAGGGGCATCATATTCGATAATCAATGTAATATGAAACGATTCATGCTTAATACACTTTTGCTCTCTCTTGCCGTAGCCCTTTGGGGCTGCGGTGGGAGCGACAACGAAGACCCAGAGCCTGCAGCGGTCAGCATCACGCTGTCGCAGACCAATATCGCTGTGCCTGTTGAGGGTGGTCGTTATACTATCAACGTAAGCACCACAGGCAAGGAATGGGGCGTATACGCTGATCAGGAATTCATCACTGTCGAAGCTAAGAATACGGTAGCCCAAACGGGCACGCTGACGGTCACGGTTCCTGCTAATCCGACGACCAGTGCCCGCACGGGTACCGTCACCGTCATGTCGGGCATAGCACGCCAGACCATCAGCGTGACGCAGTCGGCAGCAGAGAAGCCAGCCTACAATGCTCCCGACGGATACTCGCTGGTTTGGAACGATGAGTTTGACGGCAATTATGGCTATGCTCCCAACGAGAATGGTCTTCCTCGGACAGAACTCAACCCCAATGACTGGACCCACGAAGTGAAGAACTCGGGCTGGGTGAACCACGAGCTGCAGAACTACGTGAACCATAAGACCCCCGAGGGCAGACTAGTGACTGAACTACGCGACGGCAAGCTTCGCATCACGGCACTCAAGGAGAACGGTAAGGTTTACTCAGGACGTGTGTATGCTAAGGTGAAAAGCGGTTGGACCTACGGCTATATTGAGGCATCCATCAAACTGCCAAAGGGCAAGGGCACATGGCCTGCCTTCTGGATGATGCCCGTGAACTTCCGTTCATGGCCAGCTGACGGCGAGATCGACATCATGGAAGAGGTGGGCTACCATCCCGACTATGTATCATCGAGTCTGCATGCCAATGCCCATGTACACTCCAACGGCACTCAGGTCACCCATGAGATGAAGTGTACTGGTGCCGAAGGCGAGTTCCATACCTACGCTATTCTGTGGACAGCTAAGAATATCACCACCTATGTCGATGGCAAAGTACAACTGAGCTATGACAATCGTGGCTTAGGTCGCGACGATTGGCCCTACGACGATCCGTTCTATGTCATCTTCAACCTCGCTTGGGGTGGTGACTGGGGTGGCGCCCAGGGTGTCGACGAGAATGCACTGCCTGCCACGATGGAAGTAGACTACATCCGGGTGTTCCAGAAGAAATAGTTGACAGTTTACAGATGATTACCAAAATGAACCATAAATTAGCGGTGAGAGTCGTCTCTTTCTACTTTCCGCTCCTGTCTTTTCTCTTCATGTTCGCTGCCTGCACAGCAGGTGGCGAACAGGAAGTCACAACTGGCTTCGTTACCATCGATGGCCACAACCTGATTAAGCCCAATGGAGAGAAGCTGCTGATACAAGGCACGAACCTCGGTAACTGGCTGAATCCTGAAGGCTACATGTTCGGTTTCGGACGCACCAACTCGGCTTGGATGATCGACCTGCTCTTCAAAGAGGCTGTAGGCCCTGATTACACCGCAGAGTTCTGGCAGCAGTTCAAAGATAACTATATCACCCGTGCTGATATCGATTTCATTGCCTCGCAGGGGGCCAACACTATCCGTCTGCCCTTCAACTACAAACTCTTCACCGATGAGGACTATATGGGTCAGACAGGACAGAAGGACGGTCATGTGCGCATCGACTCCATCGTGAGCTGGTGCAAAGCGAATGGTCTGTATCTGATTCTCGATATGCACGATTGTCCTGGTGGACAGACAGGCGATAACATTGATGACAGTTATGGCTATCCTTGGTTGTTCGAGAGCGAAGAAAGTCAGCAACTATTCTGTGATATCTGGCGCGAGATAGCCAGCCGTTACAGTCAGGAGACGACGATTCTGGGCTATGAACTGATGAATGAACCGATTGCCCATTACTTCGCCAACAAGGATTCGCTCTACACCTTGCTGCAGCCCCTCTATCAGCGTTGTGTGAAGGCGATTCGCGAGGTAGACCAGAACCATATCATCCTGCTCGGAGGTGCCCATTGGAACAGTTTTTTCTGGATGCTCGACGATGCCAGCTACGACGACAAGCTGATGTACACCTGTCATCGCTATGGTGGTCCTGCCACGAAGGAGGCCATCACCCACTACATCAACTTCCGCGATTCCATTAACCGTCCGATGTACATGGGTGAATTCGGTCATAACACGATGGAGTGGCAGAGTGATTTCGTCAAGGTGCTGAAGGACAATAATATCGGCTATACCTTCTGGCCTTATAAGAAGGTAGACAACTCCTGCATGATGGGCATTACTCGACCAGAAGGTTGGGACAGTATTGTCGTGAAATATGCTGAAACTCCGCACTATACCTATCAGGAATGGCGTGAAACCCGTCCTGATCAGGCCAAGTTCCGCGAGTTGCTCATGCAGTTTGCCAAAAACTGCCGTTTCGAAAATTGCCAGCCTCAGACTGAGTATATCCAGAGTATGGGAATGAGATAGTGAACAATGTATAGTGATTAGTGAATAGTAAAGCGATTAGTTAGTAATATGAATCAGGTGAAAAATAATAATAAGCAATGGATTTTAAGAGTGATAGTGGCAGCGATACTATTCACTATTTATTCTTCCCTATTCACTGCTGTGGCGCAGACGCCAACGTACCTTGATGAGAGTAAGCCCTTGGAGCAGCGCATCGACGATGCCCTCGCAAGAATGACCCTCGACGAGAAGATTGCTGTGATTCATGCGCAGTCGAAGTTCTCATCGCCTGGCGTGAAGCGTTTGGGCTTCCCCGATTTGTGGACAGATGATGGTCCTCATGGTGTGCGTCCTGATGTGCTCTGGGATGAATGGGAACAGGCTGGACAGACCAACGACTCGTGTGTGGCTTTTCCAGCCCTTACTTGTCTGGCAGCCACCTGGAACCCAGACCTTGCGCGCCTCTATGGCGAGAGTCTGGGTGAAGAGGCCCTTTATCGCAACAAGAGTGTGATGCTTGGTCCTGGCGTGAACATCTTCCGCACCCCGCTCAATGGCCGTAACTTCGAGTATATGGGCGAAGATCCTTATCTTGCCTCACGGATGGTGGTGCCATACGTTCAGGGATTGCAGTCGAAGGGTGTCGCTGCCTGTGTGAAGCACTATGCGCTGAACAATGATGAAGAATACCGTCATCAGGTAAATGTTATTGTCAGCGACCGCGCTCTGCATGAGATTTACCTGCCTGCCTTCAAGGCTGCTGTGCAGGAGGGTGGTGCCTGGGCCATCATGGGTGCCTACAACCTCTATAAGAACCAGCACAACTGCCACAATGAAATTATGCTCAACAAGATCCTGAAGCAGGACTGGGGCTTCGATGGCGTGGTGATCAGCGATTGGGGGGGCTGTCATGATACCGATGAGGCTGTACGCAATGGACTCGACTTGGAGTTTGGTACGTGGACTGACGGTCTGACGATGGGCAAGACGAATGCCTACGATGCTTATTATCTGGCAGCGGCCTACAAACAGGCCATCCAACAAGGGAAATATACCACGAAGGAACTCGACGAGAAAGTGCGTCGTGTGCTGCGCCTGTTCTATCGCACCACGATGAAGCGCAACAAGCCTGTTGGTTTCCTTTGTTCAGAAAGTCATTACGATGCAGCATTGAAGATTGCTCAGGAAGGTATCGTATTGTTGAAGAATGATGTGGTGAGGGAGAGAAGGAGTAAGGAGGCTGCGCCATTGCTGCCCCTCGATCTCTCGAAGATGAAGAAGATTCTTGTGGTTGGCGAGAATGCCATCAAGATGATGACCGTCGGTGGCGGTTCTTCCTCTCTCAAGGCCCAGCACGAGATCCTTCCTCTCGATGGCCTAACATCTTCCCTCTCACATCTTACATCCTCCATTGAGTATGCGCGTGGATATGTTGGTGATACCATTCAAAGTTACAACGGTGTCACAGTTGGCCGTTCGCTTTATGAAACCCGCCCTCAGGCAGAACTCACTGCAGAAGCAGTGGAAAAGGCTCGTGAGGCTGATGTCGTCATTTTTGTTGGTGGCCTCAATAAGAGCGACCACCAGGATTGTGAGGGTCACGACCGTAAGAGTTACGATCTGCCCTATGCTCAGAACGAGGTGATTGAGGCCATCTTGAAAGTCAATCCCCGTTTGGTATATGTCAACATCTCTGGTAATGGTGCTGCCCTGCCTTGGCTCGCGAAAGTTCCTGCAATCGTTCAGGCATGGTTTATTGGCTCAGAGGCGGGCAAGGCGATTGCTTCTGTCCTGACGGGTGAAGTCAATCCATCGGGCAAGCTCCCCTTCACTTGGTATGCTTCCCTTGACCAATGTGGCGCTCATGCCACAGGTTCTTATCCCGGCACTTGGCGTGCAGATCGCCAAGTCATCGACGAGGAATATAAGGAGGGCCTTTTTGTGGGTTATCGCTGGATGGATCGTCAGAAGAAACAGAGTCCGTTGTTCCCCTTTGGCTATGGTCTGAGCTATACCACCTTCAAGGCGGGCAAAGTCAGTGCCGATAAACAGGAAATGGCAGCTAATGATAAGATTACCTTCACCATCCCCGTTACGAATACGGGCAGTGTGGCTGGTGCAGAAACCATCCAACTCTACGTCAGCGACCTAGAGGCTTCTGTTGAACGACCTATTAAAGAACTCAAAGCCTTCCGTAAGGTATTCCTTCAGCCAGGTGAGACGCAACAGATATCGCTTACGCTTGACAAGAGCGCTCTCAGTTTCTATAACGACCAAAATGGCCAGTGGACAGCTGAGCCCGGCGAATTCAAAGCCCTTATCGGTACGTCATCAAAGAACATCATAAATGATTATAAGTTTAGATTAAAGTAATTAGTTAGTTAGTAATTGTTATTTCATCAGAACACAATGCAAAGAAGCCGGACTCTGTGAAGACTCCGGCTTTCTTATTAAGCTATCTTTTTGATACATTTTACTACCATTAATACTCACAATTGCTACCATTAATGCTAGCAGCTCGAGCTTACTCACAATAAATTTTATCTATTAATTGCTCACTGCCTAGGAAATATTTGTTGCCTGCTTAGGCCGCAACAACTTTCTGCCTAGGTCACAAACCACCACTTATTTTTGAAAAAGACACAGTAGTGCCTGACGCCTTTGTGTTTTATCTCCATGATTTATAAATGAAGCGAGACGCCCTCGAGGGCGTCCCGCTTATTATTTTTTCTCACAAAGTTTTAAAAACTTATGGTTCAGTTGTAGGTGTTGTTGGCATATATGCCTTCCAATTGAATGATACGCACTCAGCTGACCAAGGAACAGTGATGTCGGTAGCGATAATCATAGGGACAGTACCTGTCTGCGGGAAGTTCACTTGCCAAGCGTTCTGGCTACCCTCACTCTGACGGACCGTGATGCTGATGTTGTTATTGACTCTACTCCAACCGGTTATTTCTTTTTCGATTGTTACGTCCTGTTTAAACGTTGCTTCACTACCCATCTCCTCGAAAGTTGTATCTCCAACCTTCAGGACGAAAGGCAGAATACCACCGAGGTGACGGATTGTAGCCTTCTGCCCCTGCAGCACAGGCTCACTAAATGTTACAACACCATGAGTATCTGTAGTCTTCTCCTGCTTATAGGTCTCTTCTACATCCACTACGATATCATTAAAGTCGGTGTCGTAGGAAGATCCGAGGTCCTCAATCATATAGCGCTTTTTGTAAGTCGTTGACAATTCTGTTACCTCGAATGTCTGCGGAACATAAGGCTCACCGTAGATCATGAATACCACGTCGTTGTAGTCCGTGTCTGTCATTTTAAGATTGCTAGCATCCTCACAACCGATGATCATCACCTCAGGATTTGTTACACCAGGAAGGTTTGCAGGAAGCTCGCTTGATGTGAACTTGTACTCACGCATATAGTCGTTCATAGAACTAAGTTTCTGACCCTTTACATTATAATCTTCTGGAGAACCGTCTGCCTTTCTGGTAATCTCCAGGTAGAAATACATCACAGCGTTTGCGGGCAGACCGCTGATTTTGGTGTACTTAGAACGGATAGCGGTAGCATAAGTGCAGTTGTGTGAAGAATCAAATGTCTTCACGTCTGTCCAGTCATTTACTGTCTGTCCCCAGTAATTTTGTCCCTTAACCTGCATACCTTGCCACTTGTTCCAAACACAGACATCCTTCTCAATACCGTCAACATGCATCCAGAGCTTAAAGTCACCACCAGACGTACCCATGTACATCGGCATAATGTAGAAGTCGTTAGTAGGTACTGTCATATAGAAAGGAGTACCCATATTCTTATTTTCTCTACGACCTTCCACAAACACTTCCTTCATTCTACTGATAGTTGCTGCAGGGAACTCATAATAGTCATCACCCGTTGCACGTGTATAGCTAGCAGCTGCACGAGTGGCAGCCTTTGTAGCAGAGTTAGGAAGGCTGAAGTAAGTGATACCAGTACTGAAGTCCCAAGACTGGTTAGAATCAATTGCGCCAAAGGTCTTAACGAAATTAGCTTCGTATTCTGCTACAACCTTTTGATGCTCAGCAGCAGCCTCAGCGGCCTCCTTTTCAGCAATTTTACCCTCATCGTACAAATCGGTCTTTGAGCATGAAGAGATGCCCAACATTGCCATCAACATGGCAAAAGTCATAATCTTTGTCTTCATATTAAAAAAGAAATTTAACGGTTTAAACTGATTTATATTTATCATTTGCAAAAATACCAAAAAATATCGACAAATCAACCGTTTTAATACACTTATAAATACATTCCCCCTAATTTATTGATTTATATCAAGAGCAAAAATCTCACAAATAGAACGAATCTGCCAGATTCATCCCATTTGTGAAATTCATGCTTTATCAGACGACTACCGCAGATCCCTTTTATTTTGCAAAGAGGGAGATAGCGAAACCGCCACCAGGGGCTTCTTTGAGTTTGAGCGTCTGACCGGCCTTCACTACCTTCTTGGTAATGGTATATGCCTGTGGATTGGTCTCGTAGTGGGCGTCTTTTGCATCAGCGTAGATGGTGCAGTCGTAAGTGCGGCCCTTGTCGAGGAAATCGAGTTTTATAGTAGCTGTATGGCCGTTCTCATCGCATTTGCCGCCCACGAACCAATGGTCGGTGCCCTTAGCCTTACGGGCGACAGTGATATAGTCAGCCGGCTCAGCCTCAAGATAGATGCTCTCATCCCAGTCGCAAGCCACATCGCGGATGAACTGGAAGGCATCATCGAATTTCTCGTAGTTCTCAGGCAGATCGGCCGCCATCTGTAATGGAGAGTACATCGTCAGGTAGAGGGCCAATGAACCGGCGATGGTGATACGGGCCCATGATGTGTTGTTGCTCCATTCAGAGAGTTTGGTGACGAAGATACCTGGCGTATAGTCCATCGGACCGCCCTGTAGACGTGTGAAGGGTAGAATACAGGTATGATCGGGTCGTGAACCGCCAAAAGCCTCATATTCTGTGCCGCGAGCACTCTCATTACCCACGAGGTTCGGATAAGTACGACAGAGACCTGTGGGGCGTGTTGCCTCATGAGCATTCACCATGATATGGTGCTTGGCTGCCTCCTTGACCACATAGAGATAGTGGTTGTTCATCGATTGCGAGTAGTGGTGGTCGCCACGAGGAATGATATCACCCACATAGCCCGTCTTCACGGCATCATAGCCATACTTGTTCATCAGTTCGTAGGCTTCCTTGATATGACGCTCGTAGTTCTGACTAGAGCTTGAGGTCTCGTGGTGCATCAGCAACTTCACACCTTTCGAATGGGCATAGTCGTTGAGCATCTTGATGTCGAAATCGGGATAAGGCGTCACGAAGTCGAAGACGTCGCGCTTCCACATGTTTGCCCAATCCTCCCAACCTACGTTCCAGCCTTCTACCAGCACTTCGTTGAGTCCGTTCTTGGCAGCGAAGTCGATGTAGCGCTTTACGTTCTCATTATTAGCCTTGTGCGTACCGTTGGGTTTTACTTTCTGCCAGTCAATCTGATCAAGCTTGATACTGGGATAATCGTTCGTGTAATGCCAGGATCCACGACCGACAATCATTTCCCACCATACGCCACAGTATTTCGTAGGATGAATCCAACTCACATCGTCGAGGGCGCAGGGCTCGTTGAGGTTGAGAATGAGGTTCGACGAGAGCATGTCGCGGGCATCATCGCTCACCATCACCGTGCGCCAAGGTGTTTCACAAGGCGTCTGCATGGCACCCTTCAGACCTGTGGCATCGGGCGTGAGGTGACTCACAAAGGTAAAGGGTTTTGGAACAGGCCACTCCGATGGGGCAGGATTAGGCGTATAGGCATTGCTGCCACCACCGAGTTTTGTGGTGAGGGCTTTAGTCTGGGCATCAACGAGTTCGAGATGCATGGTAGCATAATCGGCACAAGCAGCCTCATGGATATTGATATAAAGCCCGTCGTCGCTCTTCATCTGGAGCGAGGTCTGCACACCTGTTTCAGAGAAAACAGCCACAGAGGAATTACCCCAGTTGACGGCCTCTTTCATACGGTTGCGGATTTCTGAAAGCTTGCATTGTTGTGTTTCCTGCTCTTGGGTGTCGTAATCGCCAGGGAGCCACCAAGCAGTATGGTCACCCGCCATCGCAAACTCACTGCGTTCCTCTTTGATAAGGAAGTAGTTGAGATCTTGCTGCTGAGGGAACTCGTAACGGAACCCGATACCATCGTCATAGATGCGGAAGCGGATGATGATCTGCCGGTTGTGTTGGCGCGGAGCCAGACGGCGTCCTTCTGGCGTGGATGGCATCCTTTCGAGCCACTGCTGCGAGAGTGTCACGGCCAGTTCGTTGTAATGATTACGGATGGTGGCCGTTTCACCCCAGACGGGCTTCCAGGTCTCGTCGAAGGTAGAGGTCTCTTCCTTCTCGATCTTAAATCCAGCCATGAGGTCATGCTCTTGCAACCCAAGCGAGGCGTGCTTGTCCTTGGCGAGTTCAAGTCCAAGAAACGAGGGCTTGACCACAGCCTTGCCTTTATAGGTCATCTCATAGACAGGCCTTCCGTCGGGATTGACAGAGAATGTCAGTTCAACATTACCATTCGGCGACTTCACGCTGCCTGCATTTACCATCATCGGCATAGCTAGCAGCAGGGAAACTAGTAATCTTTTCATTTTCTTCCACTTTGTATGATTAATGTACTGATTTCGTTGTTCAGTTCATCTGCAGCCAGAAGCTGTTCGAGGGTGAGGTGCATACGATAGCGCCAGTAATGACGAGGATTGGCGGGGATGTTGATACGCTCGGCATTCTCATCAGGCAGACGCAGTTTCTCGTTGATGCTCAGCCAGTCCTGGAAGGAGATGAGGCAAAGCATCGAGGGCGAGGTAAGGTGACGACTGACGATATCCTTTGCCAGCCAACCTGGTAACGGACGGGGTGCAGCACCGCCACGACGTAGCGTTGTGTTGTAATAGGTCTGGGAGCGCTCTTCGTCCTCATCCCACCACTGCCGCAATGTAGCCATATCGTGGGTGGAGATCGTATCCACAGAACGATAGGGATTATGCGAGAGTTTGCCAAAACGTGTAGTCGGATCCTTCGGCATCGACTGGATTTCGAGCGATAAGATGCGCAATTCGTTCATCACCCAGGGCACGCAGTCGGGCACCATACCCAGATCCTCTGCACAGACAAGCATACGAGTAGCCTGAACCAACTTCGGCAACTTCTTCATCGCCTCTGTGTACCAGAACTGGTTATTACGGCGATAGAAATAATCATTGTAGAGCTGGTTGAAACAATACTTCTGATCCTCGCTGAGCTGCTCATAAGCCTCCTGATACTGCACGGCGATACGCGGATGCCAGCGGTCGCTGCGCTTATGGTCGACCAGGAACAGGCCTTCGTTAAACGCTACGCCATAAGCCTCGATTTCCTCACGACTCAATCCGAGCGCTGGTGAGAACTGCCCCATCAGACCAGATTTATGAGGTACGGGAATCTCCCAGATACGGAAGAAGCCAAGCACGTGGTCGATACGGTAGGCATCAAAATATTCCGCCATTTTACGGAAGCGACGCACCCACCAGGAACAGCCGTCTTTGAGCATCTCATCCCAATTGTAGGTGGGGAAGCCCCAGTTCTGGCCGTCGGCAGAGAAGGCATCAGGCGGCGCACCGGCCTGGCCGTTCAAATTGAAATACTTCGGCTCTACCCAGGCCTCGACACCATCACGACTGATGCCGATGGGAATGTCACCTTTTAAGATTACACGATGGGCACGGGCGTAGGCATGAGCCTCACGCATCTGTGCATCGAGGTTGTATTGCACATAATACCAGAACTGTAATTCCTTCTTGCCCTTAAATGTGGACTTCTCTGTGCTCTGTAGTGTAGCATCCTTAGGCCATTCTGAGAAAGTAGCTGTGCCATAAAGATCACGGAAGTAGCAGAAGGCGGCATAAGGCACCAGCCACTCCTTGTTCTGTTCGAAGAACTTCTTGAAACTCTCACGACGTTGCACAGCCGACCACTCCTGTGCAAAAATCTCGCGCAGGTAATCCATCTTGGCTGAGAACATCCGCTCGTAATCAATCTGTGGCAGAGCATTCAACTCCAGGCGCAGCGCTTCGAAAGCCTTACGTTTAGTCTCATCCTTGAGAGGAGGCAACTGACGGAAGTCGGTATACTGAGGATGGAGGGCATAGATACTGATGCTATTATAAGGATAACTGTCCTGCCAGGTATGTGTCATATTGGTATCTGTGATTGGCAGCACCTGAAGAATACGTTGCTTCGTCTTGTCGCACCAGTCAATTATCTTTTTCAGATCGCCGAAGTCACCCACGCCGAAGCTACCCTCACTACGGAGCGAGAAGATGGGAATCACCGTACCTGCTGCTTTCCACGGGTAGATGGTGAAATATGCCTGTGACAACTCATAGACAACCACCTCGCCCAGTTCGATTTCTGGCAGACAGATTGTACGGTTTGCGCCATTCTCCCAGAGTGGTGTCACATCCACCTCTTCATCGAGCGCCACGAACTTAAACTCAAAGGTCTGCGGCAACTTGTCGGCATCGAGGCTGATGACCCATTCGTTAGGCTCGTGTTCAGTCATGTTCAGGGCGCGCTTGGCTTCCCAATTCCCTAAGGCTTCTACGCCACCGATGAGAGCCAGACGCTCATTGCCACGCAGTTGCGGAGCACGCACCTTCAGACGGATGGTTTTCCCGTATTCCTCCATCTCGCTCATCTTACGCTTGCGAGCAGCCACACATTCAGTAATGGCCGACGAATACATATAACTGTCCTCGGGAATATCAATCCAATGATCATAAATCGTATAGCGGATGCCTCTGATGGCAGCAAACTCCAAACGGTGAGGTTCTGTCAGCCACTCATGGCGCGTTTCTTGATCACCGCGATACACACTATAGTAATAATCGGTGAAGACATTTGCCTTCAAGGTCTTAGTCAACTCACATGTCCAGTGAAGGCCGTCGAGCGTAGTCATTTTGTGCTGCTCTACCTTCTTATCCGAAAGGATGTTCAAGACCAGTTCTTCTCCGAACGTAGTCTGATACTCAAGGTTAAATTGTAGCTTCATAGATATTTCGTTTTATTGATTTCAATGCAATCGGTTGCGCAAATTATTTCTTAATATAATCATTATAGACCTTGATGCCGAAAACAATCATACTGCAGGTTGTCGTGACAAAGTTGGTCAGGAACAGCGCCCAAAGTATGCCTGGCTTGTGGAAAAGACCCTGAAGCATGAAGCAGGCGCTACCAATGCCCATCATGAGGAAAGTGGGCAGTGCAATACCATCGGTATCGCGTGTACGAATAGTATAAATAGCCTGGGGTAGATAACCCAGAATCATCGTGATGCTAGCCAGCACGCCACAAATCTCAAAAAACAAAGATTGTTCCATATTTTTTTACCTTTTTACCTTTATGACAAAGACACAGGCAGAAGCGATTAAGAAGCTGACGCCTGCTACAATCATCATCGACGACTGATGGTGGCCGATGAGCGAGAGAATGGCACCGCCACAGATGGCCGCAATAATCTGCGGAATACAGATGGTACCATTGAACAATCCCAGATAAGCTCCCATGTGGCCATAACCCTGAAGGGCATTCGTCACAAAGGTGAAAGGCATAGCCAGCATCGCTGCCCAGGCACAGCCGATCATCAGGAAGGGCACGAACTGCAGGTACTGATCATGGATATAAGGCACCATCATAAAACCGATAGCACCAATCACCAGACTCAATGAATATGCCAGTTTTGTGTTCTTAAATTGCGGGAGCAAAGCGGCCCAGACAACAGAGCCTACGGCCTGAACGGCAAAGAGGATACCCACCCAGTTGCCAGCCTCTTGGAAAGCCTCACTGGCTGGGTCGGAGGTATTCCAAACCACCTCGGCAATAGCACCTGTAGTATAGTTCCACATATAAAGCATCGCTGCCCAGCTGAAGAACTGCACCAAACCTACTTTCCAAAAGGTGGATGGCGCATTCTTAAGCAGGGTAATCCAGTTGCCACTAGACTCACCGGCCTGACTAGATTGACTAGCCCCATTATACTCCGCATATTCCTGTGGATTCCACTCCTTTACCTTCGATGTGGTGTAAATCACACAGAGAATCAAGATGGCTGCGCCGATATAGAACGACCAGATGACCGAATCAGGCACAACGCCCTTCTCAGCCACATTGCTAATGCCGATAAACGTGAAAACGAATGGGAATACATAGCCCATCACGCTTCCTGCATTGCAAAGAAACGACTGGATACTGTACGCCTTGGCCTTCTGCTTTTCGTTGACCATATCGCCCACCAGCATCTTGAATGGCTGCATGGCCATGTTGATGCTCGTATCGAGGAACATCAGTGCGATAAGGCCGAACATCATAGCAGCGCTGATAGTAAGTCCCAAGGAGCCTGAATTCGGCAACAGACACATTACCAGCACCGCTACAGCCGCACCCACAAACAGATAGGGAATACGACGGCCGAAACGGGTCCAGGTCTTATCACTCAACGTTCCGACAATCGGTTGCACAAGAATACCCATCAACGGGGGCAGAATCCAGAAATAGCTGAGGTTGTGCGGATCTGCACCTAGTGTGGCGAAGATGCGCGAGATATTGGCACTCTGCAGGGCATACGCAATTTGCACGCCAAAGAATCCGAAACTCAGATTCCATAAATTCCAAAAACTTAAATCAGGCTTTTGCTTCATACACAATTTATTTTCACTGTTCACAATTCACTATCTGGTTGTTCCGCGGATAATCAGACGGGTGCGGACAACACGTTTCTCGACTTTCTCGATGGGACTGAGCCCCTCTACCTTGTCCATTAGGATTTCTGCGGCTTCTTCGCCAACCAAGAGTCCACGCTGCTCAACCGTTGTCAGCATGGGGTCGCAAGCGATAGCTCGCTGACCGTTGGTAAAACCACAGATGCTGATGTCTTCAGGCACTTTCAAACCTGCCCGCTTCACCGTATACAGGATACCGATGGCCGTATCATCATTGACGGCAAAGAAACCGTCAGGGCGATGGTCAAGCGCCAGAATCTCTGGCGTAATTATCTCTGCCTCAGCACGATTATCACAGATGCGCACAATCGATTCGTCAACAGCCAACCCATGCTTCAATAAAGCATCCTTATAGCCGTTATAGCGGTTTTTTGATATTTCTAACTGCATCGGTCCACCATAATAGGCAATGCGCTGACAACCTGTTTCTATCAGATGAGTCACGGCATTATAGGCTCCCATGTAATCGTCGACCACCACACGGCTGGCATTCACGCCCGTACAGATCCTGTCATAAAATACCAGCGGGATACCTGCATCTATCAGTTTCTGATAATGGTCGTAATTGCGTGTGTCCTTAGCCTGAGAGACAATCACACCGCAGACCTTATAACGATGAAACGTATCACATATTCGGGCCTCACGCTCATACTTCTCATCGCTCAATGCCACCATGATATTATAGCCCCTTGCCGAAGCCGCCTCTTCGATACCAGTCAGGATGGAGGAGAAATAATAATGCGTAAATTCCGGCACAATGACGCCGATGATCCGTTGGGGCATCACCCGACTGTGACGCAGAGCCTCACCGATGGCATTAGGATAAAAATTATGTTCGCGCGCATACGCTTGGATAGCCTTGCGACGCTCCTCGCTGATGCGGGGAGAATCCTTCAGCGCACGCGATACCGTTGCTACGGAAATACCGAATTCCCGAGCGATATCCTTCATTGTCAGTGGAACGTTTTTTTCCATCACGTTTTTAGTTTTCGATGCAAAGTTACTATTTTTCACTTTTCACTAGTCACTTTTTGGTCCTAAAGTTGACATATATCAATGCAAACGTTTGCGCTCTTCTAATAACGATTTTACACAAAAAAAAGTATAATGAGGCGAAAAGATTCTTAATTTTGCACCGTCGGAATACGGCTAACAACGAAAGAATTGCAAAAAAAAGATATTATTTAACTCTAATTAAATGTAATGATGAAGCAGGTAAACATTCAGTTCCCGCTTAGGATGCTCGGCCTTTTGTTAGGCCTGTTCCTATCGGTAGGCGCCTTTGCTCAGATTGAAGTCAAAGGCCATGTGAAAGATGCTACAGGCGAACCCATTATCGGCGCAACGGTGCGCGTAGTCGGTACACAGGCGGCTACCATCACCGATTTCGACGGTAATTTCGTGCTGAAAGCTAATCAGGGTGCAGACATCACTATCTCTTACGTCGGTTATCAGAATGCTACGGTTAAAGCAGCCGCCACCGTTGAGGTCACATTGCAAGACGACGATGCGCTGCTGAACGAAGTGGTGGTCATTGGTTATGGTCGTGCAAAGAAAAACGACTTGACCGGTGCTGTCACTGCAATTAAACCAGATGAATTGAGCCATGGTTTGCAGACCAGTGCTGATGACATGTTGAACGGAAAGGTTGCAGGTTTGAACATCATCAATGAAGGTGGTGCTCCTGGTGCTGGTTCAAAGATTCGTATCCGTGGTGGTTCGTCTCTTTCTGCATCCAATGATCCTCTATATGTGATTGATGGTCTGCAACTCGATCCCGCAGGTATCTCAGGTATGAATCCTCTGGCATCCATCAATCCGAACGATATCGAAAGTTTTACTGTGTTGAAGGATGCATCGGCAACAGCTATCTATGGTTCACGTGCATCAAACGGTGTTATCATCATCACTACCAAGAAAGGTAAGGCCGGTCAGAAAGCTAAAGTTTCCTACAATGGCAATGTTTCTTTCTCTGTCAAGAAAAAGACACTCGAAGTATTCGATGGTCCAGGCTTCCAGCAGTTCGTCAGCGAGACATTCGGTGAGGACAGTCCTGAATATGCATTATTAGGATACATCGACGAAAACGGCGTACAGCAGTTCGCCAATACCAACTGGCAAGATGAGGTGTATCGTACAGCGGTATCGACAGACCATAATATTACTGTCACAGGTGGTACTGCCAATATGCCTTACCGCGTATCAGGCGGTTTTACCTATCAGCCCGGTATCGTTAAATCTACTTTCTTCCGTCGTTATACAGGTAGCTTCAATCTTTCTCCTGTTTTGATGAATGACCACTTACGTCTGAACATTTCTGGTAAAATCATGTCGGCTCAGCGTCGCTGGGACAATGGCGCCGTAGGTGCATCTGCTTACATGGATCCCACCAAGCCTATCCGACTTAACCAGGAAAAATACAACAAGTATTTCGGCGGTTATTACCAGTGGTCGAAGACTGCAGGTTTCCCCAACGATAATAACTGGGAATATGCATTCGATGGTAATGCTACAGCGAACCCTGTTGCACTCGTAGAGAATAATGGCACCAAATCAAATGCTACAACGTTCCAGGGTAACATAGGTGTAGACTATTCTATCCATGGTCTGGAAGATCTCCACATCTTAGCCAATCTGGCTGGTAATCTCACAAAAACAAAAGAGGAAACCAATAATAGTCCTTATACGACCTCAAGCTATTATTATGGTTGGGAGGGTTGGACTAAGAAAACCAACTATAACCACATCTTCAACATCTTCCTTCAGTACACTAAAGAACTGCAGAAAGACGTTCATAATTTGGATGTTCAGGTAGGTTATGAGTGGCAACGCTATCATCAAAAGAGTGACAACTGGGGCTATGGTATAATTCCTCAGACAGCTTCGGTAGGTGCTGGTAGCCGTTATAACGAGCCTACTGGTATCACTGAATGGAAATCTGAGAACCGTCTCCGCTCTTGGATTGGTCGTTTGAACTATACGTTGTTGAATCGCTACCTTCTGACCTTTACCATGCGTGCCGACGGTTCTTCACGTTTTGCCAAGGGTCATGAGTGGGGTTATTTCCCCGCTGCCGCTCTTGCCTGGCGTGTGAAAGAGGAAGCATTCCTGCGTAACAACAATACCATCAGTGATTTGAAACTCCGTCTGACCTATGGTAAAACTGGTCAGCAGAATATCGGTTACGACTTCTATTATATTCCAGCCTTTACTGCCAACTACGACCACGCTTACTATCCTCTTTTCGGTGATGGAAAGACGGTACGTCCAGGTGTATACAATACCGACCTAACTTGGGAGAAGACCACGACCTATGATGCAGGTCTGGATTTTTCTCTCTGGGACAGCCGCGTAAGTCTCAGCGCTGACTGGTACTATCGTAAGACAACCGACTTGATCAATAATATCTATGTTCCAGCAGGAGCCAACTTCGGTGCGCAAACAGTTGGTAATATCGGTGAGCTCCACAATACAGGTATTGAGGTCATGGCTACCGTTCGTCCTATCGTTTCCAAGGATCTGAACTGGGAAGTGACCTATAACTTCACCTATAATAAAAATAATATTGACGACCTGGCTTCCGACCTGATTGAACATGGCGGCATAGGTCTGTCTAAGAATGGTATGGCCTATCAGACTGATCACTCAGCTTCTGCGTTCTATGTATATCGTCAGGTTTATGACCAGAATGGTAACATTGTTCCTCATACATTTGTTGACCGCAACGGTAATGGTATTCTCGACAGCGACGACCGCTATTTCTACTACCATGCAGATCCAGATGTCACTATGGGTTTGGGTTCAAAGGTAACTTATAAGAACTGGGACTTCAGTTTCAATTCTCGTGCTAGTTTTGGTAACCATGTTTTCAATGCCAATATCAACGGCACTTATATCAGTGGCCAAGGTTTAGGTTCAACACTAAACTTCATGCACAATATTCCTACATTGGCACTGAAATATGGCCTGACAGATGCATCTGAAGCACAACCAGCTTCCGACTGCTGGATTCAGAATGCCTCTTACTTCAAACTAGACAACTTCACGGTGGGTTATTCGTTCCAGAAACTCCTTAACATGAACATCAGTGGACGTGTCTACGCAACTGCACAGAACATTTTCACCATCACCAAGTATGATGGACTTGATCCTGAAATTCAAAACGGTATCGAAAGCAGCATCTATCCTCGTCCGTTCACAACTATTCTTGGAGTAAGTCTGAACTTCTAATTTTACCTTATTACAATCAATTAAAAGGAAAATCATTATGAATATCAAAGGTATTAAAAATATAATGGCTGTGGTCTTCGTGGGTGTTGCCGCACTTTGCTTGACAGCATGTGACAACAACTCCAGTATCTTGGGTGGATCCTTGCATCCTGACAACCCCAACCCGCAGCAATCTACTCAAGCTGACTATGATGGTATTCTGAACAAGATATACGGTAACCTAGCACTAACAGGTCTGAGCGGTCCTCACGGCAATAGCGACCTTCCAAGTGATATCGACGAAGGTATGTCGGTGTTTATGCGCGTTGTTTGGTATGCCAACGAACTTCCTTCAGACGAGGCTCTTTGTGCTTGGTTGACGGATGCTGGTATTCCTGAGTTTAATCGTGGTACATGGGGAGATAACCATGCTCTATTGCGTGGTCTTTATTATCGCTGTATGTTCGGTATTACCCTCTCTAATTTCTTCCTCGATAATGCGCCTTCATCACTTGATGAATATAGTGCAAAAGTAGCCGAAGTTCGTTTCTTGCGTGCGCTGTACTATTTCTATTTGATGGATATGTTTGGCAATCCACCTTTTATCACAAACGTATCTGCCGAAGCACCTGTACAAGCTAGCCGTCAGGAAGTATTTAACTTCATCGAAAAGGAACTGAAAGACGTGATTGGCGAAGGTGAAGGCACCGATGTGCTGTCTGCTGCCAAAAGCGTGAAGTACGGTCGTGCCGATGTTGTGGCAGGCTATATGCTGCTGATGCGCATGTATCTGAATGCAGAGGTTTACACTGGTGAGGCTCGCTGGGCAGATGCCCGTAATTATGCAGAAAAGGCCATAAATTCTTCTTATACTCTGAGCACAACCAGCAAGAATGGTTATAGTGGTTATCAACTTCTGTTCATGGGTGATAACGACACCAACGGTGCTCAGAACGAAATAGTATTCCCAATCCTTTTCGATGGTGAGTTGACACAAAGCTGGGGTGGTGTGTTCCTAGCTGCCGGTACAGTAAATGCAGATGATATTGCTGCCTATCCCACAGGTATAAGTGCCAACTGGGGTGGTATCCGTGCGAAGCCATACTTCATTCGGAAGTGGTTCCCCAACGACGATGCTCCTTCTGGTACTCCCACAGACCTTATTGCAGCAGCAAGCGACGATCGTTGCTTATTCATGACTCAGGGCCATGAACTTGAAATCGCCAATGAGGACAAATTTGAGAATGGCTATGGCTATATAAAGTTCCTGAACACTCATGCTGACGGTTCAGAGACCCATAACGCCGATCATACCGACTACGACTTCCCACTCTTCCGTCTTGCAGAGGCTTATCTGACATATGCAGAAGCTGATGCCCGCCTGAATGGTGGCAATGTTGGTACAACAGGTCTGAATTATATTAAGGAGCTACGCAACCGTGCACATGCCAATGCCAACATCAGCGTATTCTCGCTTACAGACATCGAAGACGAATGGAGCCGTGAATTCGGTTTCGAAGGTCGTCGCCGTATGGATATGGTTCGCTTTGGCCACTTTGCAAATAATCGCCGTATATGGATCGGTGGTACTGCTGCTGGAGGAACCTTGCCTAACTATCGTAACATCTTCCCTCTGCCTTCAAGTGATCTGATTGCAAATCCGAACCTGAAGCAGAATGAAGGTTATTAAGCCTATAATAACAACATTTTTAAAACGAAATTGAAAATGAAAAAGTTAAGTATATTAGCATCTATGCTCACAGCATTAGTAGCCTTCACTGCCTGCTCTACCGATCGCGATGAGAATCCCGTTCTGTCGGTTCCCTCAGACGGCAGTTTCAAGCTCTATGCTCCTGGCATTACAGCCAATACCATCGATTTGGACAATTCTTCTAGCCTTACTTTCAAGGCTGATCAGCCCAACTATGGTTATACGGCTCCTATCGTTTATTTGATGGAATTAGCTGCTTCAGAAGACGGTAGCACTTGGTCTTCTTGGCAAACCCTTGACACTAGTAATGAGAATCCTCTGGCTATTACTGTTCCCACCAGCGAAATCGCCGGTGCTGTGACTACAGGTTTGGTTGAACTTGGCCGTAGCGAAGATGAGTTCCCGCTCACCTCTAAAATAAAGGCCCGTCTCCGTGCATATCTGACCGGTCAGGAGGAAACCACTTCCGTACTCTCTGAGGAAGTTCAGTTCACTGCTACTACTTCTTATGTATTACCCCCGATTCCATCTTCGCGCTTCTACATGGTAGGTGCCCTGCCTGGTTGGAATGGTGCCGGTGCCATCACAGCCCTGCTCTTCCCTGAAGGTGGCGATGTATACACCTACACCTCTAAATTTACTGGAGCATGGGATTTGAAAATCTGGGGTGAAGAAGATGCACTCACCGAGAATTGGAATGCAGCTTATGGTTGTATAACCGACGGCGATAACTCGCTTACAGGTACTATTATTAATGCTGATGCACAGGCAATCTCTGCACCTTCAGCAGAATACTACACCTTCACATTCGACAAGCATCATATGAGTTATTCATGGACGAAACTGGAGAATCAGGAACCCAAGGAATATGCTTCTATCTCTCTGATCGGTAACTTCAACGATTGGGCTGATGATGTAGACATGACTCAGGTGACACCTCACAACTGGTATGTTGAGCATGAGTTCACCATCGACGATGTGGAGTTCAAGTTCCGTGCCGACCATGATTGGGGTACCAACTGGGGGGCAGCTTGGACTGTTAGTGACACTGATTTCTACGCAGCAGGCGTGGGTGGTGGCGAAAACATCAAGTGTGCAAAAGGTAAGTACCGCTTCTATCTGAATGACATCACCAATGCGTTGATGGTATATCCCGTTGCTGAATAAACAATCCATTCATTAACTCAAAACAAACTGAACAATGAAAAAGATATCAATATATCTGATGCTCGCATTAGCGGGTTTGTTCATGACCGCTTGCGGTCCTGAGGATAACGAATTCGCTGGTCTGAAAAAGGCAGATGCCGATGGCGCAGTAGTAATACCTGGGTTCTCTGCCAGTGATTTAGGTGTCGTAAACCTCAATAATGTGGAAGTGAGTGAAGCACTTGACGTACAGGTATTCACTATCTCCCAAAATGCGCTACCAGAAGGTGTTGAACTATCAAAGGGTGAGATTGCGTTTGACGATGGTACCGTCCTGCCTGCCACAGCTGACGGTAAGGTCTCTGGTGAGGATCTGTCAGCTTATGTCGCTTCTCTTTACGGTCTGCGCCCGGAAGCACGTTCGGTAACTGGCACAGTCTATCTCTATGCAGTCCAGAATGGCGCTGCTGTGAAAATCAATGCTGGCGACGTCACCTTCCAGGTGGTTCCTAAGGCTCCTGAGATTGAATCTGTCTATTACTTCACTGGAACCCTGAACGGTTGGGACAATAGCAACACCGACTATGAGCTTAGCAACGGCGGGCTCGATCCTTATGAGAATCCAGAGTTCATCATGCGACTACCTGCTCCGGAAGATGGTGGTGATATCGAGTTCAAGGTAACACCTGCTTCGATGATTGGCACAGGAGACTGGAGCAAATGTCTGGCTAGCGACGGCGAAGGCAAGTTTGCCTATAATAATGGCGGTGACGGCGGCAATTTGAAGATCAAGGCTGTTGAAGGTGCAGAATTCTATAAGGTTACTTTCAACATGCTCGAATTCACCTATACTGTAACAGCAGGCTTTGCAACACCTGAGACCTGGTATCTCGTTGGCAGCTGCATCGGTGACGGATCTTGGGGCAATAGTTCATTTGACAATGTCGGTACATCGCTCTTCCCCCTTGCACGTGTTAGTGGTACGACCATCTCTTATACCGGCTACTTCACTACCGATGGCTTTAAACTCATCAAGACCCCAGGCTCATGGAATGACCAATGGGGACAGGGAACTAACGGATATGTAAAGAATGACGGAGGATCAGGCAACATAACTGTGCCTTCGGCAGGTTACTATACCGTGACGCTCAACACCATGACCGACGAACTCACTATTGAGCCCGCTGACGTCACTCCTACTACCTACGAGGTAGGTATGGCAGGCTCGTTTAATGGTTGGAGTTTCGAGGCTATGACACGCTGCCCTGGTAATGACCACTTGTGGAAAACAGAAATGATCGTCAAAGGTGCCGAGGAAGCCAAGTTCCTCATTGACGGTTGGTCGGTGAACTGGGGTGCAACAGATTTCCCAACGGGAATTGGTACGCAAAACGGCCCGAACATCCCTGTGGAAAAGGGCAACTACATTGTCATCTTCAATGACATCACAGGAGGCTACAACTTCATCAGAACTGATGCTGAAGAAGAGGAAGAACCCGTCAAAGAACCCGATGTCTGGTATCTCGTTGGTAGCTGCATCGGTGACGGATCCTGGAACAATTCTTCTGTTGATAACGTCGGAATATCGCTATTCCCATTGGCTTGTAATGGTGAAAACACCATTTCCTACACGGGCTATTTCACAACTGACGGCTTCAAGCTCATCAAGACCCCAGGTTCATGGGGTGATCAATGGGGACAAGGCGCCGATGGCTATGTGAAGAACGATGGCGGCTCCGGGAACATAACGGTTCCTTCAGCAGGTTACTATACCGTGACTCTGAATACAGCCACCGACCAACTCACCATTGTGCCTGCCAACATTACTCCCGAGAGTTATGCCGTAGGTGTGGCTGGTGATTTCAACGGATGGGGCTATCAGGCAATCGATCTCTGTCCAGGCAGCGAGCATCTATGGAGAGCCGAACTCTCTTTCAATGATGATTCAGGACTTAAGTTCCTCATCGACGGATGGTCGGTGAACTGGGGTGCTGGAGCGTTCCCGTCGGGCATTGGTGAACAGAATGGTGCAAATATCCCCGTGAAGAGTGGCAACTATATCGTTGTTTTCAACGACATCACAGGAGGCTATAACTTCATTAAAAAGTAATATTGTAACATCCTTTCAATAACCGCGGGGCGAGCAGCATTTAGCCGACTCGCCCCGCTTTTTCAATCTCTCATGGGATATGACATTATGACATCAAAAACTAAACATATCCTCATCGCGTGGCTCATGATTTTCATGAACACAACGCTTTATGCGCAACCCAAGCGTTATCTGGGCGGCGATGTGTCGCTGTTGCCAAGTTACGAAGCCCAAGGCACGGTCTATAAGGACTTCAACGGGCGACAGGTGAAGCTGCTACCCTTCCTGAAGCGGCAAGGATGGAACATGATTCGCGTCCGCCTGTTCGTCGATCCGCAGAACGCGCCTGAAGGTCATAAAGGCGAGGGCGTGTGCCAAGACCTGAACTATGTCATAGGCCTATGTCGCCAGATCAAGAAGGCCGGTATGCAAATCATGCTTGACTTCCACTACAGCGACACTTGGGCTGATCCTGGCAAGCAGTTCACGCCTAAGCGCTGGGAGCATTGCGACGCCAAGGCGATGGTCGATAGCGTCTATACTTATACCCGAGCCTCGCTCTTGGCAATGAAAAAGGCCAGTGTGTCGCCTGAGATGATTCAAGTGGGCAACGAAATTACCAACGGCATGCTTTGGCCGACAGGACAACTCTACACAAAGGGTGACAGCACCACCACTGAAGCGCGCTGGGATGTCCTCTGCGACCTCATCAAAGCAGGTAGCAAGGCCTGTCGCGAAATCTGTCCCAAAGCACAGATCATCATCCACACCGAAAAGGCTGGTAATTGGGATGTCACGCGCGATTATTACACGCAATTACGACAGTGCAAGGTCGACTACGACATCATCGGCCTCTCCTATTATCCCATGTGGCACGGCACCATCCCTAATCTTGGCCAGACCATCGACCGTCTTTCCTGGCTCTTCCCAGAGAAGCCTGTCATGATTGTAGAAGCAGCGGCCTATTACTCCCATGAACGCGACCCGTGGTCAAAGGCTGATTCCTATGCAGAGTTCTTCCCCATCAGCATCGAGGGGCAGGCACAGTTCACCCGTGAACTCGTTGCAGAGTTGAATCGCCATCATAATGTCACTGGTCTTTTCTGGTGGTTCCCTGAGGAGAATGCTTTCGGCAACAACGTCACAAAAGGCTGGCTCAACCGTGGTCTTTTCGACAACCGCACTGGCCAAGCCCTCCCTGCATTAAAAGAGTTCAACAAGTTTGGGGGTACCTAACCTGCGATAGGCACGGAAGTGACAAGGAAAACGATTGAAAGTCCCGTATGAACTAATGGCTCCCCCTAGCAAACCTATCATGAGTGCCGTCCGAAATTATTGCCGACCCGAGTCAAACAACCGTTCGACTTGAGTCAACCGACTTGACGACTCGAGTCAACCAACTGGATGACTCCATGTCAGAAAGCAATAGAGTGTAATTGCGATTACTTTACAAATTCTTTGATCTTGGCGATGTATTCGGCCTTGTGCCCGAGGTAAGAGAGGGCGTGTTCAGCACCTTCGGCTATCCAGAGGGCCTTTATGCCAGGTTTCGCCTCATAAAGGGGATAGACCATGTGTAAGGGCACAAAAGTATCAGCATTGCCATGAATGAACAGCATGGGGTAGCGGCACTTCCTGGCCTGTTCAAGAGCCGACGCCTCGCCGAAGCTCCAGCCATCGCGCAGACGGCAAAGCAGGCTTGTGGAATACATCAGGGGGAAGGCAGGCAGGCCGAACTGCTCCTTCAACTGGCAGGCGAACTCATCCCAGACGCTGGTGTAGCCGCAGTCCTCGACGAAGCGCAGATCCCGGATGCCGGCGGGCATCTCCTCGCCCGAGAGCATCATCGTGGTGGCAGCACCCATCGAAACCCCATGCACCACCATCGTGTCTTTCTGGAACGTCTTCAGCCAATGCAGCGCATCGAGCCGGTCCTTCCAGCCCATCTGTATGGCCCCGCCCTCGCTCTCGCCACAGGCATGCAATTCAGGCATCACAACGTTGTAGCCCAGCTCGTGCTCGTAGATACGCGCCAGCCAGAAGAACTCCACGGCACAGTCGCGCCAGCCGTGAATGACGAGGGCCGTACGAGTGCTGCCCCTGTCGACGAAGAAAGCATGATGGCGCTCGCCCGAGGGCATTGTGAGGAACGTGTCGCGCAAGGCCCCTATAGCTCGCAGACTGTCGACCCACGCCTTGCTCTCAGGATAGGCCTCGAACTGCTGCCGATAGCACGAGTCGGTATCCATCCGGTTCGGATCGGGCGCCAGCGAATAGTCGAGCATATAGAAACTGCCGCCAATCAGGGCAATCACGAAAACGGCCAAGACAATGGCCAATGTCCACAAAAGTTTCTTCATTGTTCAATCTGATTTTGACTGCAAAGATAACTCTTTTCTTTGAGATTCACCAACAATCCCTCCAAAATGTTTATTATTTGCGCGGTGATTCATAAGGAACAATGCAACCGATTGCGCACTGTGACTCAAACATTTATAGCCGATTGGAGCACCAGTATACATCTTTTTTGTTTATCTTTGCACCAACATTAACAATCAAAATAATAAAAACGCTTATGCAAAGACTTTACACGACACTCATCGCCATTATTGCCACCATCAGCATGATGGCTCAGGGCTGGCCCGCAAACTATGGTGGCGTCATGCTGCAGGGATTCTTCTGGGACTCCTACAACGACACGCAATGGACACGACTGGAGAAACAAGCTGACGACCTGGCCACCACGTTCGACCTGGTATGGATTCCGCAGAGCGGTAACAGCGGTGGTACGTCAATGGGCTATGATGACCTATGGTGGTTCAATAACTACAACAGTTCTTTTGGCAGCGAGGCTGAGTTGCGTTCGATGATCAACACTTTCAAGGCGAAGGGTATCGGCACTATCGCTGATGTGGTCATCAACCATCGTAAGAATGTTAGCAATTGGGTAGACTTCCCCAAAGAGACCTATAATGGTGTGACCTACGAAATGAAGGCGACGGATATCTGCGCCAATGATGATGGCGGCAAGACCAAAACATGGGCTTCACAGAATGGCTATTCATTGAGTGTGAACAATGATACAGGTGAAGGCTGGGACGGTATGCGCGACCTGGATCACAAGAGCGAGAATGTGCAGACGATAGTCAAGGCTTACCTGAACTTCCTGCTCAACGACCTGGGCTACGCAGGTTTCCGCTACGACATGGTGAAGGGCTACAGCGCATCATATACGAAGATGTATAATGAGGACAGCAAACCCCAGTTCTCTGTGGGTGAATGTTGGGATAGTTCGAACACCATCAAGAACTGGATTGACGGTACGGGCAAGACCAGTGCCGCCTTCGATTTCCAGTTCCGTTACACTGTCCGCAATGCTATCAACGCGGGCGACTGGACTTATTTGAACAAACAGAACCAAGGCAACTGGCCGCTCGTTAGTAGCAATTATAACAACGGAAGCTATCGCCAGTATGCCGTCACCTTCGTTGAGAACCATGATGTTCAAGACAGGGGAACCACGAATAATTATAATCCCGATCCCATTAAGAAGGATACGCTGGCGGCCAATGCCTATTTGTTGGCTATGCCTGGCACACCTTGTATTTTCCTTACGCACTGGAAAGCTTATAAACAGGAGATTGCCAACATGGTGGCTGTGCGCAAAGCTGTTGGCATCACCAATACCAGTGTACCTCAGAACGTGGCCTCGAACAAAGACTATTATGCTGTGCAGACCACAGGCAGCAAGGGCAAGCTGCTCGCTGTCGTAGGCACTAAGGCAGACAGTTACCAGCCTACAAGCACGGAATGGAAAAAAGCCATTAGCGGCTACCACTATGTTTACTATGTCAGCGGCATAGAGCCAGAGAGCATTGTCTATCCGACATTCAAGCCCAGCGATTTCCAGAAATACTCGATTTCCGTCAATGTAAATGTCGATCAGGTAGGCTGGAGCAGAGTAAACTTCTGGACATGGGGTGGTGATGGCAGTCATGCACCAAAGAACGGCAACTGGCCTGGTGACCAAGTTACGAGCACTACCGAGATTGGAGGTAAGAAATGGTACACCCAGACCTACACGATTAATGAAGATTATGATGCCGTGAGTTTCGTGTTCAGCACAAGCACAGGCAGTCCGCAGACCGTTGATGTTACAAATGTCACTACAGACAAGTTCTTTGAGATATCCGCTTCAAAAGATGGCAGCAAACATTTGGTGAACGATGTAACAGCGAGCTATATTTCGGGCATCAGTCCTATAACCTTTAAGACCGTTGGCAACGGCAAGGTCTACACCCTCGACGGTCGGCTGGTGCGCACTAATGACAGTCTGGACAACCTGCCGAAGGGTGTCTACATCATTAACGGTAAGAAACACGTACTTAAATAGATTAGTTGCTCTTTTTGAAAACAGCGCGGACGGCAAACCAGCAGTGCATCAGGAAAGTACTGATACGTCCGTAATGACTCTCCATCACCTTGTAGCGCTCGATGAGTGACTCGCGGTGGTGGAGTGTTGTTTGTCCCTCTTGGGTGTAATTGGCCACCACCATGTGCAGGTTCAGCAAAGGCACATTCTCCCTGGCCGCGGCCTTCATAATGCGGATACACCAGTCAACATCGGCAGAATAGCGGTATTTCTGATTGTAAGTCGTGGCAATAGCAAAGTCAGTACGGGCATAGAAAGCCTGATGGCAGACGAGCATGCCGTGACGAAACGATTTCCAGGTAAGATTCTCTGGAGGCGCCAGACGACGATGATGCAGGAAATGGCCCTCGCCATCGACTAT
>JAEEGH010005818.1_pt1 | contig 30652 bp, 23 predicted proteins | sample 9134181 | NCBI WGS metagenome assembly JAEEGH01 (sample SAMN16246544, study PRJNA631951) | gut metagenome | biome: gut microbiome; feature: rumen; material: DP-attached | host: Bos | place: Iran: Karaj | collected 2018-10
TTTTGGCTAAATTTGCAACGCACCAACAAAGGCGGTGACACGTTTGACCGTCATCAAAGTCTGAGGGGGCATCGAACCCCCAACAGACTTTTGCACCAACAATGACGGCTCAACATTACCCGTCATCGATGAAATAGAGAGAATAAATCTGTAAACTTTTTTCAGGACGATACACAGTTGACTCAGTTTTAAGTCAACTAAGCACAAAAGAAAGTTTTTCATTTGATTGTGCCTTATAAATCTTGCAACTATTGATTATTAATGAAAATTGACTTGGAAAAATATGAAACCATGGAATCACTGGAATCACTGGAATCACTGGAATCACCGGAATCACTGGAATCACTGGAATCACCGGAATCACTGGAATCACTGGAATCACCGAAATCAGTCAACTTATTTTAGGCTAAGATAGGTGACAGTATGTAAATGAACTCTTTGCCACAATGGCATGACAAAGGTATCACATCATTAATAATTAGAACAACATTAAAAATGCCAAATGAAAGCCAATTAAAGGTGATATTGTTACAGAACAAAAAAGCCGTAGGCACAAGTCCTACGGCTTTTTAAAATATTTTATTTCAAAGATTTGAAATATCAATCAAGGATTAGTTCACACCTTGAAGCTTGAATGTTACAGGCAGGGTGTACCATACACGCACTGGATCACCAACGGCGTTGCGGCCAGGTGAGAACGCGGGCAGTGACTTGCACACGCGGATAGCCTCACGGTCAAGGTCTTTGTCGACCGAACGGGCAACTTTAACCTCACCAATCTTACCATTCTTCTCAACCACGAACTGAACGATAACCTTACCTTGGATATTGTTATCGGCAGCAGCCTGTGGATAACGCAGGTGATCACTCAAGTACTTCATCAGAGCAGCGTCACCACCAGGATAAGAAGGCATGTGAGCAGCCGATTGGAAGACCTCGTCAGCTTGAGGCTTAGGCTCCTCCTTCTTTGGTTCGGGCTTAGGCTCTTCCTTCTTTTCCTCCTTGGGAGGCTCAACGATGGTTTGCACCACTTCTTGATGTGCTTGCTCGGTTGGCTTAGTGATATCGTCGGTACCACGGTCCTCGTTAACGGCACCTACCTGACGCTCATCCTCTTTTTGAGATTCGATTGTCTTGGGTGGTTCCTTAACCTCGCTGTCATCAACGATATTCATCTCGGTTACCTTTTGAGAATTCTGAATCTCCTCTTCGAGAACTTGTTCTTTCTCCTCGGGGATTTGAATCTCCTCTTGCATCTCCTCCTCTTCCATCTCTTGCTCCATCTGTTTAGCAAGGGCCTCTTGCTCAAGGCGTTCTTGCTCGAGACGACGCTCGGTGAGGTACTTATTAAGAGATGTGTAACCAAATGCCAACAATGCAACAATTGCGATACCAATAAGGGTATAGAGAACTGACTTGTTGTGACGCTTTGGTGATTCACGCCTTAACTCATAAGCTCCAAAGTCCTTATTCTTACCTTCAAAAATAAGGTCTAGCCATTCTTTCGATGAAAGATCAACATCTTTTGCCATAATGTTTACTTTTTTTAAAGGTTAGACAAATTACTGAGCAGGAGCTGCAGGAGCACCAGCGGCACCACCCAGTGGGTGTCCCACTTTGTGCTCATAGAGCGTAGAATCTTGCTTATTCAAAGCCTCAATCTGGTAAGTAGAGATTTGATTAATCTGCATCTCATCCAGCATACGAACCACGTCTGCATAGCAGGCGTTTGCAGTAGGTTTAATTACAATAATAGGACGCTTAGCGTTCAAGTCGGCCGCCTGTTTCTCACGAGCATCTCTAACTTTAGCATTATATACTGAGTCATTGATGGCGCCTTTCTTCCAGTCGGCTTTGAGCTTATTAACGATAGTAAGGAGCTCCTTGTTACGTTTTTGGAGCATGCCACGAATAGCGTCCTTATCATTACCAAACTTAATGTCGTTGAGTGTGAAGTTCTCCATGTCGGGCTTACCTTCATAGTAATAAATCTTACTATCGGTCGACTTAGCCTGACCCATCTTGTCGGTAGTCACGTTACCATCAAGGATGAAAGTGATAGCGTCACTTTCCTTAATCTTGGTTTCCTCTTCCTTGTTCACGTTGTCGTTGGTAGGCAACACGAGGTCAAGAGTTTGTGACTTCAACATTGTTGTACACAACATAAAGAATGTGATCAACAACATGTTCATATCAACCATAGGAGTAAAGTCGATACGGGTGTCAAATTTTTTCTGACGCGATTTATCTTTCTTTGCCATATCTCTTATTCCTCCTCTTCAACTTTAAGCGAAGTCATCAAGGTAAACTTGTTCAACTTCTCTGTCTGTAAATTATCCATTACCACCTGAACAAGGCTGTAAGGAGAGCTTTGTTCAGCCTTGATAGCCACGCCACGACCACCAATGAGGTCTTTACCAAGTCCATGCTCTTGCATTACCGACTTGATGGCAGCTAACCAAGTTTGAAACTCATTACGTGGACCGTCTTTTACCGATATTTGAATCGGTATACCACCTTCATTCTTCAGAAACTCATCTCGTTTCTCCATTGGAAGAGAGATCCAGTTGGATAAATCTTTCATGGGAACTCCGAAGGTATTGAGCTTAGAGAATTCCTTAGCAGCCTGAGCAGTGAGCTTTGGAGCATTGGGGTGAGTCTCGCGATAGCTGTTGTAAGCCTGGCTGAGCACCTCAGTGCGGAAAGTCTCGGTCGAGAGCTGAGTAGAATCCTTAGCACCAGTCAAGTTCATGTAAACCTTTCCATTTGGAGCAATAAGAACTTGTACGAGTTTCTCGTCGGGTACCTTTAGCTCACTAGTAGAAGGAGGTGTAATAACCTGCACTGGTTCCTTCTGAAGGAATGTTGAAGTCAACATGAAGAAAGTCAACAGAAGAACAGTCACGTCACTCATCGCCGTCATGTCGATGATGGTACTTTGTTTCTTAATTTTGACTTTTCCCATTGTTACACTTTTTAATTAAATGTTATTGATAAAATAATTGATTTAATTTTTGCTACAATCAACAACAATATAATTAATGTGTAGCAGCGAAAGTAGAAACAATTGAGAAGCCAAGCTCGTCGATAGCATAGGTCATGTTATCGATCTTGCTGGTGTAGAAGTTATAAGAAATAAGTGCCAAAGCAGCGGTAGCAATACCAGTAGCAGTGTTCACAAGTGCCTCAGAGATACCGGTTGACAGCTCAGTAGAGTCGGGAGCACCTGATTGAGACAGAGCCTGGAACGACTTGATCATACCAAGCACAGTACCGAACAGACCGAGCAGAGTACCAAGGGTAGTCAGGGTAGCGATAATTGGGAGGTTCTGCTGCAGTGCAGGCATCTCAAGTGCTGTAGCCTCCTCAAGGGTCTGCTGGATAGAAGTAAGCTTCTGCTCTTTCTGGAGAAGAGTATCCTTGTCCATCTCTTTGTACTTTTGGAGAGTTGCATAAACAACAGCACCTACAGTACCACTTTGCTTACGGCAAAGATCCTCGGCCTTAGCGATATCTTTCTTTTGGAGAGCATCCTTAACGTTCTCAACAAACTTGGTGATGTTGCCTTTACCCTTAGCTTTGCTAATCGCAAACCAACGCTCAACAGAAAGCACGATAACTGTAAACAAGCAGGTTAACAGGATAGGTACCACGAAACCGCCTTTGTAAACGGTACCAGCGAGGTTAGATGGCGAGAGCTTAACCTCATCACCTACCTGGAATGCAAATGCAGCACCTGATTCTTCACCACCGGTGAAGTTGCCAATCATACCCATAACGAAGAGGTAGAGGCAAACTGCGACTGCTAAGCAAACGAGGATTACAAGGAATGCACTCTTGATACCACCAACGTTGCTGTTAACGACCTTGTCGTCACCCTTCTTTGGTTGAGGTTTTGCTGCAACCTGTGGTTGTGGTTTTACAGCTGGCTTTGGAGCCTGTGGCTGTGGATTGTTTGGCTTTGTAGCTTCCATAATTTAATTGATTAGAAAAATTAGTTGTTAATAAAAAAATGATTAATTATAAAAAAGTTTTTTTAGTCAGTTTTTCTTAATGGTTAAATATATAATACTAATAACGTAAATTTATGTGATTTTAGTGTGTAAAACACGTTTTATATTAATTAATGAGTCTATAATGCTATTTTTCACAACATTACCCCACTCATGAAGAGAGAAGTCCGTGAAAACCCACAAAAATCACTCGCAAATTTATTACTTTTATTTCAAAACAGCAAAGTTAATTTCTCTTTTTTTCTTAAAAAAACACATTTTGTGCATCATTTTTAGTCATTCGATTGCACAATAAAACCCACATCATCATTAATTGCAGCTAACGAATTCAATAAGTTCACCAACTTGTTAATAACTTTTTTAGAAATCCTTACTATAATATCATTATTTTTTTTGTTCATTTTACTCTTTGTGTGACATATTTTATGTACCTTTGCGCTAATTAAATTGGTAAACTATAACCTTTCAAAAAACCTATTGCAATCACATTTTTTTATTATACACTAACATGGCATTAATAAAACTAAGAAAAGGGTTTGACTTAAACCTTAAAGGCAAAATCACCCAAGACGAAGTGCTTGAAAGCCAGCAAAGCGAGAACTATGCTATAGTTCCCGACGACTTCACTGGCATCATTCCACGCATGGAGAAGAAAGAGGGTGACACAGTGCTTGCCGGTGAAGCCTTGTACCACGACAAGAACGACGAACACATCAAGGTGACGTCGCCTGTGAGCGGAACCTTGAAACAAGTGGTGCGCGGCAATCGCCGCAAGATCATGGCAGTTGTCATTGAGCCCAACGGCAATGAAGCCAGCAAGGAATTTGACACTCGCGACAACCCCAGGACAGTGCTTCTTGAGAGCGGTCTGTGGGCAATGCTCAGGCAGCGCCCTTATGACATTGTGCCTAATGCTGAAACTCGCCCTCGCGACATCTTCATCACAGCATTTGACTCGGCACCTCTTGCTCCGTCGCTCAGCCTAGTGATGGGCGACAACCAGCAATATCTGAAAAAAGCTGTTGAGGTGCTCTCAACAATTACCGACGGTAAAGTTTACATTGGATGCCGTCCCGAGTCATCGCTCGACGACACAGGAGCCGAGGTCAATACATTTGTTGGTCCTCATCCAGCCGGTAACGCTGGCGTTCAAGTTGCAAATGTCAAACCCGTTAACAAGGGCGAAGTTGTGTGGACCCTCGACGTGGTGACCGCAGCCCGCATAGGCAAGCTATTTGAGACCGGCAAGGTTGACTACTCAACCATAGTCGCTGTCAATGGTCCAGGTGTTGCTAATCCTTGCTATATTAAAGCTACCATGGGATGCTCACTCAAGTCGCTTCTTGATGGCAAACTTGTTGACAACGATAAACCCAAACGCATAATTGGCGGTAACGTTCTTACTGGCGTGCAGGAAACCCTTGACGGATATCTACACGCTCCCTACCGCCATGTGACTGTCATCAACGAGATTAACAAACAGGACGAGTTTATGGGTTGGGCATCACTTAGTCCAAACAAATACAGCATATACCGCGTTTTCACCAATTGGATAATTGGCGGTCGTCACAAGGAAGTTGACCTGGATGCCAAACTCAACGGAGGCGAGCGTGCCATCGTGCTGAGCGGCGAGTATGACAAGATGCTGCCAATGGACATTTATGCCGAGTTCCTTATAAAAGCCATTATCGCATTTGACATTGACAAGATGGAGCAGTTAGGCATCTATGAGGTGGCTCCCGAGGACTTTGCCCTTGCTGAATTTGCCGACACATCGAAACTCGAATTGCAACGTATCGTGCGTGAAGGCCTCGACAAAATGCGCGCTGAAATGTGTTGATGCAACACAGTAGAAGCCAACAAAATGAATACTAACATTTAAACTAAAAGATAAAGTGAAATCCTTAAGAAAATTCATGGACAAGATAAAGCCCCACTTCCAGGAAGGCGGCAAGCTGAGCAAGCTTGAATCGGTCTACGATGGAATGGAAACATTCTTGTTCACACCCAACACCACCTCCCGGTCGGGTGTACACATCCATGACAGCAATGACATGAAGCGCACCATGATTACAGTGGTTGTGGCATTGCTACCGTGCTTGCTGTTTGCGATGTACAACATTGGTTTTCAGCACTTCAAGGCAATAGGAGCCGACGCCACATTCTGGCAAATGTTCCTTTTTGGCTTGCTGGCAATGCTTCCCGTGATAGTGGTTTCTTATGCAGTGGGACTGGGAATTGAGTTTATTGGAGCTCAAATCCACCACAAAGAGATTCAAGAGGGCTTCCTGGTAACAGGCATCCTCATTCCGCTCATTGTTCCCATCAACACTCCATTATGGATGACTGCAGTGGCCACCGCATTTGCAGTAATATTTGCAAAAGAAATTTTTGGCGGCACTGGCATGAACATCTTCAATGTAGCACTTATCACGCGCGCGTTCCTATTTTTTGCTTATCCATCAAAAATGAGCGGCGATGCTGCATTTGTGAAAGTTGACAGCGCATTCGGTTATGGTGGCGGCAATGTGGTGGACGGTTTCTCGGGCGCCACGCCTCTCGGCGAAGTTGCCATCAACGTGGGTGACAAGCTCAATCTTGACACCACAACAATGGATGCATTCATAGGCCTAATACCCGGCTCACCTGGTGAGACTTCGATGATTGCTATCCTGATAGGTGCAGCGATACTGCTCATTACAGGCATAGCATCATGGCGAGTGATGGCTAGTGTATTTATAGGAGGTCTTGCAATGGGAGCTCTAGCCCATGCGTTTGCTACTCCAACCTACCCTGCGTCGATGCTTGACCCATTGGCTCAACTGTGCTTCGGTGGCTTTGCGTTTGCCGCAGTGTTTATGGCAACCGACCCTGTTACTGGAGCACGCACCAAGATAGGACAATATATTTATGGATTCCTTATAGGTGTATTTGCCATTCTGATACGCGTCTACAACGGCGGTTACCCCGAGGGAGCCATGCTGGCAGTGCTACTGATGAACGCCTTTGCACCGCTTATCGACTACTGCGTTGTTCAAGCCAATATTAACCGACGACTAAAACGCTCTAAAGCACAATGAAAGGAGGACTATTGCTATGAACAAAAACAGTAATATATATCAAATCATCTATGCTGCCGTGATGGTACTTATTGTGGGTACTGTTCTGGCATTCATCTACATGGCGCTCAAGCCCAAGCAAGATGACAACATAGCCAATGACAAGCGCAAGCAGATACTTAGTGCTGTGCACATCACACCTGCGAGCGATGATGCTATTGAGGAAACATTCAACAAGTACATTGTGGCAGGCTACCTGCTCAATAAAGATGGCAGTATTGCCGACTCGACCGAGAACGTAGCGTTTGAGGTTGAAATGAAGAATAACATCAAACTCGATGAGCGCGACCTGCCAATGTTCAAGTGCAAACTTGATGACGGCAGCGAGAAATTCATCGTGCCAGTGTATGGCGCAGGATTGTGGGGCCCAATTTGGGGATATGTCGCCGTGAATGATAACGGCGTCGACATCTATGGCGCCTATTTCACTCATGAGGGCGAGACCCCCGGACTTGGTGCTGAAATTGCAAACCCCAAGTTCCAAGACCAGTTCAAGGGCAAGAAAATCTACCCCGACGGCGAATTCAAGTCGGTTAGCGTGATGAAGGCAGGCCAGAAGCCTACCGATGGGTCAGAATATGTTGATGCCATATCGGGCGGCACTATTACCAGCCGTGGCGTTCAGTCGATGCTGCAAGACTGTATGACTCCTTACGACCCATTCTTCAAGAAATTACAAAGTGGAACCAATTAAATGACAATAGACTATGTTATCAAAACGTAATAAAGAAGCATTCTTCAATCCGTTGTCGAAGGACAACCCCGTGCTGGTGCAAATTTTGGGCATTTGCTCAACCCTTGCCGTAACAGCCAAGCTTGAACCTGCTATTGTCATGGGCATCTCGGTTATCGCGGTTATGGCGATTTCCAACGTAGTGATTTCTCTGCTACGCAAGACAATTCCTACCACGATTCGCATCATCGTACAGCTAGTGGTTGTTGCAGCCCTTGTGATTATCGTACAGCAGATACTCCGAGCCTATGCTTACGATGTAAGCCTACAGCTCTCGGTATTCATTGGACTGATCATCACCAACTGCATCCTGATGGGCCGCCTTGAGGCGTTTGCCTTGAGCAATAAGCCCTGGCCAGCCTTCCTCGACGGTATAGGAAATGGACTTGGCTACATGATAATCCTTGTGATTGTGGCTTTCTTCCGCGAACTGCTTGGCAGTGGCACGCTATTTGGATTCCAAGTGATTCCTCAATGGTGCTACGACCATGGCTACATGAACAATGGCCTCATGATTTTGCCTCCAATGGCACTTATCACCGTTGGGTGCATCATCTGGGTTCACCGCTCTCGTAACAAAGAGCTTCAAGAGAAATAGACAACAAGTAGTAACAATATTAATATCAGAAGATTAAAATGGAAGAATTAAATCTTTTCGTTAAGTCGATATTTATCGACAATATGGTATTCGCCTACTTCTTGGGAATGTGCTCCTATCTTGCCGTTTCCAAGAATGTGAAGACGGCATTTGGCCTAGGCATCGCTGTTACGTTCATGCTTGTTGTGACAATTCCATTGAACTACATGCTTAATAAATATGTGTTGGAACCAGGAGCACTTACCTGGCTAGGTGACACCTTTAAAGACGTAGACCTGAGCTTCCTAGGCCTGATTATGTTCATTGCCGTGATTGCCTCGGCCACTCAGCTCGTGGAGATGGCAGTCGAGAAGTTTGCTCCCGCGCTCTACAACTCGCTAGGAATTTTCTTGCCTCTCATCGCAGTGAACTGCGCTATCCTGGGCGGTGCGCTATTCATGCAGCAGCGCGACTTTGCGTCGTGCTGGACGGCAACCGTCTACGGTGCAGGTAGTGGCATCGGCTGGCTGCTCGCCATTGTGGGCCTCGCCGCCATACGAGAGAAGATAGCCTACAGCAACATTCCCCCAGCATTGCGTGGTGTGGGCATCACATTTATTATTACTGGCCTGATGGGCATTGCCTTCATGAGCTTTATGGGTATTAAACTTTAAAACAACCTGCAACTATGATGATATTAGAAGTAAATTCAACTCTCACAGTTTTATCGAGTGCCATCATCTTCTTGGTTCTCACCCTATTGCTCGTGATAATCCTACTGCTGGCAAGGCACTACCTTGTGGCATCAGGAAAAGTAAAAATCAGCATCAACGACGGCAAGAAGGAGATTGAGATAGAGAGTGGCAAATCGTTGCTCAACAGTCTGCACGAAGGCGGCGTGATGCTCTCGAGCGCATGCGGCGGCAAAGGTAGCTGCGGCCAATGCAAGATACAAGTGCTGGAAGGTGGCGGCGACATCCTGCCCACTGAGACAGTCCACTTCTCTCGCAAGGAGCAGCAAGACCACTGGCGCCTGGGATGCCAAGTGAAAGTGAAAGACAACATGAAAGTGCAGGTTCCTGACTCGGTGCTTGAGGTTAAGGAATATGAGTGCACCGTTGTGAGCAACAAGCTCGTGTCGTCGTTTATCAAGGAGTTTATTGTGGCGTTGCCCGAAGGTGAGCACATGGACTTCATTCCTGGTTCGTATGCTCAAATTAAGATTCCCACCTACAACATGGACTACAACGTCGATATAGACAAGGAATCGCTTGGCGACTACCTGCCCACTTGGGAGAAATTTGACATGTTCTCGCTCAAGTGCAAGAACACCGAAGAGACAGTAAGGGCCTACTCCATGGCTAACTATCCTGCCGAGGGTGACCGATTCATGCTTACAGTGCGCATTGCCACTCCTCCATTCAAGCCCAAGCCACAAACAGGTTTCATGGACGTGAGTCCTGGTATCGCTTCGTCCTATATCTTCACGCTGAAACCTGGCGACAAGGTGATAATGAGTGGTCCTTATGGAGACTTCCACCCCATCTTCGACTCGAAGAAAGAAATGATATGGGTTGGTGGTGGTGCCGGAATGGCTCCTTTACGTGCTCAAATTATGCACATGACCAAGACATTGCACACTCGCGACCGCGAGATGCACTACTTCTATGGCGCACGCTCACTGAGCGAGGTGTTCTACCTTGAGGACTTCCTCGAGATAGAGAAAGAATATCCAAACTTCCACTTCCATCTGGCACTAGACCGTCCAGATCCCGTTGCCGATGAGGCTGGCGTGAAGTACACTCCTGGATTCATTGCTCCGGTGATGTATGAGACTTATCTCAAAAACCACGAGGCCCCTGAGGACTGCGAGTACTACATGTGCGGCCCTGCCATGATGAGCAAGACCGTGAATGAAGTTCTAGACCAGTGTGGTGTTGATCCAAGCTCTATCCACTACGACAATTTCGGATAATCAACATCCAAAACATCGCTTTTAGTCGATGTGCTCCAAGGCTTACGAACAGTAAACCTTGGAGCATTTTTTTAGTCAAAATAAAGATGATGCACACTAGTACAACATTTTTTAATAACTGTAATTTGCACCAATTGAGACTAAAGCACTAATTTAGCACCCAGATTTCAAACAACGTATTACATGAAACGATTTTTTATATTATTTACGATTGCACTTGCCGCATCAGGAGCGGCACGCGCCCAAACGTTGCATGTAGCTCTAAATAAGCTGTACAATGATAGCATGGACTTTGTGCTGCCCGACAAGGCCATAAAACAGAAAATGCCCGTGCTGACGGTAGCAAATCCAAAATATGACTTTACTGTTAAGTTTCGTGACATCGCACTGCGTATAGCTTCAGAGGACTATGAGAACAGTGTGTTCACAGTGATGCTGCAGTATTCAGGCGTAGGAATTTCCATAGTTATAGATTCACAGGACATCCTCGACATGACTGATGCGAAATTCAACGGTGATTTCATAGTGGAACGCCGACACTTCGTTCTGCTGGAGAATGAGGACAACAAAGACCTACTGAAGACCTATTTCAAAAGAATAAGGGGCAAAGACGTGGTAATGGAACGCACTTTTGAGAAAGCCCTTGACTTAATACAAGCCGAGCCGTCACACTACAACGGCATCTACAATGAGAGGCAACGAACCGTAAAAAACAACGAACTGATAATTAACGGCCACGACAAGCTACATGCTCCGGTAGTCAAGACTCAAGAGCCTAAACAAGAGCCGGAAATTGACGATAGCGACGCTTTTAAACTCGACGTCGAACTTTTTGATGAGTGAGAATTTGCAATTCTCACTTTTTTTATGTATTTTTGCTCAATGAAATCTTTAAAAACTCGTAGTCATGGAAAAATCAGGTAATTTTGTGGTAACGCTAGGCCGCCAGTTTGGTTGCGGTGCTCGTGAGATAGGACAGATGGTGGCCAAAATGCTTGATGTAAGCTATTACGACAAGGAGCTGCTTCTTGAAGCCGCCAAGCAAAGCGGAGTTGCTCCAGCAATCTTTGAGGCTTCGGACGAGAGGACACCAAAATTCTTCTCTTCGCTATGGTCGTTTAACCTTGGCTACTATAGCGGCACCCTGTTTGCTGGCGACCAACCAGTGAAAGAAGATAACGTATACCAGGCACAAAGCCAGGTGATGGTTGACCTTGCGCACAAGGGTCCATGCGTAATTGTGGGACGTAGCGCCGACTACATTCTCCGAAACGAGACCGAAGTTATAAGCGTCTTCCTCCACTCATCGATGGAAGACAGGATTAAACGAATCTTGAAGCGAGGTGACTGCAAGACAAAGAAAGAGGCACGAGAGATGGCTATAAAACAAAATAAGTTGCGCGCCAACTACTATAACTTCTACACCGACAAGCACTGGGGCGAGAGCGAGAGCTACGACCTTTCGATTGACTCCTCCAAACTTGGTCCCGAAGGTACTGCCAAGCTAATCGTAGACTATGTTAAGACAAGGCTAAACACAACCAAGTAACACTAAGGTTGCCATTACCTTCACACGACAAGAACAAATGCCACAAGAGAAACATGCTCTTGTGGCATTTGTTGATAAATTATTCTTTTTATTCTTTGTTTTTCTCACTTAATGCCGTACCTTTGCAGAAGATTAGAAAACTACTTGAAAACATTAACACAAAACAATGGAACAACTGTTTACCGACCTGGAGAAGAAAGCGATTGCCACTCCGCAACGCTTAGTACTGCCCGAGAGTTTTGAACCCCGCACACTGCAAGCCGCCAATCTTGTTATTGAACGTGGAGCAGCTAAAGTTATCCTCATTGGCGACAAAAACGAAATCGTCGCTAAAGCTAATGAACTTGGTTTCAACAACATCGAGAAAGCAACATTCATCAATCCTGCCAATGCCGAAGAACTCGAGCCTTACGCTCAGCTTCTGCAAGAGCTTCGCAAGAAAAAAGGTATGACTATAGAGCAAGCACGCGTTACTGCTGCCGACCCACTCTATTTGGGTTGCCTTCTTATCAAGAACGGCGATGCCGACGCTCAAGTTGCCGGTGCCGAGAACACGACTGGCAACGTGCTGCGTGCCGCCTTCCAAGTGCTCAAAACCGCTCCCGGCGTTAGTGCCGTATCAGGTGCATTCATCATGCTACTACCCGAAGGTAGCCCCTACGGAGAGAACGGCACGATGGTGTTTGCCGACTGTGCAGTTATTCCCGATCCCGATGCCAGCCAGCTCGCTCAAACTGCAGTCCTTACCGAGAAGACCGCCCGCGACATCGCAGGCATCGACCCGAAGGTGGCCATGCTCAGCTTCTCAACTAAGGGTAGCGCAAGCCATGAGAAAGTTGACAAAGTGACTGAGGCTTTGCGTTTAGCCCGCGAGATGAACCCCGACATGAAAATCGACGGCGAGCTCCAAGCCGATGCAGCTATCGTTCCCAGCGTAGGCGCTTCGAAGGCTCCTGGCAGCGATATCGCAGGCAAGGCAAACGTGCTCGTATTCCCCAACCTCGAGGTTGGTAACATCGGCTATAAGATGGTTCAGCGTCTGGGTGATGCTATCGCCATCGGTCCCGTTCTGCAGGGTATTGCACGTCCTGTCAACGACCTCTCTCGCGGTTGCTCTATTGATGACATCTACTACATGATTGCCATCACTGCCTGCCAGGCAATGGACGCTAAGAAGTAATACATTAAACATTAAAGATTAAACATTAAAATGAAAATCCTTGTTTTGAACTGTGGTTCGTCGTCAATCAAGTACGCACTGTATAATATGGACGACAAGAGTGTGATGACCAGTGGTGGTGCTGAGCGTGTAGGCTTGGATGGCGCATTCGTGAAGGTGAAGCTCGCCAATGGCGAGAAGAAGCAGATTATGCACGACATTCCTGAGCATACTGAGGGTGTGAAGTTTATCTTCTCCTTGCTGACAGACCCTGAGATTGGTGTTATCAAGAGTCTCGACGAGATTGACGCCGTAGGTCACCGCATGGTGCATGGTGGCGAGAAGTTCAATAAGTCGGTGGTGCTTACCGACGAGGTGCTCAAGGCCTTCGAAGAGTGCTCTGACCTGGCTCCGCTGCACAACCCTGCCAACCTGAAAGGTGTCAACGCTGTGAAGGAGCTGATGCCTGGTCTGCCCCAGGTAGGCGTCTTTGACACAGCCTTCCATCAGACCATGCCTCCCAAGGCTTATATGTATGCCATCCCTTACGAACTCTACGAGAAGTACGGCATCCGTCGCTATGGTTTCCACGGCACCTCTCACCGTTATGTGTCAGCCCGCGCCTGCGAGTTCCTGGGTATTCCTGCTGAGGGCACCAAGATGGTGACCTGTCACGTAGGTAATGGCGGTTCTATCGCTGCTATCGTTGATGGCAAGTGTATCGACACCTCTATGGGTCTGACGCCGCTGGAAGGTCTCGTCATGGGTACTCGTGCCGGCGATATCGACGGTGGTGCTGTGACGTTTATCGAGAAGAAACTCGGCCTCGACGCTGACGGCATGAGCAACCTGCTCAACAAGAAGAGCGGTGTGGCTGGTCTCACTGGTGGTTCTTCTGATATGCGTGACGTAGAGAACGCTGCCAAGAGTGGTGACGCACGTGCCAAACTGGCCCAGGATATGTATTTCTATCGTATCAAGAAGTACATCGGTGCCTATGCTGCCGCTATGGGTGGTCTCGATGTAGTCGTCTTCACCGCTGGTGTGGGTGAGAATCAGACCAGTATGCGCTCGGAGGTCTGCAAGAATATGGAATTCCTGGGCATCAAGTTCGACGAGTCGAAGAACAACGTTCGTGGCGAAGAAGCTATCATCTCTGCTGACGACTCGAAGGTGAAGGTGGTTGTCATTCCGACCGACGAGGAGTTGATGATTGCTACTGACACGATGAACCTGCTGTAAACGGGTTCCTTCTAAGGAATAAAAATCGGTTTTTACCGACCGCTCGCAGATATTGGGGCGGGGGCTCGAAGATATTCGGGCGCCCGCCCTAATTAATAGGGGCGCCCGCCCGAATCTGGCGAGTTCCCGTCTTGCTCCCTGCCAGCCCGTGCCTCGCTCCCTGTTAGGACGGGCATTTCTCCCTTTTAGCCCTATGCTCTTTTCGTTCCCCTGCGTATTACGCTCGTCACTTCTCCGTAGAAAAGACGCGTTTTTAATATTTATTTAGTGACGTTTGTGTCCTTTGTGGATTATTTTTAGTACCTTTGCAGGCAAATTCAGAACTAAAAAGAATAAGGTATGATACGCTTCTTTCAGACCCCACAAATGACCGTGATTGCCACAGAGGTAGATCACCAGCTGAGTGAACAGGAAATCAAGGAATTAAACTGGCTTTACGGCGAGGCAACGATGCTCGAAGCAGATGCCCTCGAAGGATTCTTCGTTGGTCCACGTCGTGAGATGGTAACCCCATGGTCGACGAACGCCGTCGAGATTACCCAGAACATGGGCATCAAGGGCATCAGCCGTATCGAGGAGTACTTCCCCGTCAGCAGCAAGGACGCTGAGTACGACGAGATGCTGCAGCGCATGTATACTGGCATCAACCAGGACATCTTCACGATCAATATCAAGCCTGAGCCCATCAAGTATGTGGATAATCTGGAGGAATACAACGAGCAGGAGGGGCTGGCCCTGAGTCCTGAGGAGATTGAGTATCTGCACGGACTGGAGAAGCAGAACGGTCGTCCGCTGACGGACTCTGAGATCTTTGGTTTCGCCCAGATTAACTCTGAACACTGCCGTCATAAGATCTTTGGTGGTACCTTTATCATCGATGGCAAGGAGATGGAGTCGAGCCTCTTTGCGATGATTAAGAAGACCACGCAGGAGAACCCCAACAAGATTCTTTCTGCCTATAAGGATAACGTGGCCTTTGCACAGGGTCCCGTTGTTGAGCAGTTTGCCCCGAAAGACCAGAGCACGAGCGACTGGTTCCAGGTGAAGGATATCGAGAGTGTCATCTCGCTGAAGGCTGAGACGCATAACTTCCCCACCACCGTAGAACCATTCAATGGTGCTGCAACAGGTACGGGTGGTGAGATTCGCGACCGTATGGGTGGTGGTGTAGGTTCTTGGCCAATCGCTGGTACGGCTGTCTATATGACGGCTTATCCTCGTCTGCACGACGATAACGATGTGGCTCGCGATTGGGAGGATATCCTGCCCGTTCGTGAGTGGCTCTATCAGACGCCTCAGCAGATTCTGACCAAGGCTTCGAATGGTGCTTCAGACTTCGGTAATAAGTTCGGCCAGCCACTGATTTGTGGTTCTGTGCTGACCTTCGAACATCAGGAAGGCAAAGAGAAATACGCTTACGATAAGGTCATTATGCTGGCTGGTGGTGTGGGTTACGGCACCAAGCGCGACTGCCTGAAGAAGGAGCCTCAGAAGGGCAACAAGGTGGTTGTCGTGGGTGGTGATAACTATCGTATCGGACTGGGTGGTGGTTCTGTATCATCTGTTGATACGGGTCGTTACAGCAATGGTATTGAGTTGAACGCCGTTCAGCGTGCTAACCCTGAGATGCAGAAGCGCGCTTACAACTTGGTTCGTGCCCTCTGCGAGGAGGATGTGAACCCCGTTGTCAGTATTCACGACCATGGATCAGCTGGTCACCTGAACTGTCTCTCTGAGCTTGTTGAGGAGTGCGGTGGCGAGATCGATATGACCAAGTTGCCAATCGGTGACAAGACTCTTTCTTCTAAGGAAATCATCGCTAACGAGAGTCAGGAGCGCATGGGTCTGCTCATTGACGAGAAGCATATCGAACATGTACGTAAGATTGCCGAGCGCGAGCGTGCTCCGCTGTATGTCGTTGGTGAGACCACTGGCGATGCCCACTTCTCATTCAAGCAGGGCGACGGTGTGAAGCCTTTCGACCTTGATGTGGCTCAGATGTTTGGACACTCACCCAAGACCATCATGCGCGACAACACCGTTGAGCCCCATTACGAAGATGTAACCTATACACAAGATAAGATTGACGAGTACCTTGAGCGCGTGCTCCAATTGGAGGCTGTGGCTTGTAAGGACTGGTTGACGAACAAGGTAGACCGCTCTGTAACGGGAAAAATTGCCCGTCAGCAGTGTCAGGGCGAGATTCAGTTGCCATTGAGCGACTGTGGTGTCGTAGCCCTTGACTATCGTGGCGAGAAGGGTATTGCTACTGCCCTCGGACATGCGCCTCAGGCTGGTCTCGCTGATCCCGCTGCAGGTTCAGTACTTTCTGTCGCTGAGGCGCTGACGAATATCGTCTGGGCTCCTATGGCTGAAGGTATGGATAGCATTTCGCTCTCTGCTAACTGGATGTGGCCTTGTCGCTCTCAGGAGGGTGAGGATGCCCGTCTCTATGCTGGAGTGAAGGCGCTGAGCGATTTCTGCTGCGACCTGCATATCAACGTGCCTACGGGTAAGGACTCGCTCTCATTGAGTCAGCAGTATCCTAATGGCGAAAAGATTATCTCTCCAGGAACTGTGATTGTATCTGCTGGTGGTGAGGTAAGCGATATCAAGAAGGTAGTTTCTCCTGTATTAGTCAACGATAAGAACGCCTCGCTTTATCATATCGACTTCTCGTTCGATACACAGCACCTCGGAGGTTCTGCCTTCGCCCAGAGCTTGGGCAAGGTAGGCGACGATGTGCCAACCGTCAAGAATCCTGAGTACTTTGCTGATGCTTTCATGGCTGTACAGCAGATGATTGAGAAGGGTTGGATTATGGCAGGTCACGATATCTCTGCTGGTGGTCTGATTACCACACTGCTCGAGATGTGCTTCGCTAACACCAAGGGCGGTATGCATATCAACCTGCACGATATTTGTGCTGATGGCGACATTGTTAAGACCCTGTTCGCTGAGAACCCAGGCGTTGTCATCGAGGTTAGCGATGAGCACAAACAGGAATTCAAGGACTTCATGGAGGAGCAGGGTGTAGGCTTTGCCAAGATAGGCTATCCAGTAGAAGATGCCCGCACCATCGTGGTGAAGGCTGGCGACGAGGAGAAGACCTTCGATATCGACGCCTTGCGCGATGTATGGTATAAGACCAGCTACTTGCTGGATCGCAAGCAGAGCTTCAACGGCAAGGCTAAGGAGCGCTTCGAGAACTACAAGAAGCAGCCACTGGAGATGAAGTTCCCCAAGGGCTTCACAGGCAAGCTCGCACAATATGGCATCTCTGCTGATCGTCGTGAGGCTTCAGGTGTCAAGGCAGCTATCATCCGTGAGAAGGGTACCAATGGTGAGCGCGAGATGGCATATATGCTCTACCTCGCTGGCTTCGATGTGAAGGATGTGATGATGACCGACTTGATTACGGGTCGCGAGACACTCGAAGAGGTGAACCTCATCGTCTTCTGCGGTGGATTCTCTAACTCCGACGTACTTGGTTCAGCTAAGGGATGGGCAGGAGCCTTCCTCTTCAATCCTAAGGCTAAGGAGGCCCTCGATAAGTTCTATGCCCGTAAGGACACTCTCTCACTGGGTATCTGTAACGGTTGCCAGTTGATGGTCGAACTGGGTCTCACGGGTGCTAAGGGTGCCAAGATGCTGCATAATGATAGCCATAAGTTCGAGAGCGAGTTTATCTGTCTCGATATTCCTCAGAATAACAGCGTGATGTTCGGAAGTCTGAGTGGTTCGAAGCTGGGTCTCTGGGTAGCTCACGGAGAGGGCAAGTTCCACTTGCCTGAGGCTGAGAGCGCCTATAACGTGATTGCCAAGTACAACTATGCTGGCTATCCCGCAAATCCTAATGGCTCCGACTATAACGTGGCAGGTATCTGCTCGGAGGACGGTCGCCATCTCTGTATGATGCCTCACCTGGAGCGTGCCTTCTTCCCTTGGCAGAACGCATGGTATCCCGCTGACCGCAAGAACGACGAGGTGACTCCTTGGATTGAAGCCTTCGTCAATGCCCGTAAGTGGATTGAGCAGCAATGAACATCTATTGGGATTCATTTAAGACTTTCTTTAAGATTGGCATATTCACCCTCGGTGGTGGATATGCCATGATACCTTTGATAGAGGAAGAGGTGGTCAACCGTAAGCAGTGGGTATCGAAGGACGAGATGCTCGACCTGATAGCCATTGCCCAAAGCTGTCCTGGTGTCTTTGCTATCAATATAGCTACGTTTATCGGTTATAAGCTCAACAAGACGCGAGGCGCTATTGCCACGACTATTGGCACCGCCCTGCCCTCCTTCCTCATCATCCTCGCCATCGCCATGTTCTTCAGCCAGTTTAAGGAGAATCCGTACGTGGCTGCTATGTTCAAGGGTATTCGTCCTGCGGTGGTGGCACTCATTGCTGTTCCTACGTTCAATTTGGGTAAGCGTGCACAACTAAACATGTGGACCATCTGGATTCCCATTGTGTCTGCCTTATTGATATGGCTCTTGGGTGTATCACCTATTTGGATTATCATTGCTGCTGGTATCGGTGGCTATATTTATGGGAGGGTTGCAAAATGATGATTTATTTCAATCTTTTTATCACCTTCTTTAAGATAGGGCTCTTTGGCTTTGGTGGTGGTTATGGCATGCTGTCACTCATTCAGCACGAAACAGTGGAACGATGGCAGTGGCTTTCCAGCAGTGATTTTACGGATATTGTCGCCATCTCGCAGATGACACCAGGTCCTATTGGCATTAATTCCGCCACCTATTGCGGCTACACAGCATGTGCCAATGCAGGTTTTTCTATGCCCATGTCCATTCTTGGCTCTGCAACGGCTACCTTCGCCCTTGTGCTACCCTCGCTCATCTTGATGATACTCATCGCCAAGATGTTTATGCGCTTCATGCACCATCATTCAGTAGAGAGTGTATTCCGTGGTTTGCGTCCGGCAGTTGTAGGCTTGTTAGCTGCTGCTACATTATTATTATGTACGCGCGAGAACTTCAGCACTCCCAAAGAAAATCTCTGGCAGTTCTGCATCAGTTGTTTTCTCTTTATTGCTTCGTTCTATGGGGTCAAGGTAATGAAAATCAACCCCATCCACATGATACTTTTCAGTGCTGTGGCGGGGTTGGTATTGTTCTATGAGTAAACAAAAAACGCGGCCTACGAAAGGTCGCGCTTTTGTTTGTTATTTGTGCTTTTTGTAATAGTCAACGGCGCGACGGATGTTTTCTTGCATCGCCTTTGAAGTGAATGTGGCACCCGTTACAGCATCTACATCCCCTACACCTTTCTTGACATTCATGCCCTCGTAGTTAGGCAGCATCTGCTTTTTCACCTTGGCATTGTACTTAGGACCGTCTTGGTTCTTCAGCACAACAACCTTAACAATCTTATTCTTTTTGATATGAACCTCAAGGGGTGTAGCACCAGCATATCCCTCCACGTCTTGAGCCAACGTAGTAGTATTAACAATATAGGTACCGTCCTGTGTTTTCGTCATTACGTTGTCTGCCTGTGCCGTCATTGCAAACGCCAGCAGAATTGCTAATAATATCTTTTTCATTTTTAAATAGCGAATTTATAACCTAAAGTAATTGAGAACCAAGAGTGTCTGGCAGAACCCGGATTGTCAGCTTTGCTTGCACCGAAATGATATCTGGCATCAAAGACAAAATTCTGGTATTCATACGATGCACCAACGGGGAAAGAAAAATAAACGCCATTCGCATCGTCATTATTATCGTCGTCAACCTTTGCAGATAGTTTGATGCCGGGCTGGAAACCAGCTTTAATGGCAAGTCCTGGATAAACATAGTAATTGGCGAGAATGGGAATATTAAGGTAATCGTACTTAAAGGAAGCGTAATTTTCGGAATCTGAAGATTTCTCACCTTGCATAGAATAGAGCAGACCTGCAGATACGGAGAATTTCTTGGCCAATCCATATTCTCCTTCAACACCGGCAACAGCACCGATGCGAAGTTTGGCAGTTCTCATATTGGTCATTGTTGCAAGATTAACACCTGCCATTGGCTTCAAGGTAATCTGTCCAACCTCGTTTTGTGCAAACATCCCGATGCTTGTGAGCATCATGGCAGCAATCATAAATAGCTTTTTCATATTATTTTCGTTTTATTTTAATGAATATTCATTGATGTCAGAGAAAATCAATAGTTCCCTAAAGCGCTAATGCTTTGTGGCATCCATACCTCCATATCGCCAGGTCCGCGATGGTTCCAGGCGTAGTAGGGAATCATGGTCAGTACGGCAGGGCGCACATGGGCATGCCCCAGTTTGTCTGTATCAAGCGCCTCACCGTCTACCTCAACAGCTGTAACGGTAAACGTCACGTCGCGAGTACCATTGATGGTACGCTCAGCAGTACGGAAACGAGGCTGGGCGGGCATCAGGAAGTTGAAGATGCTGAAGCGCTCGTTGTCGGCACCTTCAGCACAATATACCAGTGGTCCGCGTTCTACGGCAATGCGTCCGCGATCGTCCACTACAGCAGGGTGAGCCTTGACGGTACGTACAGGCATGTCGAAATGGATGGTTACCACGTCGCCCTTCTTCCACTTGCGGTCGATGGCGAGGTAACCGTTTTCGAGTACACCATTGACAGGCTGTCCGTTAACCTTTACCGAGTAACTGCCCAGCACATCATCGCTGAAGCTATAGAGGTGCGAGGGTACGGGACGATTAGTCACCCATTCAGGGATACGAACCATCAGGGCGAACTGCTTCGCCTGATTCTTCTGGATAGTAACGGTAATGTCACCATCCCAAGGATATTGAGTAGTCTGTTCTAATACGACGTCCTTGCCAGCGACCTGAATAGTTGCGGTATTGCCAGCAAACAAGTTGACAAACAATTTGCGGTCCTTAACAGCGTACATATATCCTGGGAACGAGGGGATGAAGCGGCAGAGGTTCGAGGGACAGCAGGCGCATCCGAACCAAGGCTGGCGCTCGACGGTACCATCGGCATTAAACTTATACTTGCCATCCGACGACAACGGGTTGGGGTAGAAGAAACGTCCTCCATCGACGCTCATACCGCTGATGACGCCGTTATACAGCGTACGCTCCATGCAGTCGATATACTTGGCGTCGCCATGCAACAGGAACATGCGATGGAACAAATACACCATCGAAATGGCTGCACACGTCTCGTTGTACGATGTTAGGTTGGGCAATTCGTAATCAGCACCAAAAGCTTCGCCATTGTGACGGGCACCCACACCGCCGGTGATGTAATATTTCTTGGAGACGATGTTGTCGTAAAGCGTGTCGATGGCTTTGATGTAAGCAGAATCGCCAGTCAGCGCAGCAACGTCAGCCATACCAGCATACATATATCCGGCACGAACTGCGTGGCCCCAGGCCTCTGTCAGTTCGATGGCTGGCTTGTCGCTCTGCGAATAGATGTTCTTGGTCTTCGTCTTGCCACGATAGTCGAGCAGGAACTTAGCCTCGTCCAGGTACTTCTTTTCACCCGTCAGCACATAGAGACGGGCCAAAGCCATTTCTGCAATCTGGTGACCTGGTGTCACACAAGCCTGTCCAGGATTGGGACCAACCTCACGGACAACACAATCGGCATAGCGTTTGGCGATATTCAGGAACTTGTCCGAACCTGTAGCCTGAAAGTGGGCACAAGCAGCATCCACCATATGGCCTAGGTTATAGAGTTCGTGACTCAGCACTTCCTCTACCTCCCAGCGGTTTTTGCCCGACCAGTGGTGGGGATGCTCTGGATTGATGGTGCGGGCCGTATAGAGATAGCCGTCAGGCTCTTGGGCCGCAGCAACGATGTCGAGCACAGAGTCGATATACTGCTTCAGTTTGGCATCGGGATAGGTCTGCAACACATACGAGGCACCCTCGATGGTTTTGTACACATCCGTATCGTCGAACGAAAAACCCATAAACTTCGATACGTCCCACTTCGGAGTCTTCAGCCCGTCGTGACCAGGATGTTGCAGGGTGTATGCTGCCATGTTGAAGTTCTCATAGCGGTGTTCGCTCTCACACTTCGAGAAGGCCAGTGGAATGGTTACCTCACAGGCAGCACGAATACGCTCTCCCCAGAACGAACCGGGGGTCACCTTCACGGCAGTAAACGGTACCTGGCTAATGGGATAGCCGTTGGAAATAACCTGTGCAGTAAGCCCCTGCATCAGCATGAGACCCAATACGATGATGCTCAGTCGTTTCATCATTTTCTTATCAGTTTTTGTTTTCAGTCGACAAAGGTACACATTTAGTTACAAACGGCCAAGTTTTTCGTCTTAATTATAAATAAATAGGTAATATGATGAAACGTTTTTGTTCTTTTTTCTTTCTGCTGACAGCTTGTTTAATGGTTTCGGCACAGCAAAAAGTGTATATCTCTACCTCGTTCCACGAGCCTGCTACAGATGGTTTGCGGTTTATCTATAGCTACGACGGATGGACTTGGCAACAGGTTGATGGCATCTGGCTGAAGCCCGAGGTGGGCAGTCAGAAAGTGATGCGCGATCCCAGCATCATCCGCACACCTGATGGTATGTTCCATCTGGTGTGGACCTCCAGCTGGCGAGGCGACAGAGGATTTGGCTATGCCTGTTCGAAGGACTTGGTACATTGGAGTGAACAGCGTTTCATCGAGGTGATGACGGACACGTCGACAGTGAATGTCTGGGCACCGGAACTCTTTTGGGACGATGTCAAGAAACAGGCCATTATCATTTGGGCATCGTGCATTCCAGGCAAGTTCCCTGATGGTTTGGAGGAGCACAGAAACAACCACCGCCTCTACTATACCACCACGAAGGACTTCAAGACCTTTTCGCCTACGAAGCTGATGATAGACCCTGGGTTCTCGTGCATCGACGCTACGCTGGTGAAGCGTGCCAGGAACGACTACGTGATGGTGCTGAAGGACAACACCCGTCCTGAGCGCGACATTAAGGTGGCCTATGCCAAATCGCCTTATGGCCCGTGGTCGAAGGCATCAGAGCCTTTCACGGGTAAGATGATGGAGGGTCCGACGACGGTGAAGGTGAAGCGTAAGATAGATAAAACCATAGAGGATGGTTGGTTGATATACTATGATCGCTATCGTCTCTTCGACTTTGGCGCACACTACACCAAAGACTTCGTTACTTTCGAGGATGTCAGCGACCAGACCACCATTCCCCCTTTGCACAAGCACGGCACTATCTTCGAAGCTGATGAGACCATTCTGCAAGGGCTGTTGAATGCAAAGAAGATACACTATACGGGTAAGACGCTGAGCAATCCTAATCGTCACGACGGAGGGCTGTCGCCAGTGGTGGGTGTGCATAATATCCAAATCATGCGTGCCAATCGCGAGCATCCTTCTGAGGCTAACGGCAATGGATGGACCTACAACCACCAGCCCATGATGGCCTATTGGCAGAATCAGTTCTATGTGCACTACCTTTGTGACCCTAAGGATGAACATGTGCCACCTTCGCACACCCTCTATCAGATCTCGCAGGACGGCTATACATGGACTCATCCGCAGATTCTGTTCCCTGAGGTGCAGGTGCCTGAAGGGTTCCAGAAACCTAATCGCCCCGATAAGGCTCACGACCTCGTTGCCATCATGCATCAACGCGTAGGCTGGTACGTCTCGAAGAGCGGACAGCTGTGGGCACTTGGCAATTATGGTGTTGCTTTCGACAAGAAGGATGATCCCAACGACGGTAATGGCATGGGGCGTGTCATCCGCGAGGTGAAGAAAGACGGCTCGCTGGGCCCCATCTATTTCATCTACCTAAACCATACCTACAAAAACTACAAGACTTGCTTCCCCTTCTACACTAAGGCTCCCAAGGATGTCAAAGCTGCATGTGAGGAAATTCTCGCTAACCCCCGCTATCGGATGCAATGGGTAGAAGAGGCCGATCGTACAGACCCGTTGATTCCTCTGCACAAAGAATACAAAGCCTATTGCGACTATACCCTGCCTGACGGACAGATTGCGTCACTTTGGAAGCACGCATTGACGTCAACGTCGGCTGATGGCGGGCTCACGTGGGCCCAGCCTGTGGAACGTGCCAAGGGCTTTGTCAACAGCAATGCGAAAATCTGGGGACAGCGCCTCTCCGATGGTACTTACGCTACCGTTTACAATCCCTCCGAATTCCGTTGGCCATTAGGAATTTCACTAAGTAAGGATGGCTATGAGTATACCACGCTGAACCTCGTGCAGGGCGAAGTATCGTCCATGCGTTATGGCGGTAACTACAAGTCGTATGGGCCGCAATATGTGCGAGGTATCCAGGAGGGCAACGGTACACCTGCTGATGGCGACCTTTGGGTGACTTACTCAATGAATAAAGAAGACATGTGGGTAGCTCATATCCCTGTGCCTGTACAGACGGAAGCACATAGTCATGCTGACGGACGAGAGTTCCTCGCTGTTGACGGTTCTCCTGTCAACACCCTTTCCCATCTTACTACTTGGAACATCCATTCCCCCGTCTATGCCCCCGTTTCGCTGAACGACGGATGGCTTACGCTGAGCGATAGTGATCCTTTCGACTATGCCCGTGTTGAAAGAAAAATTCCTGCAACAAAGGAGTTGAAGGTTAGCTTCGACTTGAAGGCTAGTCAGAATAATTTTGGCTTGTTGCAAATTGTATTCCTCGATGCTCAGGGAACGGCCTGTTCGCGCATTGAACTTACAGACGAAGGAACGATGCGTTGCAAGGGTGGCGCCCGCTATGGCGGTTTGGGGAAATATGAAGCGAATAAAGCGTATCATGTTGAGGCTGTCCTCAGCATTTCGAAACGCATGATAGAGGTTTTCGTGGATGGCAAGAAGGCTGGTCAGCGCATGTTCTTCGCTCCTGTGGAAGCTATCGAGCGTATCATGTTCCGTACGGGCAGTGAGCGTCGATTCCCTGATGTCGATACACCTGCCGATTGGGATGGTATCCTCGATAATGCTGGCGAGCGCGAACCAGAGGCGACGTTTGCCATCGCCAACGTCTGTACTGTGCCCGTTGGTTCTGCCAACGGGGATGGCGCCTTCCTCCGTTACGACGACTACAAGCATTACGTCGACTATTTCAACACGATGGAGGATGAGAACATTGTTCAGGCCATTCCCAACGAGAAAGCGTGGGAATGGATGACAAAGAACGTGCCCCTCTTCGATTGTCCCAACAAGGGCTTCGAGGAAATGTGGTACTACCGCTGGTGGACGCTTAGAAAGCACATCGAACTGACGCCCGTGGGCTATGCCATGACGGAGTTCCTCGTCAATCGTAACTATGCTGACAAGTGGAAGCTCATCTCTTCGGGCGTGGGCCATCATATCCACGAGAGCCGTTGGCTCAGAGACAGCACGTACCTCGACCAGATTGTCCGCACGTGGTACAAGGGCAACGAAGGCCAACCTATGGCGAAACTCATGAATTATTCCTCGTGGATAGCCCATTCGTTGTGGCAGCGCCACTTGGTGGATGGTCGCAAGCAGTGGTACATCGACATGCTGCCCTCGTTGGAGTGGGAGTACAACGAGTGGGAAACGACACACACTCGCGAAGGCGGCCTCTACTGGCAGGAGGACGTTCGCGACGCGATGGAGGAAACCATCAGTGGCGGACGCAAGAAGAAGTACCTGCGCCCCTCCATCAATGCCTATATGTACGGCAACGCAATGGCCATAGGCAATATTAGTGTGCTTGGCGGTTTTGCCGCCAAGGCTGAGTCGTATTTCGCCAAGGCCAACGACCTAAAAGAAAAGGCCCACGCCAAACTTTGGAACGAGAACCATGCGTTCTTCGAGACCCACCGTGTTGACTCTTCTGCTAATGTTCGTGAAGCCATTGGCTTCATGCCTTGGTACACCCACATGGCAAAGGACGATGCTAAATACGCTGCTGCCTGGTTGCAGGCTGCCGACCCTGAGGGCTTCTCTGCTCCTTACGGACAGACTACTGCTGAGCGTCGTCATCCTGAGTTCCGCACGCATGGTGTAGGCCAGTGCGAATGGGATGGTGCCGTATGGCCCTTTGCCACCAGCCAGACGCTTACCGCTTTGGCCAACTTCGCCAACGACTACACCGCCCGTCCTGTGCCCAGCGGTTCTCTGACCGATGGTCAGAGTGTGGCGTTGCGAATTGTCGCTGGGGCCCTTCCCCTCGACTCCCTCTATTTCGCTGAAATGGAGAAATACATGCAGAGTCAGCACATGCGGGGCAAGCCCTATATCGGCGAGTATCTCGATGAAACCACGGGTTATTGGCTGAAGGGCGACCAGGAACGCTCGCGCTATTACAACCACTCTACGTGGAACGACCTGATGATTACGGGCCTTTGTGGCCTGCGTCCCCGTGCCGATCAGACCCTTGAGATGAATCCATTATTGCCTGAAAATAAGTGGGACTATTTCTGCCTCGACAACGTGCTCTATCATGGCCACAACCTCACCATCGTGTGGGACAAGGACGGCTCGCGCTATCATGCAGGCAAGGGTCTCCGCGTTTACGTCGATGGCAAGCTTGCGAGCCAGCGCGAAACCCTCGGAAGGCTCATCGTTGAGAATGCGTTAAGGCGCTGACGACCTTTTAGGCCGCACCTTGATGACAAAACGGGCGGTCTGTACGTCTTAATAGGAGTATGAGACAGATCTTGTTATCACTATTGATAGGATTTGTGTTGCCGATGGCGGCGCAGACGAGCGACAGGAGCCAAGTGCAGGCAAACGCCTTTGGTAATGCCCAGTGGATAGGTGCCATCACGAAAGCTGACGCCAAGACGCCAGTGGGCAGGAACTATTCTGGTAGTGTGCTAAAGGAGACGAAGGCTGCTTGGGAACAGGCAGACCCGCTATCGCGACAGAGCATTATCCTGCGTCGTAGTTTCAGGCCCTACAAGGCGGTGAAGCAGGCTGAGTTGCGCATCTGCGGATTGGGTTTCTACGAGGCCAGCATCAATGGGCAGAAGGTGGGCGAATCGGAGTTTGCCCCTACGTGGAGCGACTACGACAAGACGGTGTACTTCAACACCTACGACGTCACCCAGCTGATTCAACAGGGCGACAATGAGTTGCGGGTGCTGTTGGGCAACGGCTTTTATAATGAACAAGGCGGACGTTATGTGAAGTTGAAGGTGTCGTTTGGACCTCCCACGCTGCTGTGCCTGCTCTATGTCACTTACGAAGACGGTATGCGCGAACACCTGTTCAGCGACAGCAAGTGGCAGTGGATAGAGAGTCCGATAACCTTTAATAGCATCTATGGAGGGGAGGATTATGACGCGAGGCTGGAGACCCCCCTCCGTCTCCCCCAAGGGGGAGTGTCTGAAGCCTCCCCTTGGGGAGGTTTGGTGGGGGTCTGGAAACCAGTAGTCATCATGGAAGCTCCCAAAGGTGTGCTGCGTCCACAGGTCGTCCAACCCGTAAAAATCATGGAGCGCTTTCCCGTCAAGCAGGTACTGAAATGGCAAGGCGATACGCTCCTCGTGTTCGATATGGGTCAGAACCTTGCTGGCTATCCGGAAATCACTGTCGAGGGCAAGGCTGGTCAAAGACTGAAGCTCATTCCTGGCGAGACATTGGATAAAGACGGTTTTGTAAACCAGAAACAAACGGGCCGTCCCCACTATTATACCTATATATTAAGAGGTGAGAGAAATGCTGAAGTGTGGCATCCGCGATTCTCGTATTACGGCTATCGTTATCTGCAAGTGGAGGGCGACATTAACGTGTTGAAGAAGGTGGAGTCGTGCTTCGTCTATAATTCTGCTGAGCGGACAGGTTCGTTCGAATGTTCTAATCCACGCATCAATGCTACCCACCAGTTGATAGACCGTGCCATCAGAAGCAATTGGCAGGCTGTGTGGACAGACTGTCCTTCGCGCGAAAAGCTCGGTTGGTTGGAACAAGACTGGCTGAACGGCGAGGCGTTGGTGTATAACTACGACGCGCAGAAGATGATTGAGCAGACCATGCAGAACATCGTCGATGCACAGCACGAGGACGGTTCAATGCCTGAGATAGCCCCAGAGTATACGCAGTTTACGGGCTCATGGGCTCGTCCGTTCCAAGAGTCACCCGAATGGGGCGGAGCCATCGTCGCCCTGCCCATGCTCTGCTTGCGGCATTACGGCAACTTCGAATTGGCGGAACGTCATTACGACGCCATGAAGCGCTATGTGGATTATCTCACCACGAAAGACTCCTGCTACATCTTGAAGCAAGGCTTGGGCGACTGGTACGACTACGGACCGGGTCGTGCAGGCTTCTCGCAGAACACCCCCATGCCGCTGGTGTCGACAGCCCACTACTATCAGTGGATGTGTAATATGTTCGTGATTGCCAAGGTGTTAGGGAAAAAGGAGGATGCCGAGCGGTTCAACACGCAGGCTGACAGCATTCGCCAGTCGTTCAACCGCACCTTCTACCATGCAGAAAAGAAAACCTACGGCTCAGGCAGTCAGTGCTCGTTGGCCTTGCCGCTATACTTGAAGATAGTTCCCAAGGACGACTATCAGGTTGTGCTTCAGCATCTGATGGATGACATCAAAGCCCACGGAACCCGTCTGACCACAGGTGATGTGGGCAATCGATACCTCTTCTCTGTATTGATAGAGAATGACCAGCGCGAGTTGCTTTACGCGATGTTGAACCACGACGATGTGCCTGGCTATGGCTATCAGATCAAGAAGGGTCACACGACGCTGACGGAGCAATGGAATCCCGATATGGGCGCTTCGATGAACCACTTTATGATGGCGCATATCGAAAACTTCCTGATACCCGACCTTTTGGGCATCCAGCGTACAGGCGATTTGATTGAGATACAACCGCACCCCGTGGGAGACATCGTCTGGTGTAAGGGCTCTACGATGAGCGCTCACGGTCCTGTAAAGGTGGAATGGCGCATCCATGAAGGTGTCTTCACGATGGATATCGATATTCCCGAGGGCGGTTTTGCCGATGTCTACATGCCGTTCTCTGGTCATGCAGAGAGTGTCACAGAGGGACGTCACAGATTGACAGAAAAGATAAAACAATAAGCGATGAATACTTGGAAAGCGAATCTCGAAGAGACGAAGAAACACTATATTGACTGGTGGAATCACAAGGGTATTGTGCTCAACATGTGGGAACACTTTCAGGAAAGCGTCACACCCCATGCTGACATTCCTGCCCCAAAGCCCTATCGTGACCTGAACCAACGATGGTTCGACCCCGTGTGGCGTGCGGAGTATCTGGATTGGTATGTGGCGCATTCGTCTTTGATGGCCGATATGTTGCCTGTGGCAAATACGCAGTTAGGTCCTGGCTCGTTGGCTGCCATCTTGGGCGGTGTGTTCGAAGGTGGCGAGGATACCATCTGGATTCATCCTGACCCCAATTACAACGACGATATCAAGTTCGACCCCAACCATCCCAACTGGCTGTTGCACAAAGACTTGCTTCGCGCCTGCAAACAGAAAGCCCAAGGCCACTACTATGTGGGTATGCCCGATCTGATGGAAGGTCTCGACGTGTTAGCGGCTATTAAGGGAACGGACAAGGTGTTGCTCGATACGGTGATGCAACCCGAGGTGCTCGAACACCAGATGCAACAGATTAACGACATCTATTTCCGTGTGTTCGACGAGCTCTATGACATCATCCGCGAGGGTGACGAGATGGCCTTCTGCTATTTCTCGTCGTGGGCACCAGGCAAGATGTCGAAGTTGCAGAGCGACATTTCGACGATGATTAGTGTCGATGACTATCGCCGTTTCGTACAGCCCTTCATTCGCGAACAATGTCAGAAGATTGACTATACGCTCTACCACCTCGACGGAGTGGGGGCCATGCATCATTTGGATGCCCTGTTGGAGATTAAAGAACTGAATGCCATCCAGTGGACACCAGGTGTGGGAGAGCCACAAGGCGGATCGCCCAAGTGGTACGATCTCTATCGGAAGATCATTGCTGGTGGCAAGAGCATCATGGCTTGCTGGGTGACGCTGGACGAGTTGCGCCCCTTGCTCGACAACATCGGAGGCGATGGTGTCCACATCGAGATGGACTTCCACAACGAGCGCGAAGTGGAGCAGGCAATGAAGATCGTGGACGACTTCAAGACCAACCGTAATCTGCATCCGTCCGATTGTAAGGACGACGCAGACCTTGAGGTAGAGGAAATCATTCGTCGTGTAGAAAGTGCAGAGTGTGCTTCTGCAGAGGAAAATACTGATAAAAGTGCGGTAGCAAACTCTACACTCTACACTCTAAACTCTAAACTCAATAAAATCCTCG
>JAEEGH010005819.1_pt1 | contig 30648 bp, 23 predicted proteins | sample 9134181 | NCBI WGS metagenome assembly JAEEGH01 (sample SAMN16246544, study PRJNA631951) | gut metagenome | biome: gut microbiome; feature: rumen; material: DP-attached | host: Bos | place: Iran: Karaj | collected 2018-10
GGCGATGTTAGAAACATCCTTGGGAACAGCTTTATGATCGGTGCTGCAAAAATGGGTATTCTCTTCGTATCCTGCGCTCCGAAAGCACTCTGGCCCGTCAGCAAACTCGTAAAAGAAATGAAGGAAGTCGCTAAAGAGACCGGCGCTGTGATCGAGTTCTCCGAAGATCCGATGAAAGCCGTCAAAGACGCTGACGTCATCTACACCGACGTTTGGGTATCGATGGGCGAAGAGGCACTTTTCGAGCAGAGGATCAAACAGCTCAAGGCTTACCAGGTAAACATGAAGATGATAAAGGCTACCGGCAATCCGGACGTTATTTTCCTTCACTGCCTTCCGAGCTTCCACGACCTCAACACCAAAGTCGGCAAAGAGATATTCGACAAGTTCGGCATCAAAGAGATGGAAGTCACCGACGAAGTCTTTAGAAGCAGATACTCCAAAGTTTTCGACGAAGCAGAGAACAGAATGCACACGATCAAAGCGGTTATGTGCGCAACGATCGGCAAATAATCATCAAATCGTCACGCCGTGACGTCGTTGCGACGTGACGTCAAATCTTTTCAATAGTGATTTTCACAGTCGCGTGATAGATGAAGAAAGCCGTTATGCTGGTCAGAGATATCGCGGCGAAAATGCCTGTGACATCCGCGATCCTGCCTCCGAGCCAGACTGCGGGGATAAGCATGACGATCGTTCTCATGAAGTTGAGCATGGTAGAGCGGATCGGTTTGTGAAGTCCGTTTATCACGTTGACGCACATGATCGAGGATCCTATCGCCGGGAAGGAAAGTCCGATGATGAGCATATATTCCATTATATATTTGAGGACGACCGGGTCTTCAGTGAACATCGAGGCGATATTCCGGCGGAAAAGTATGAAGACAAGCATCATGAACGAGCCCCAGCAGAGCGAGAAGAGTTCGGAGATTTTGAGCGCTTTTTTTACGCGGTCGATCCTTGCTGCGCCGTAATTCTGACCGGTGAAGGGCAGGAGGACGCTCGAAAGCGAGAAAACACCTACGAGAAGAAGCGAATCTATTTTGATCCCGGCTCCGAGAGAGGCGACAGCTTCGTCGCCGTAACCTGCCGTGATTCTTGTAACTATTGCATTCGAGATCGGCATGAGCATGAGCGAAAGCGATGTCGGGATCCCGAGCCAGAGGACTTTTTTCCAAGAACCGAGAGTTACTGAAAGTTTAAACGTGGAAAAGTCGAACATCCGCATTTTGAACTGCATGAAACTTGCAACGAGACCGGCACTTATGATCTTTGCTATCATCGTGGCCAAAGCTGCGCCCTCGATCCCCATCCTCGGGAAAAATCCGACTCCGAAAATAAGGAGCGGATCCAGAATTATGTTGATCACGACGACAGTGAGCATGATAAGTCCCGGCGTTTTTGTGTCTCCGGTGGCTCTGATCTCGTTGTCGATGACAGCCGGAACAGCCCCGAGCGGCATTCCGTAGCAGCAGATCCTCATGTATCTGAGGACCAGTTCCAGAGTTTCGCCTTTTGCGCCGAGTGCACTGAAGATCGGTCTTATCGTAAGAAGTCCTGCGATGCCGAAAAAAGTTCCAAGGAAGATTATGAGAAAAAGGCTGTCGGTCGAAATACGCTTTACTTCAGGAAAGTCTTTCTGACCGATCGCACGGGAAATAACGGCGCTTGTGCCGAGTCCGATGCCGAAAAGAAAGTGGTTGACGAGCATGACGACAGGGAAGGTGTAGCTCATTGCTGCAAGTTCGAGCGTTCCGAGTTTGGAAACAAAATACGTGTCGGTCAGATTGAACGCAGTCATTGCGACATGCCCGATGAGCATGCCCAGAGCCATATCGAGCAAAATTTTCGGGATCGAACCTTCGGTAATATTTTTCTTCATTGACACACCACAACAAAAAACCGCGGAAATTAGCACGGAAAGAGGAAATGTGCAAATTTTGAAGAATAAAATTTTTTTTGTTTTTTTATTTGACTATAAGAATTTTATTACTTATAAGGCGTCGATTTATGTTCATTGGGGTTTGTTTTTTTAATCCTTTTTTTTTGGAGGTTTATATGAACAAGTATGTAGAAAGCGTTATCGAAAACGTAAAAGCGAAACATGCGAACGAACCCGAATTCGTTCAGACTGTAGAAGAAGTTCTTTCTTCTCTTTCACCTGTTGTTGATGCTCATCCGGAGTATGAGAAGGCTGACCTTCTTAACCGCATGACAGAACCTGAGAGAATGTTCACATTCAGAGTCGTATGGACTGACGATCAGGGCAACACCCACACCAACCGCGGCTGGAGATGCCAGTTCAACGGTGCAATCGGCCCGTACAAAGGCGGTCTTCGTTTCCAGAAGAACGTTTACGAAGGAATCATTAAGTTCCTCGGCTTCGAGCAGACTTTCAAAAACTCGCTTACCGGTCTTCCTATCGGCGGCGCAAAAGGCGGCTCGGACTTCGATCCTGCCGGCAAATCTGATGCAGAAGTTATGCGTTTCTGCCAGAGCTTCATGCCAGCTCTTTACCGTTACATCAGCCCGGACATCGACGTTCCTGCCGGTGACATGGGTGTAGGCGGAAGAGAGATCGGTTACCTCTATGGTCAGTACAGAAGACTTAAAGGCGTTTGGGAGAACGGCGTTCTTACCGGTAAAGGTCTTACCTACGGCGGATCGCTCATTCGTCCTGAAGCAACCGGTTACGGCGCAGTTTACTACCTTGAGAACGTTCTCAAACACGAAGGCGACACGATCAAAGGAAAAACGATCGCAGCAGCTGGTTTCGGCAACGTTACATGGGGTATCTGCAAGAAAGCTATGCAGCTCGGCGCAAAAGTCATCACCCTTTCGGGTCCTGACGGATACATCCTTGACGAAGACGGCGTAGCAACTCCGGAAAAGGTTGATTACCTTCTTACCATGAGAGCTACAGACCCGATGCACGTTAAACCGTACGCTGACAAATTCGGATGCAAATTCGTAGCAGGCGAGAAACCTTGGGGCGTAAAATGTGATGTCGTTATGCCGTCAGCAATGCAGAACGACGTTAAAATGCCGCAGGCTGAAAAAATCGCTGCATGTGGCGCAAAATACTACATCGAAGTTGCAAATATGCCGACCACAAACGATGCACTCAACTTCCTTCGCCAGCAGAAACACATCATCGTTGCTCCGTCGAAAGCAGTTAACGCAGGCGGCGTAGGTGTTTCCGCACTCGAAATGTCTCAGAACAGCGAAAGACTTGTCTGGACAGCTGAAGAAGTTGATGAGAAACTTAAACAGATGATGAAGAACATCCACGACAATTCCGCAGCAGCAGCTGAGAAATACGGCCTTGGATATGACCTCGTTGCTGGTGCAAACATTGCCGGATTCGAGAAAGTTGCAACCGCTATGATGGAACAGGGACTCTTCTAATCGAACCTGTTTTCCGGTTTTTTCGGGGAGCTTCGGCTCCCCGTTTTTTTTATATTGAGTTTTATTCGGGATATTCGATCCTGACTTTTGTCCTGCAGTGTCTGCAGACTACACTCGTTCCGCGGAAAAGCGGAGAAAGCTGAAAAGTGAATCTTCCGCACTGGCACGGGAACGATTCCCATGAGTTCACATTTTTCCTCTTAAAAACAAGTCCGTCCTCTCCATTTCCTACAGGTGCGGCATTTGAACCCGATACCGAAATTTCCTTCCTGCATCTCGGGCATACGACTTTCATGCGCAAGTCGCTCGGCGGCAGCTTTATTTTAAGACCGCATTCACAGGTCGCGATCTTGAAACCTGCATTTGCGAGAATGACATCGGCGAGATCCTTTCTTGACTCGGAGATCTTTTCGGCGCTTTCGGCTCTGACAGCCTCCGATTTGTCCGTTTCAAGCGTCGTTTTCGAGAAAAGTCCTGATGCTTCGAGTTCTTTTTCATAGATCCGCTGATAAGTTTCAAGCGAAACTTTTCCGCCGTGCTGCAGCTGCGTCAGAATGGCGATACGCTTGTAAACAGGCGGGTGGGTCGAAGCAGAGAAGAGTGAATCTTCGTCTGCTGCGAACTGAGGATTTACGATGAACATCGGAGCAGTGATCTTACTTACAAAATCTATAGATGAGTGCTTTGCTATTTTCTGCAGAGCCGATGCGAGTCCGATAGGATAACGCGTGAGTCTCGCCGCTGACGCATCTGCCAGATACTCGCGTTTTTTCGAGATAGTGAAGTAGAAAATGCGTGCAAGGACCGGTGCAATGACAGCAAAAAGCAGCACAACAATGATCACTGCGGGATGTCCGCCCGAAAAACCCCCTTTTTTGCGGGATCTTTTGTTTTCGGAATTGGCAAAAACAGTCCCTTTCAGCATGACGTTCGAGAGCATCGTGATCGTGCCCAGCATAACTCCGGCAAATGTCATGAAAAGAACATCGCGGTTCATAATATGGCTCATTTCGTGAGCGATGACACCTTGAAGCTCGTCGCGGGTAAGATTTTCGACGAGGCCGCTCGTTACGCAGATCGCCGTTTTTTCGCGCCTGATCCCGGTTGCAAACGCATTTAGGCCTGAACTTTGGACAATATAGATCTCAGGCATGACCTGAAGTCCGGAAGCGATCTTCATCTCTTCGACGATATTGTAAAGCTGAGGATAACTTTCCGGCGTTACGACGACTGCCATGTTGAAGTGCAGAACGATGTCATCCCCGGCGAAATAGGCGACTGCCGCCTGTACCGCCCAGAGAACGACTCCGATCAATGCGCCCCAGATCATTCCCGTGACCCAGTCGACGGTATAGAAGCCTGCTCCGACGGCACCGGAAAGCGAGACCATGAGAATAAACATCAAAATCAGAACAAAAAGCGACTTACGCTTGTTTATCCTTATAAGTTCCCACATGAAAAGGCCTGAGATTTCAGAATGTTACCTTGGGAGCTTGTTTTTCGGACTTCTCTTCGATCTCGAAGAAATCCGATTTTTTGAAATTGAACATATTTGCAAGAATATTCGTCGGGAACATTTCGACCGCGTTGTTGTAGCTCAAAACGGAATCATTGTATGCCTGACGCGCAAAAGCGACTTTGTTTTCGGTCGAAGTGAGCTCTTCCTGAAGCGAAAGGAAATTCTGGTTCGCCTTGAGTTCAGGATAATTTTCGAAAGTGAGCATCATTTTTGCGAGAGCGCTGTCAAGGTTGGCAGCAGCAGCTCCGACTTCTTTGACATCTCCTTTGTTGATCGCTGACATTGCCTGGGCTCTTGCTTCGGTCACTTTGATGAAAGTCTCGCTTTCATGTTTCATGTAGCCTTTCGCCGTTTCGACAAGGTTGGGAATAAGGTCGAAACGCCTTTTGAGCTGAACGTCGATCTGGCTCCACGAGTTGCGGACGATGTTGCGCAGGCCGATGAGTTTGTTGTACATCGCAAAGAACGAAAACGCACACACAACGACGAGCACTAAGAAAATTACAAGAAAAGTCATGGTTCCTCCTGAAAAACAAAAAATTCAAAAAACATCCGATTTTAGCCGAAAAAAGGAAAAAAGCACTATTTTAGAACGTTTTTTCAGGATGCGGCGACGATCTTACAATTTTTTCCTTTCTGTGATGATCTCTTTCTGCCGTTTTCTTTTTGAAAAATTCTTTTCGACGAAGATCTTCCGGCCGTCAAAACTTTTTTCCGTCCAATACAGCGCCGTTGCTTCGGTCGAAGGTGTCGGAGTGAAGATCTGCACCTGTTTCGGGTTGGTTTTCAGAACTGCCGAGATGAATCTCTTCGCTTCGGTCTGGTCGCGCTCGGTGCAGCCCGGAAACGCCGCAATGAAATAGTAGGTGAGGAAGAGGGGACTTTTCAGTTTTTTCACAGTTCTGTCAAAGAGATCCTTGAATTCCTTGAGATTTTTCCCGTCAGGCTTGTTCATAAGATCGGTGACGCTTTTTATTATATGTTCGGGCGCGATCTTCATTTGTCCTGAAATGTGATGCGTCAGAATTTCGCGAAGATACTCTTCTCCGTGGATCCTATCGGCTAAAATAAGGTCGTAGCGTATTCCGGAAGAAATAAATATGTGCTTGATATTCTTGATTTTTCTTACGCTTTTAAGGAGTGAGATCTGGCGCGAGTGATCGGCCGGAAGCTTGTTGCAGACTTCGGGAAAAAGGCATTCCTTCAAAGCGCAGTGGCCGTTTTCACCTTTGACAAAATCCATGCCGTACATGTTTGCAGTAGGACCGCCGAGGTCGCTTATAACGCCGTTGAAACCGGGACGGCTTGCTATTTCCGTGATCTCGCGGATTATCGATCCTTCGCTTCTCGAGACGATGTCGGCTCCCTGATGAGCCGTGATCGAACAGAATGAACATGCTCCGAAGCAGCCCCTGTGAGTCAGGACCGAAGTCTTTATCGTGTCGAGAGCCCTGACTTCTCCCATTGCGGCGTAGTAGGGGTGGACCTTTCTTTCAAAATCAAGTTCATGGACCTCATCAAGTTCAGCACTTGTGAGCGGAAGCGCCGGAGGATTCTGCACGATGAACCTCCCGGCCTGTTTCTGAAAGATCCCTTTTTTGAGTTTGCACGATCTGAAAAAGAGTTTTGACATTTCGAGGAATTTGTCTTTTGAAACGGCGCACTCTTCAAAATCGGGGAGTTGCACAAAACCTTCAGGAATCGTTTTGGACATATAGCAAACACCACGGATCTGTTCGATGTTTTCACCGTTTTTCAGTGCGTTTGCAAGTTCGAGATTGGCTCTTTCACCCATTCCGAAAACCAGGATGTCAGCCTTTGAATCGGCAAGAATGGAGCCTCTGATCTTGTCTGTGTGCGAATCATAGTGCGCGAACCGGCGCAGCGAAGCCTCGATACCGCCGATGGTTATCGGTCTTTTTTCCTTGAAAGTGCGCTGGATAAGGTTCACATATTTCAAAACCGCTCTGTCGGGGCGTCTGTTGTTTATGCCGCCCGGAGTCAGATCGTCCTCTTTGCGCCTGAGCCCTAAAGAAGTGTAGTTCGCCACCATGCTGTCCATTGCGCCGCCGCTTACTCCCCAGAAAAGTTCCGGAAGGCCCAAACGGCTTATATCATCAGGTGAATCTATGTCGGGCTGAGATATGATCCCGACACGAAAACCTTGTTTTATCAAATACTTGCCTAAAAGTGCGCATCCGTCGAAATAGGTGTCGATGTAGGCGTCTCCGCTCACGAAAATTATGTCGCACTTTTCCCAGCCGAGGGCATCGAGCTCTTTTTTTGTAGTCGGTATGAACATGAATTACCTTAAAAAATCAATCGCAAACGTAATTTAATACCAAACAGCGAAATTGACAAGCCTTTTTGAAAATATAGTATGTGCGGCTTTTATGTGTGGAGATCAAAATGATAAAATTCGACTGTGACTATCTTGAAGGGTGTCATCCGGATATTTTGAAAATGCTTGAAAAGACGAATTTCGAGCAGACTGAAGGTTACGGATGCGACAAATACTGCGAAAAAGCGCGCAAACTCATAATTAAAGCCTGCGGATTTGCGGGAAAGCGCGGAAAAAATGTTCCTGACGTCCATTTTCTTGTCGGCGGGACGCAGACGAATACGACTGTGATATCCGCTGTGCTCAGACCTCACCAGGGCGTCATATCGGCTGTCACCGGACATGTGAACGTTCACGAAACAGGAGCTGTAGAATCGACCGGGCACAAAGTTCTGGCTCTTCCTTCAAAAGACGGGAAACTGAGTGCGGAACAGGTCGAAAAATATGTAAGATCCTGTGTTGACGACTGCAATTACGAGCATATCGTCCAGCCGGGGATGGTATACATCTCCTTTCCGACAGAAAACGGCACTGTCTATTCAAAAAAAGAGCTTTCGGAACTCAGAAAAGTGTGCCTGAAATACAAACTTCCGCTTTTTATCGACGGGGCGCGCCTCGGATACGGTCTTGCAGCTGTCGGAAACGATCTGACTCTCCCTGACATCGCTTCTCTCTGCGATGTCTTTTATATCGGGGGAACGAAGAACGGCGCTCTTTTCGGCGAGGCTGTCGTAATCACGAACAACGCTTTCAAAAAGGATTTTCGCAACATTATAAAGCAGCGCGGAGGGATGCTTGCGAAAGGGCGGCTGCTCGGCATCCAATTCGTGACGCTCTTTTCCGACGGCTTGTATTTCAGGCTTGCAGAACATGCGGTCGGGATGGCAACTGAAATAAAAAACTTACTGAAAGCCAAAGGTGTGGATCTTCTTTTCGATTCGCCGACGAACCAGATCTTTCCCGTATTTACCGATGAGATATATAAAAAACTTTCCAAAAAATTCTCTTTTGCATTCTGGGAAAAGAGCGGTCCGCAGCGCACAGCAGTCAGGATCTGCACAAGCTGGGCGACCAAAGAAAACGACATCTCCGCTCTGAAACAGGAATTGCAGAAACTCGATTGACAACAATCGGCAACATTGTAATATAGGCCGCTTTTTTTGTATCGTTGGAGATTTTTCATGGATGTCAAAATAAAAAATAAATTGCGGAATTTATTGAGGATAGTGCTTTTCATCCTCTCTTTGGCGATCCTATTCTTTCTTCTCAAAAGCATAGGTTTCGACAAACTGGCAGACGCTTTTGTCAAAGTCGGATGGAGCGGAGCGGTCATTCTGATATGCTGCGGATTTTTGGAAAACGGTTCGGATGCACTCGGTCTCTACTATGCTCTGCCGCAGAGAAAGAACTTCCTGCGAGTGTTTTCATCCAACTGCCTTGGAGCTTTGACAAATTACATCATCCCGTGGGAAGTCGGAGAACTTGTCAAGATCGGAATGATAAAAGAGGTCGCAGGCTCTGCAAATTCGATAAAAGGGGTCATCCTCTGGAATTACATCTATAAACTTTCAAAAGGCTGCTCGATATTCGCACTGGTAGTTCTTTCGCTCATCGTTTCGTTCATCATGCCTGATGAAACATATCAACTGGACAAATTCTGGCTGATACTCCTTTGCTCATTTTTAGGTTTTCTCCCTTATTTCGGTATGATGATCCTTATAAAGTCCAACATTTCGGTAAAAGTCGTCAAATTATTGAAATATCTGGGGAAAAAGAACACTGACGAACTGATAAAAAAAGCTGAGCAGATGGACAAAGACCTCAAACTTTTCAAAAAGGAACGGCCGCTTGACTATAAAAGGACTTTCTGGCTTCAGTATTTTGCCCGCCACGTCTCGCTCCTCACATTCCTTTTGTGCACATATTTCGCAGGGTTCGACTATTCTCTTTCGACACTCATCCTGATACACTGCTCCATAAATCTGGGCAACTACATCTCGGCGGTCATACCGATGAAATTCGGAGTCGGAGAGGGGATAGGTTTCCTGATGTTCACTTTCATGGGATTGCCCGGTGAAGCCGGAGGACTGGTTACTTTCATCCTGCGTATCAAAGCGATAATAGCTATGTCGCTGGTCTCATCGCTGATCATTGTCAAACCCAGGGAAGATCAGGCAGACCAAAAAACTTGTTTATAAAAAGGTAATCAATAAAATCTCACGTTATTAACTTTTGGAGTCGGAAAATGACAGTTCACATTGTTACAGGTTCGCAGTGGGGCGACGAAGGAAAGGGAAAGGTCGTCGATCTTCTTACCGAGCAGGTCGATATCGTCTGCCGCTATCAGGGAGGCAACAACGCCGGACACACGATCGTCGTTGACGGTGTAAAGTATGACCTTCATGCCATCCCTTCAGGGATACTGCGTGATGATATCGTCAGTTTTGTCGGCAACGGAGTCGTTTTTGATCCCGAGCAGTTTGCTGCCGAATCGGCAAAACTAAGGGAAAAAGGGGTCTCTGTCACTCCTGAAAAGCTTATGATCTCACCTAAAACTTCAATAATAATGGATTATCACAAAACTCTCGACAAATGCCGTGAAGAGGCCAAAAAGGACAGTAAGATCGGCACGACAGGACGCGGGATAGGTCCGGCTTACGAGGACAAGGTCTCGAGGATAGGGATCCGTGCCGAAGATCTTCTCGACCGCGGACTTCTGCTGAGAAAGATCAAAGCCGCACTCAAAGAGAAGAACGCGATGTTCGTCAATCTCTACGGAGTGGAACCTTTCGACGCAGAAAAACTTACGGAAAAATATTTTGAATTCGGCAAAGCTCTCGCTCCGTATATAGCTCCGACAGACTTCAGTTTCGCGCAGTTCGCAAAAGGGAAGAAAGTCCTGATGGAAGGAGCGCAGGGAGCGATGCTCGACATAGACCACGGAACTTATCCTTTCGTAACATCTTCGAACACTCTCTCCGGCTATTTCAGTCTCGGCTGCGGGCTGCCGTTCAGCGAAGTGAAGGACAATATCGGTCTTGTAAAAGCTTACACGACCCGTGTCGGAGCCGGTCCTTTCCCGACTGAAGACCACGGTTCTGACGGTGAAAAACTGAGACAGACCGGTTTCGAATTCGGAACGACGACAGGACGTCCGAGAAGATGCGGCTGGCTCGATCTGGTCGCTCTGAAGTATGTTTTCGAAATGAGCGGGATCACTTCAATAGCACTTACAAAACTGGATGTTTTGAATGATTTTGGAACCATAAAGGCCGCCGTAGGCTATAAAGCCGAAGGTCAAAAAATCAACTCTTTTCCCGCTTCGATACAGCTCTGCGAAAAAATAGAACCTGAATATGTCGAATTAAAAGGGTGGAAATGCGATATCGCAAAGATCAGAAACTATGACGATTTGCCGCATGAGGCGAAGGAATACATTTCTTTCATTGAGAAAAATCTGGGTGTTCCCGTTTCAATAATCTCAGTAGGCCCGGGAAGAGACGAAACGATCGTAAGAAAAGAGTACATTTCGCTTTTTTAAGATTTTTTACAGCCAAAATGTCTAATGAAATCACAAAGTTATCTAAAAAGATATTGACATGCGGCTTTTCCGTTCTATTATTCACCGCCGTTTTTGTTTTTTTAAGACTGCAATGACAGAATACAACCGTTTGAAAATACAACATTACCAACTTTTTTCAGAGTAGAGCAATGGCAGCAAAAGAAAAAACCAAAAAGAAGGAGAAACCTTACACCGAGGTCATCACTGAACAAAAAGGAAAACTTGAGGAAGGTTCGCTTTACTGGGATCTGATCGACATAACGGCGTATCAGAAACCGAAAAACCGTTCCGAATGCCTCAAACTCAAAAGACCGTGCCTTTTTGTTTCGTGCAAATATCACCTTTTCCTCGATGTGAACCCTGAAACGAAGTCGATAAAATTCAACTTCCCCGGCAAAGAAGTCTGGGAACTCCGTGAAACATGTGCCCTTGATGTAGCCGATAAAGGCGGTGTGACTCTTGAAGAGGTAGGAACGATCATGAACCTGACAAGAGAAAGGATCCGTCAGGTCGAAATGAGGGCTTTGCAGAAACTCCGCCAGAACAGCACTCAGTATAACGTTCAGAGCATCAGTTTCCTGAGCGACAGATAGTTTTTTTACTTTTTGACTTAGGTCAATGAAAGAAAAAATAACCGCTTTTTTCTTTGCAATCCTTTTTTTCATACTATACGTTCTTGTTGCAACAGATCTTCACATCCACACATTTTTCACCTCATTTTTTCCGAAGCTTCATCTTTTACTGCTGCCGTTTATACTGATTTTTCCGGCAATATATCTCATAAGCCCGGGATTTTTCAAAAAAGTTTGCGGTCTCATTGAAAAATATTCGATTTTTGTCCTTCCTGCGCTTACATTTTTCATCTCTCTCGCAGTAAACCGGCTTTTTATTCTGACCGAGCAGCCTGAGGACGGGATCCACTATGTCTGGCTTGCCAAAATTATTGCAAACGGCAGATTTTATTTTGATATTCCCGATTTTTACGAGCATTACAGAAACTCTTTTCTATTTGTGCACAGCGGCAAGTATACATCGATTTTTCTTCCGGGTTTCAGCCTTTTTATGGCTCCGTTTGCAAAACTCGGTCTGGAATATATGTTCAATCCGCTGCTTGCCGGAATAAACACGTTTCTGGTAGGAATCCATGCCGAAAAACTCAAAAACAGGTGGGCCGGAGTTGCAGCAATGCTTCTTTTTACATTTTCAACAGCCCACATCATGCAGGGAGCGTTCTATTTCCCGCACCATTTCGGACTCACGCTCGTTCTTGTTTCGGCTTATTTCCTGCTTTACAAATCATTGAAACCGCTAAACATTTTTTTTGCAGGTTTTTTGATCGCATATTCGCTTTGTATTCGTCCGCAAAACGCAGTCTATCTCTATGCCGCATTTATCGTTTACATCCTTTTCAAGCACAAAAGTCTTAAAACCGCGGCGCTTTTCACTCTTCCTTTTTTATTTTTAGGCGGACTGCTATGCTGGTACAACTGGTTTTTTACCGGAGATCCGCTCGTATTTACTCAGGATGTCCTTTTTGGCTTTCTTGACCCGAAAGATTTCTGCCACCGTCCCGGGTTGGGGAAGGGTTGTATATTTACTGCGGCCTATGATTCTGAACTGCCGTTTACCGGGACGACCATTCCTTTTTTAGCGCATATCTCATTTCTCAGACTGAACTCTTTCGTTCACAGGATAACATTTCACCAGATTATGCTGCTTTTTATATTTCCTGCAATAATATCAAAGCCTTACAAATATTTTTTATATTATTTCACCCCTCTTTGCGCGCTTGCTTTCTATTTCTGGTTCTTCATTGCCGGAAATTTTTTCGGACAGCCGCGTTACCTGCTTGAATCCGGGGCTATGATCCTTATTACAGCCTCATGCGGATTTGTTGAAATATTTGAATATCTGTTCAATAAAAACAGCCGTTCTGCAAAACTGACCGCAATAGGTATGAACGGACTGTTCGCGGGCTTGATCGTTTTTTTCTCCTTTTTTGTTCTTCCTTCTTTCTGCAACAAGTCTCCTTTCGGAGAGAATCCGTACGAAGTCAAAAGGATAATAGAAGAGAATAAGATCGAAAACTCCATCGTATTTACTCAGTTCCAAGTCAGTTTTCAGCCGGAAACGACCTTTAAGATACAGGATGATCCGCCGTTTGACAGACACGGTAACCTTATAATCTACTCACTCGGAAGATCAGATGAAAATCTGCTGAAATACTACTCCGAAAAAGATTTCAAAGGTGCCTGGAGGATACTTGTCTCATCAGATATCGCAGGAAAAAGGAGATATTCGCTGACAAAACTCGATTTCATGGAAGACGACGGCGTTTCCTACATCAATTTTATGGCAAAGGATATCCCGATAAGCGGTTATCCCAAGTTCATTTACGGAATACTCGGGTCAGGAAATAAATTTTCGGAGGATTTTTTCAAATACCGTCCTCCTGCACCTTTAAACTTCATGGGAACAGGTATCTTTTTCGGCGAGCCTGACGGCAAAAACTACTACGGTCACGAACACACTCTGAAAGAGGGAGGAACTTATGATGTCGAAGTCACTTTTATTCCCACAGAGTGCACAACAAAGTTTCACATCGATATAAACGGAATAAAATCAGCGAGTTACGACAATACAGATGAAAAGGACCTGAGTTTGCCGAAGACTATTGAATTTTCTGCTGAAATGAAAAAAGGGAAGAACTCCATAAAATTCATCCCGGAGGCGGACGGATGTCTGATCCTTTCCGACATGGTTTTGCAGAAAAGATAAATATTTTATTGAATAGTCGGAAACTTTGCTATACATTGAAGAGTCAAATTGTTGACACTGTTGTTTATTATGAGGCAAAATGATAAAAGAAAACCTTGTCAAGACTATTGAAGATTCGATTCTGAAAAATTGGGATTCTCCATGTTTCAGTGATTACGGCGGAGATTCGTGTTCTTATGCTGGTGTCGCTGCAACGATACTCAGGATCCAGGAAATATTTAAAAGTTTCGGTGTGAAAAAGGGCGACAAGATCGCTTTGTGCGGCAGAAATTCATCGAACTGGGCGATAACATATCTTGCGACCGTATCCTGCGGCGCTGTGATAGTGCCGATACTCGTAGATTTTTCACCGGAAGAAATAGTCCATATCGTAGACCATTCAGATTCGAAACTCTTTTTCGCAGCCGATTCGGTTTTTGAAAGGGTGGATAAACTCGGGTTCAAAACTGCGGAAGCTGTCATTTCTCTGGAAAACTTCGGGTTTTTCTTTGCAAGAGACGATGAAAAGAGGAAAGCAGCTGAAGGAAGCGACGCCGCTTTCATTGAAAACATCAAACAAAATCCGTTAGTTAAAGAAAATTTTCATCTTGAGCACATACCGAACGACACTCAGGCTTCGATAGTCTATACTTCAGGAACGACAGGCTTTTCCAAAGGTGTGATGCTGAATCACAATGCCTTGATGGTGAATGTGAAATTTTTCGTGGACAACCTTATGAAAGACGAGCCGGGAAATGTTCTTGCATTCCTTCCGCTCGCACACTGCTTCGGCTGCGCTTATGACTTTTTGTCTCAGTTTGCACGCGGTGCGCACATTTATTTTCTCGGAAAGATCCCGACTCCGAAAGTTATTTTGCAGGCTTTTGAAGAGATAGATCCTGTCATTGTCGTAACTGTTCCGCTGATCCTGGAAAAGATATATCTTTCCAAGATCGTGCCTCTTCTGGACGGCACGCTTCTCGGAACTTTGATCAAGATCCCGCTTTTGAACAGACTGATCTATTCAAAGATCGGGAAACAGATAAATGATGCTTTCGGCAGCAACCACTTTGAGCTTCTTATCGGTGGAGCAGCTTTCAATCCGCAGATCGAAGAGTTTTTCAAAAAATGCGGCGTCAGATTCACAGTGGGTTACGGAATGACCGAATGTGCTCCGCTTATCGCATACACCCATTATTTCGACGGCCGTCCGGTCGGAAGCTGCGGAAAAGTGATTCCTTATCTTGAGGCAAAGATAGATTCTCCTGATGCCAATGGAATAGGGGAGATCTGCGTAAAAGGCGAAAACGTCTTTGACGGCTACTACAAAATGGAACAGGAGACCGCAGGATCGTTCGACAGCGAAGGATGGTTCCACACCGGCGACCTCGGATTTATCGATGAAAAAGGATTCCTTTTCATAAAAGGACGCATAAAAAGCATGATCCTTTCATCTTCAGGCCAGAACATCTACCCGGAAGAGATAGAGGCGAAGATCAATACCATGCCTTATGTCCTTGAATCTCTCGTTATCGAAAACAAGGAGCACAAGCTCATAGCCTTTGTATATCCTGACAAAACGAAAGCGAAAAAAGACGGGATCGATGACGAAAAACTCAATGGAATCATGGAAGAGAGCCGTCTCAAACTTAATGCGACACTGGCGTCTTTCGCAAAACTTTCGGACATAAGGATCCATCCCGAAGAATTTGAAAAAACTTCGACTAAAAAGATAAAAAGAAGACTTTATCAAGGTCTGGCAGACTGATTTCTTGACTTTCATGCCGTAAGGTGTATATTTCTGCGGCTTTTGCGGGCGTAACTCAGTTGGTAGAGTGTCGGCTTCCCAAGCCGGATGTCGCGGGTCCGAGTCCCGTCGCCCGCTCCATTTTTAAGATGGTGCCGCCGTGAAGATAAAAAATTTTCTCGCCTCCTTATTTTTCCTTTTTATATGTTTTATCTTTTTGATAAGATTTACTTTTTACCCGGTGTCATCTTCGATCCTGCAGAAACAGTTCGGCATTTTTTACGATTTCGACTCTCCCCATCTCGCCCTTGACGGCACTTTTTCGGTGAAAGATCTCATGTTTTCGTATCAGGATTCTCTCAGCGTTAAAAGCGGATCCCTCTCTTTCAGCCTCGGCAAGAAGTTTTCCGGACTTTTCAAGAACCATGTCACAGTCAAGAGTTTCGAGATGACCGACACCAGGATATCGGTCGATACCAAACTTTTTGCACAGGATACAGATGAGGATGAAGAGTTCGAACTTCCGACAAAAGTCCCGTTTTTCCCTATAGAAGAGATAAATATCAAAAATCTCGATTTTATCATGAAAGACGGCGAAAAAACGGTCCTCAGCACAAAAAAAGTCTCTCTTGCCGGCAACGAACTTTACCGACTCGACATGCCTGAAGTTTTTATAGCTTCGAATTCGGTGATCAAAAAGGATCTTTCATTGGATCTTGCCTTCAGTTTCATAGCCGAAGACAGAAATTACGCACTCAATATGCTTGAGATCAATTCGGACCTTTTTTCGATAAGCGCGGAACAGCCGCAGGATGACCATGATGTTTTCGGAGGAACTGTTGCTGTCAAGCTCAATGAACTCGGAGAGATGTTCGACATAAATCTCAGCGGTGAATTTTTCCTTGATTTTACTATGGAAAATCTCGCGACATACATTCCGAGACTTTTGAAGAGCAAGACTTACAAAGGGTTGCCGCCGGAACCGCAGAATGCCGGTAAACTCAATCTTGACGTTCTGAACGCCCTGCCGGAAACAGACCTTTTGATCTCGGTCTCGGACCTCAATCTGGAAGGTTTCAAGCCGTGGGACATTCACGGAAAAATAAAGATGACTCCGACGAAGACCTTCATTGAAAGGCTCAACTTTTTCCACAAAAACAAAGTCAACATTTCGGTCGACGGCGAATTCCCGTATGCCGAAAGGAATATCAAAGGGTTCGTCAGACTTTACGACTTCGATTTTGACAACTGTCTGAGAAGGATGACCCAGAGCGGTCTTGTCAACATGATCGCTTCGGGAACGGTCTCCTACCGTTTCGATATCGACAAACTTCGGGCAGAAGACATGTTCGCAGATCTTGTAGTCACAGATTTCGATGTTATGAGCAAAGAACTTCTTGATCTGCCGCGGGATGTTTATGTCACAGGACACCTTGCGATCGGAGCTGACGGAGTCGACCTCAAAGATGCGCAGGTAAGAACGATCGACGAATCTTCGCACCTGTATCTGAAAGGCTCATACTACGGTTTTGCAGACACGATGAAATTTCACATCCCGATAGTCAAAGGTTCCTACATCGATCTCGGCAGGGATATAAAGCAGATCGCCGGCTTCAATGTCAAAGGCAAAGGACCTATCGAAGTCCTTGTCACGAGTTTCTATACCAATCCGCTCATCACAAGCAATTTCAAGGGAAAAGCATGCCACATGGCAGGTTTCAATTCCGATATGTGCGACATCGACGTCAACCTCAAGGATTTCGTCTTCGATATCGTGATAAACGAGATCAGGCAGAAGACCATTTCTTCAAAAGATTCGATAGTTACGATAGATTTCAACGACGACGCATTTCCGGTCTATTTCAAGATCAACAAGGCGGAAGGCAGGCTTTCCGATGCCTCGGCACTTTTCGGAGTTGACACGAATGACTTTTCAGGCACAGCTATGCTTCAGGCTGAAGGTCTTTTCAAAAACGGCCTTTCGAAACTCAGCGCTCAGGCAAAGATCAAAGATTTCAGAAAAAAAGGGGAAAACGGAGGGATAAAGATAGCCGATTCGGTCGAAGTCGATCTGTTTGAAAAAGACGCCGAAAATCTCGGAGCGAAAGGGGAGATCGTCTACGGCAGAAATAAAATAAAGGTCGATGCGGAACTTGCAAAAGCCGATCTCGACAGCAGAATATCAGCATATTTCGATGCTTTCTATCCAGAGGACTTCGATTTTCACGAAGACATCAAATTCGAAAAGCCGACTCTTGACGTAAAACTGAACGGATTACTCGCGTCCCCTGATGCAAGCGGAAAGCTCGAGATCCCGAAACTTGAAGTCTACGGCGTGAAAACGGGGGATTTCTTTGTCGAAGCAAAATACACAGCTGAAAAGAGCATGCTGCTTGTGAACGGCGGTTTCGGCAAAAATGTCGGATTTTCGGCCGAAGTGCCTGATTTTGACAAGGAAAAACTTAAAGCCGATGCGTCGATCAAGAATTTTGTCTACAAGAACGATGATCTTATCGTCAAACTTTCGCTCGATGCGGCAGTCCGCGGAGATAAGATCGGGATAGACTTCCAGGATCTTAAAGTAAAAGTGTCGGATATTGGCATCAAAAACACAAAACCGTTTGAAATCGCAGGAGATTTTTCACAGCTTTCGATCACCGACAAAGCATATTTCGAAGGAGAAACCAACAACTTCTATCTTGAAGGAGGCGTCGATCTTGACAAATTCGATCCGTATCTTCATGCTAACGGCGTGTTTTTCATGAAAAAACTCGGGATGAAGGAAAGCTATCGTGCAAGCAGTCTCGACGGAAAGATACTTTTTGACGCTTCATACAAAAATTCGAATCTCAACGGCAAACTGGATCTCGTTGATTTCTCCTACATTCTGCAGGATCCGAGGATCGTTCTGAAAAATTTCAACGGAACTCTGCTCGTCGAAAACAACAACTGGACTCTTGAAAGCCTCTCAGGCAACGCGGGTGACGGCAAACTTGCATTGACGGGACAGGGAGAGGGGATAAATCCGATCGAAAACGCCTCTTTGAACATTTCAGCCGTCAATTTGACAGGAAAATACGCAATGATCGGAGACTTTGCTCTCTCCGCCAATCTCGATCTTATTGCGTTTTCCGAAGACCAGTTCTCTTTGAGCGGAGACGTGGAACTAAAAAATGTGATATACAATCAGCCTCTTTCGCTCGACAGTGATTTTATAAAGAAAATCGCGAAACTGGGCAAAAAAAAGGCGAGTTCGCAGCTTGACAAAAGCAAGCCGGTCGATCTCAACCTGAAAATAATCGGCAAAAACAACATCAGAATAAGGACGAACCTGATACAGTCGGACCTTTTTCTCGACCTTGTTCTCAGCGGAACGACACTCAAACCGGACATTGACGGCACGATCATCGTCAAAAACGGAAAAATTGAGTACAAGCAGAACGATTTCACCGTTACGAGAGGCAATCTTGTCTTTGACGGCGGCGGCATAAACCCGTATCTTGATTTTGAATCGACGCGTAACGTCACGACTAAGATCCAGGATACGAACAAGGATTTCAGAATCACGATGACGGCTACCGGATACCCGATAGACGGCGAACTCGACATCACGTTCGACAGCACTCCGCAGCTCGACCAGGAGCAGCTCCGTTCGCTCCTCCTGTGGGGAAACATCGGCGACGAATTTTCCGGTGATCTGGCAATAGCGGCGGCAACGGACATCATGGGAATAACGACCGAAGTGCGGAAAAACTTCAGGCTTTCAAAGTTCGAACTTGTGCCGAAATACTCGGAATACGATGAAAAAACAGTCCTTAAGCTCATTGCAGAAAAGGAACTTTACAGGAATCTGTTCCTTATGCTCGAGTCGAATCCGTCGGATACGACCGACCAGATAATCGAGCTGAAATACAGAGCAAAACGGTTTGAAGGGATCTTAGGCTGGAAGAACAAGGATATGCTCGAGTCGAATTACGGAGGCATCGGATTCGACCTTAAACTCGAATATGTTTTTGAATAGGTGAGATATGACTTTACTTTCTGAAATGTCGGAAGAAAAGCTCGACAGCTTAATAAAAAGAGCTGACGAACTGTTTAAAGAAGGAAAATGCTGCCCGATAAAGTGCGGAGGCAGGAATCCGCGGTTTTGCGGAGCGGTCGAAGAGGGGATAAAGGTCGCGAGTTTTGCTGTCCATGACGGTGAGGAACCTCCGGTGAGCGGCTGGAACGGTGCCGGAAACGTCTTCTTTTCGGGTTGCAGCGCAAAATGTGTCTTCTGTCAGAACTGGCCTATAAGCCAGGAAAACAACGGCGGAATTTATTCGATAGATGAGTTCGCCGCTCATATAATCAAATTATTGGCCAAAAAAGTGCACAATATCAATCTCGTGACGAGCGACCATTATCTCGGAAAAGTGCTCCGCGCATTCAAAAAAATCAGGAGCGAGATCAAAGTTCCGATAGTTTACAACTGCAACGGCGCGCAGACGGAAGAGCTTTTTAAGATAATCCTGCAGGTGAGCGACATCTTCCTTTTTGATGTTAAATATGTAACAAATGAAGCACAGAGAGAATTGTGTGCGATAAAAAATTACGCCGATGTTGTTTTAAAATGTCTCGATATGCTGCTTGAAAAGAATATCCCATGGGTCGAAAATGACCTCGGAATTCTGCAGCAAGGTCTCATAATAAGACACCTCGTTCTTCCGAGTTATATTGACAACTCGCTGAAAACAATGGAAGTTTTGAATGAATATAAAAAACGGGGCCTCAACTTTAAAATCGCGCTTATGAGTCAGTATTTTCCGGCTTACAAGGCGCTTGAAAACCCGAAGCTGAACCGTCAGCTTCACAGGGATGAATACGAACAAGTAGCCGAACTTGCTGACAAATTCGGTTTTGACGGCTGGATCCAGGATCTTGAAGAGGAAACGAACGATGAAACACAGCATTAGTGTCCCGTGCACCGATGAACAGTAAGAAAAAATAGTAAAAAGGGCAGAAGAACTGGATATGTCGCCCAAAGAATTCGCTCTTTTCACGATGCTCAACAGCCAGATAAAGATCGTGCTAGGGCAGAACCCCCTTTTAGTGAAAATAGAAAGTGCGTTCGTTCTTCTCGACAATGGTATGGTAAACAGAAAAGAGTTTGATATTATTAAGGAAAAACTGTTTACAGAAATCAAAGATGGGAAAAATTAAGCTCCTGCTTTTTGCAGTTTCAACTCTTGTTTTTTCATCACTTTCAGCTTTTGACAAAGATGTTTTCTGCGAGCCGTCCCTCATCTTTCCGGAAATTTTTCCGATCGAATCCTACTCGACCTTTTCATACACTGCGGCCGATTCGCTCTACGGCGATGCGGAAGCTCTGTTTTTCTATCTCAATTCTGTCACATTTTCGCAGGATCAGTTCAGGGTGCGCTATCTCTACTATCTGCGGACGAGGCAGTTCATGCCTGCGCTGACGCTTATGATGACGATGGTCAATCTGAATGCCTATCCGCCGACTTTTGCCGATCCTTACGATGAATTTTTCAACCTGCTTCAAATGGCGGCGAACGACATCAACGAACACTCCTCCGGAAGCACCGTTTTTTCTTTTGATACTCCCGATATTACTGGAGAAAATGAAAAATATCTCCGTTCGCTCCTTTCAAACGATACCGCCGGCGAACCTTTGAGTGTTTCGGATATTTCTGGTAAGATGACGGCAGAACTTGTCCTGAATTTCGCTGCCGTCAACATGAGGAACAAGCGGCTTGGCATAGAAAACAGAATAACGCCGAAGACGGTGTTTTTCATTCTTGCATCCTCTTTCAAAGCCATCCTCTCAGACATCGAAAAAGGGGTGGATATTGACGGGGATCCTTTCTTCAAGGAGCTTTTCGACCGCTTTGTGGCAATGTATAAGGATGACAAAGATGTCCTGAGTTCATTTCTCTACAATTTTATTGAAAAGATTTACGGCGCTGAAAAAGATATGGGGCTTTACCGTTATATTCTTTTGCGTCAGTTCGAAATGGTCGAAAACGCGGCTGGAAGCTGGCTCGACTTTAAAGATGTGAGGATGGCGGCTGACTGGATCGCTCTAGTCAAAACGGTTGAAAACATTGAACCTTTCTTCGATCACTTTGTCAAAAGCGAAGAAACCTGCGGATATATCGCGGAAAAGACCGACTGGATTTTCGGAATGAAGCATCTGGACAATGAAAGCAAAAAGGAGGTCGCTCATTCTTTGAAACTTGCAGGAATGATCGAGCAGTGCGGGGATCTTGACTATATCGGGCTTGAAAAAAAGGAAGAGGATCCTTCAAAACCTTATCCTGAATGGGTGCGCTACGCCGCTTATGCCTTGGAAAAGGTGACTAAAGAGGAAATGAGCGTGGAGGAAGCTGTGAAAACTTTGAAAAAAGGGCTGGTTTCCGCGATCTTCACCATAAGGCCTGAAACAATGGAAGAAAAAGACATATATGAGATAATGTTGTTTTTGTACCGGCATAAAGAATGCGACCAGGTGCTGAAAGCGATTTTCTTAAAGCAGATAAATCACGGCAGTGTCGATAAGGACGCGGCATTATACCAGGATGCTGTCGAAGTTTTGGACGATTTTCTTTTTTATTAGGCAGAGATGAACAAAAGCGACGCAAGACTTTTAAGAAAATATATGAACCACATCAAACTTGAAAGAAGGCTGGCAGCCAACAGTATTGAAGCATACGAGCGCGATCTGACCGATTTTCTTGAATATCTGGATTCGCGCGGGATATGCCTCACTCAGGCCGATTCGGTGAACATCAGCGAATATGTGATCCATCTTTCAAAAGACAAGGATTTCAGCGACCGCTCTTTAGCGCGTTCGATCTCAAGTCTTCGCGGATTTCTCAAATTCCTCCTTGAAGACGACTTTATAATTCCTGAAATGCTTGAGATCTTGGAGCCGGTCAAACTCAAAAAATCGCTCCCGGTCTTCCTCACTTACGATGAGCTGCAACGCCTTTTTTCAGTCATCGACACCTCGACGGCATCGGGCTTCCGCGACAGAACGATGCTTGAAATGTTCTACTCATCGGGGCTCCGCGTTTCTGAACTTACCGAACTCAAACTCGGAAACATCTACAGAGGAAGACAGCTTCTCCGTGTATTCGGAAAAGGGAGCAAGGAGCGGATCGTTCCTTACAGCGACGATGCAGCACGGTTTCTGCATGAATACATTGACAGGATGCGGCACACACTGATGAAAAAAGGGGATTTCAACGACTATGTCTTCATAAACAACCGCGGAGGAAAGCTGACGCGTCAGGGCATTTGGAAAAAGTTGAAAGAATTCGCTGTGTTAGCCGGAATAACGAAAGATATTTCTCCCCACAAGCTGCGCCACACCTTCGCGACTCATCTGCTTGAAGGAGGTGCCGATCTTAGAAGCGTTCAGATGCTTCTCGGACATTCGAGCATCAACACGACAGAAATTTACACTCATGTCGAGCAGGCGGCGATCCAGCGTGAATTTGAGAAAAGACATCCGCGCGAGAACATAGATTTTGAGGTAAAAAACGATGAGTAGATTAGTTTACGCCGTGATCTTAGCTTCGGGAAAAGGAGAGCGGATGAACTGCGGCTTTCCGAAGCAGTTCATTGAAATTGCAGGAAAAACCATAGTCGGACGCAGCATCGAAGCATTTGAACAGAACAGCGGGATCGATAGGATAATCGTCGTTTCAGAGCCGTCACACATCCAAAAGATCACTGAAATCGTTGAAAATTGCGGCTTCAAAAAGGTGACGAAGATCGTCCCCGGCGGAGCGACAAGATTTGAAAGTTCGTCACACGGAGTAGGGGAAATCGCCGAAGATGACGCGAAAGTCCTTATCCACGATGCCGCCAGACCTTTTGTTTCACAGAGGATAATAAACGACTGCATCGCTTCCCTTGATTCCTGTGACGCCGTAAACACCGCGATAAAAGCGACCGACACCATAATCGAAGCCGAAGACGGCAAAATGGCAGCGATCACCGAAAGAAGCCGCATGATGCAGGTGCAGACACCTCAGGGATTCAGGGCAAAAACAATAAAAACAGCTCATTCCCTCGCCGAAAAAGAAGGCTTTAAAGGCGCGACCGACGACTGCGGGATCGTCTTCAGATACGGTCTTGCCGACATCAGCATCGTCGAAGGAGAGCGGAGAAACATCAAGATCACTTACCCCGAAGATATTGTTGTCGCCGGAATAATCGCTGAAAACAAATAATCGAGAGGTCAGATCATGGAATTTGCTAAAATAGGGACAGAACAGATAATTCTCCTTACACTGCAAACAGTTCTCATGATACTTTTACCGCTTGTGATCGCGATTGCCTGGACAATAAGAAAAAAGGAGAAATTCTCGACAGTTATCATCGGTGCGGCGACTTTTTTTCTGTTCGCGCTTGTTCTGGAAAAACCGATCCAGAATCTGCTGCTCTTTCCTGATGCAATGGGACTCACGCAGCATGCCGCAAGCCGCTTTATAAACGCGCATCCGGTTCTCATGGCTTTCATGGCAGGGCTTTTCCCCGGACTTTTTGAAGAGACCGGGCGGCTTATTGCATTCAAAACGGTACTCAAAAACAGAAAGAATAAGGAAACGGCCGTTTCTTACGGAATAGGTCACGGCTGTTTTGAAGTCATGCTTATTGTCGGAGCGACCTCCGTCACATATCTTGTTTATGCTTTTATGATCAATAGCGGAACATTCGGAACAGTGGTAAATCAGGTCGTGTCCAAGGCACCGGAAAAGGTTGATGCGCTCTATAAACTGGCGGATCAGCTTGCGGCGTTTTCCGTCGCAAATCTCGGAATGAGCGTGGCGGAACGTGTCTTTGCCGTGATGTTCCATGTCGGAGCTTCGATAATTGTTTTCTATGCCTGCCGGGACAAGAAAAAACTTTTGTTATATCCGCTTGCGATACTGCTGCATACAGTGATGGATTTTATTGCCGCCATGGCAGTATTCAAGGTTTTCACTCTCTCCGACATTGCCCTTGAAGGGATCATCGGAGCAACGGCAGTGCTCACATTCTGCGGAGCATACTTTCTGCTTTACAGGAAGGACGGGAAATTTTGTCAATCAGCTTAAACAATAATTTAAAAAATCCCGTTTTCACAACCCCTTGTTTTCAAGTGTTTTTCTGCTATAATTCTCGGGTTTTTTGAGACGGAGGAAATAAAATGGATCTTAATGAAGAAAGCAAAGAGGCGATCCGCGAAGTCGAGGAAATGGAAAAAGATCCTTCTCTCGGGAAAACCTACACCGATGTCGACCAGATGATGAAGGAGCTTCTGGCCTGATGTATGCAATAAGACCGACCAATAAATTCCGTCAGGATCTGAAACTGTGTCTATGAGTATAATTTGATTGAATAATAGGAGGAAACATGTTTCAAATTGAGCCGAAAACATTAAAAGATTATGTAACAGATGAAAGTATCAAGATGCCACGTTTTCAGAGATCTGAAGTGTGGAAAGAAAAACAGCAATTTGACCTTATGTTGTCAATATGCAAGCAATACCCGATAGGTTCTGTGATACTATGTTGCGAAAATAATAAGAAAAGTAAAATGACCGAGAAATGGCTAATAGATGGTCGTCAGAGATATTCAACAATTAAAAAAATATTGGAATCACCTGATTCTCTTTGGATTTGGGCAAAGAAAGCTTTAAAAGTAAAAGATACAACCACAGATGATGACATATTTGACAAGTATAATACCTATCTCGATGTGTATACAAATTATGACAAAACAGAACACGAAGATGATCCTGAAAGCGCAAGAGAGATCGATGATTCTGCTGATGTGGAAGAAGAATCTGATAATAATGAGGAACGCGTAAATGGAAACAATCTTCAAAAGGATAATGATATTAAAAGCAACAGCCTCAACGATAACACTCGACATTTATTAGATTTGTTGTTGTTTTGCAAGAGATACAAAAAAGCAAACAACTATGGATTAACACAAGTTTTCGATTTCGGAAATTATATAAAAAGAGGGGATCGGTTTTCAAGAAACTTTATAGTTGTAGGAGATACAAATAATAAATTGTCCGGAGAAAAAATACGTAATTTTCTAAATTCATACAAGGCTGATTGCAGATCGCAAAATAAAGATTATAAGCAAAAAGAGAATTTTCTAAATTTTATTGATGATGGGTATGAGTTTAAAGATGAAAAAATGAAAGAAAAATATGCAAATTCAGTTCTTGGTTATTGGGAAGAGCATCAACTGAAAGCAATAGAGTTTTTTGAATGGGCTGAAGCATTGTTGTCAAATTCATATATAGGGGTGATATCTGTATCAAATGCATCAGCAGCTGATGAACAAAAGATATTTAGCCTTGTTAACTCTAATGGAACGCCTTTAAATGCGGCACAGATATTAAGTGCTAAACCAGCATGGAATGAGCCAATTTATAATTTGGGCACAAGTAGACAGAACTCTATTAGATTTGTTTATAAGGAGCATCTTAACAATGACGATGTTGATTTGGATAACTGTGTTAAATGGGATCTTCCTGCCTGTCTGTTCATGGAGATAAAGAATGGGGATATTTTATTTCCATTTTCTTTATACCAAGACGATCAAAGCAAGATAGGAACAACCAAGATAGGAAAAGCCATAACTTTAGGATTTAAAATATTGAGTGGTTTATATCTTGGAAAAGTTACAAAAGATGCTTATGATGAATTGAGCAATAATGAGCACATGAACAATTCAGATTTTTCTGATTTTGTGATAACTCTTAATGAAATGCTGTCAAAAATAGGAGGTATGACATATTTTCAAACATTACATTCTTGGAAACTAATGATTTCCTCTTTAATTGGAGAAAATGCAACGGTTTATTTTATGCTTGCTGCTTATCACATGTATCTTGAAAGCGGAAGGGCAAATGCGGGAACAAAGGCCTATCGCATTTTCGAGAAAAACCTCTTTATACTTCTGGACAATATAATAATAGATTATATTCATTCTGACTGGAAAGGCTCCAGTGATTCTTTGTTAGCAAGCAAATTAAAAACCCTTAAAGCTACATATAAAAGTAATGAAATACTGAAAGCTTACCCGACGGATGAGTGGTTAAAAGTAATTGATGAAATAATGGGTTATGGAACAATTTTGGGAAAAGACATCAAGTTTGATTTAATTAAGCCATTAATAGCTCATTATTACTGCATAAAAGGGAAAAAATGCAGTGTTACATATGACTACATTGCTGAATTTGACCATATAATCCCGCAAAAATTATTCAATTCAAGTGGTCTTGAAAGAAAAGAAGCAAAGAGAGATTCCATTTACAACATAGGATTGTTGCCTAAATCGACTAATGCCTCAAAAAATGACAGGACGCTAAACGAAATTACCGGAAATGATGCGCTTGTAAATGCAGTTGTTGAGTATGAGGAAATAGAAAGATCAAAATTTGAGGAATTTTCTTCCATCTCAAATTGGGAAAAACTTAGAAAATATCGCGGGAGCAAGATAAAGGAAGCATTTTCTAAAACAAGGGAAGAGTTTATTAAATTTTGAAGGATCTGAACTATTACTCGTGTGCCAACTTGAGGAATAATCTTAAAAATGTCGGTTTAAATATGCCTTGTTTTCAAGCGTTTTTTTCTTCAACATTCAGTTCCGCAAGTTTTTGTTCCGGTTTCTTTAATTTCCCCGAATTTGAGGGATTTTCCTAATCTCTGTTAAGAATTTTGTAAAAAATCAATAAAATAAAACTTGATTTTTTGTTGTAATTATAATTATGTGCTTCGATAGAAATTTCTTTGAGATTTGTAATTGCCAAAAATTGGAGTTCCGATATGCAGGAAAACGAGATAGTGCTTTACCAGCCGAATGACGCAATCCATTTGGAAGTCAGGATGGCAGACGAATCCGTGTGGCTTACACAATCACAGATCGCTTTGCTGTTCGGAGTAAAACAACCTGCTATTTCCAAACACCTTAACAATATATTCAAAAGTGGTGAACTGGATGAAGATTCAGTTTATTCCATTTTGGAATATACTGCCGCAGACGGAAAAATTTACCAGACTCGGTTCTATAATCTTGATGCCATTCTCTCTGTCGGCTACCGTGTAAACAGCATCAATGCTACTATGTTTCGCAAATGGGCTAACAGCGTTTTGAAAGAATACCTGTTAAAAGGTTATTCTGTTAATCAGCGGTTTGAACGGCTGGAACAACGTGTGAGTAGGACGGAGGAAAAAATAGAATTCTTTGTCCGCACATCATTGCCGCCAACGCAAGGCGTTTTCTTCCAAGGTCAGATTTTTGATGCCTACGCAAAATGCGAATCGTTCATTCAAAGTGCTGAGCGTGAAATAATTCTCATTGACAATTATGTCGATTTATCGGTTTTGGAACGCTTTTCAAAAAAGCAAAAAGATGTGAAAATCACAATTTACACAGATCCGAAAACAAAATTAAGTGAACAGGATATTCAGAAATTCAACGAACAATATCCGTTACTTATGGTAAGACATACATCAAGAGTCCACGACCGTTTTCTGATAATCGACAACAAAATCCTTTATCATATAGGCGCATCGTTAAAAGACCTTGGTAAGAAATGTTTTGCGTTTGAGGTGCTGGATTCATCATGGATTTCGGAAATTATAGGAAATTTGTGCAAAGTTGATCAATAAAATCAAATCATTATTGTTTTTCAGATTTTTGAATCAGAAAAATTGGCACTTTGTGCAACTAAATATATGTTTGTTCGGTTTTTTAACTTTTGGAGGTTATTATGAAAAAATCATTATTATTGGCACTGGTTGCTGCATTTTTTCTTTTTGTTGCCTGCGGCGACAAGAAGGATAGTGAAACGGAGCAGGAGCCGGAAAAAACTGATAGTGACATAGCAGAAAATCAGGAAACAGAGGATGAAGACAGTTCAAATACCGAGCCGACAGGTGATGCCGAGCAGACCGACGGTGATTCTGAAAATATTGAAAATCAGGAAACAACTGATGAAGAGGTGAATCAGGATAATCTGATCTGCACTCAGGAATCGAAGGAAACTCTCGGCGGAGAAGGATGCCGCTACCGTATAAAAGACGACCCGACAAGACATGTCGAAATCTATTGCGGATGCGACTCTTTCAAAGTCGATAACGTCGCCTGTGACGATGAAAACAAGTGTGTTCTTTCCGGAGAATGCGGTGAAGGCAGATGCTCTATTGAATTTCGCGATTATGACAAAGAACTTTTTGATGCTTTTCCTTTGGAAAGAGAAATCTTTACAAAATTCAGAAACGAACCGACAGGTGTCTGTACTGTTGCAAGACTCAAAGACGGCACACTGTTAGCTGCTGTGAGAAACGGGACATGGATAAATGAACTTGCTCCGGAAATTATCGCCGGACAGAAAATTATACCGACTTGTGAAAATGTTTGTATTGAAACGAACGAATCGTGGATGGATGAACCTTATTACGATTATGTCTACTATCCTCCTGTTGAATTTACGATCGGAGAAAATGCGCCTGTGCTCGTAAGCAACGGTCAGGTCGTGGATTCTGAAGGTTACGAATATTATGTTTACGGCAGCAAAACCATAAGTCCTGATGATCCGGATCATAAGCTTTACCACAGGGAGGAGAGTGAAATGCCTGATCCGAATTACGGCATTTTTGATTTTGTTATAGTCAATACCAATGCTCTGAAATAAAAAGCAAAGCTGTTTATCTGATTTTTTTAAGAAAAATATCGCGAAAAATGCTGTTAAAACTGGACAATATCGCGGAGTTGGTGTAGGAATCCGCACCAAGCAGGATTTTTATCCCGCGTAATTAGTATTGTATAAGGAGATCTCAAGTGAGTATTGATTCCGAAAACATAAAAAAGAATGTTGAAAGAGCTGTCGAACAGTTCAGGAACGGCAAGATCGTTATTGTCGTTGATGACGAGAACCGCGAGAACGAAGGCGATTTCGTCGTTGCGGCGGAAAAGATAACGCCTGAAACTGTCAATTTCATGATAAAGAACGGCCGCGGAGTCCTCTGCACGACTATAACCGAGGAACGCTGCAAGGCGCTCGGACTTGAAATGCAGGTGAACAACAACACTTCGCTTCTCGGAACGCCGTTTACTGTCACGGTAGACCTGCTCGGTCACGGCTGCACGACCGGTGTTTCGATGTTCGACAGAGCTTCGACTATCCGCGCTCTGGCTGAAGATTCGACACGTCCCGAAGATCTTGGCAGACCGGGACACATCAATCCGCTGCGTGCAAGAAATGGCGGAGTTTTAGTCAGGGCCGGGCACACCGAAGCGACGATAGATCTTGCAAAACTCGCTGGGCTCAAACCGGCAGGTGCACTTATCGAGATAATCAATGACGACGGCACTATGGCTAGAATGCCGCAGCTTGAAAAGATCGCCGAGAAATACGATTTTCCGATACTCACGATAGAAAACATCATCGCATACAGGCTCATGACCGAATCTTTGATCGAACAGGTCGCAGACGCCGTCCTTCCGACACGCTGGGGCGGAGAGTTCAAGATCAAAGTTTTCCGCAACAAGCTTGACGGCCTCGAGCACGTCGCCCTGATAAAAGGCGACATCACCGACGGCAGACCGGTCCTTACCCGCGTTCACTCGGAATGTCTGACGGGTGATGCTTTGGGAAGCATCCGCTGCGACTGCGGATACCAGCTTCAGAACGCGATGGAGCTCATCAAGGCTGAGGGCAGGGGGGTCATCCTTTATCTGCGCCAGGAGGGCAGGGGAATAGGTCTCGGAAACAAGATCAAGGCTTACCACCTTCAGGATGAAGGAATGGATACGGTCGAAGCAAACCTCGCGCTCGGATTTCCGGCTGATCTCAGGGATTACGGCATCGGCGCTCAGATCCTGTCTGAAATAGGAGTCAAAAAGATCAGACTTCTTACGAACAATCCCAAGAAGATCAAAGGTTTGACAGGATACGGTCTGGAAATAACCGAACACGTTCCGAACGTCTGCGGGGTGCAGAAGGAAAATAAAAGATACCTCGAGACCAAACAGAAAAAGATGGGACACACTATTTTTACGTCAGATAAAGAAATTTAACGGAGAATTAAGATGGAAGTAAAAACTTTTGCCGGTGACCTCAGTGCCAAAGGAAAAAAATTCGGAGTCATCGTATCGAGATTCAACAGTCTTCTTTCGGAATCGCTTCTGAAAGGCGCATTGGACTGCTTAGAGCGTCACTATGCTGAAAGTGCTGAGATCATTAAGGTTCCAGGGGCTTTCGAGATTCCTTTCGCGGCAAAAAAAGCGGC
>JAEEGH010005821.1_pt1 | contig 30646 bp, 13 predicted proteins | sample 9134181 | NCBI WGS metagenome assembly JAEEGH01 (sample SAMN16246544, study PRJNA631951) | gut metagenome | biome: gut microbiome; feature: rumen; material: DP-attached | host: Bos | place: Iran: Karaj | collected 2018-10
TGACCGCCACCTGCGGCGTCGATTCCTTCACCGCCTTGGCAGCCTTTTCGTTGCCCTGAGCCATCAGGTCGCGATACAACTGTGTGTTCTTCCGTAACTCCTCGTCGCTGCGGATCATCTCCGCCAAATGCTCAAAACCGACGTCCTGAGCATCCTTGCTGTTGAAATTCTTAAAATACTCCATAACCATTCATATTATCTTAACTTTAACCACGAATTTCACTAATTTCACGAATAATGAATTCTGCCGGCAAAGTTAAGAAAAAGCGGTGGGAAAAAGTGCCTACGTAGTACCTACCGGTAGGCAGTACGGATTATGAAATGGCGGTTAGCAGCTTGCGTACTTTGGTTCTAAACGTAGAGGCTTTGTGCTGATTTAAGGAACGGTAATGATCGGCTTTCATGTTTTTCCTGCACCAGAGGATTTCGAAAGGTCGCCACTTGTCATCGATGCCCAGCAGTCTTTCGTTTTCGTTGGACAACTGAAGCAACATCTCATCGGCCAGCACTGCCGACAAAGTGCGCGACAGGCCCACCGGCTGGTAGTGTTCGTCGACGAAACCTGCCCGCTGCAGGCACTTCCACATCTGCATAGCCTTGTCGGTGCTGAGCCTCGCCGGCAGCACACCGAATTCACACAAAGGGTCTGACCCTTTGTGTGGCTTGGCGGTACTTATCAGCTGAATGATCAGTTGCTGCTGACGCTCCTCCTGGCGCTGCTGTTCAGCCTTCTCGATCTCGCTGATCTTCGTCATCGCGTCGCGGTAAGCCTCCGTGATGTCCGGATAGTAATTCATGCTGTTGGCCAGCAGCTCAACATGCTGCCGAGCAAGAGCCGGTCCACCAATGGGAATAAAGAACGCAATGGCATCGTCCATCGCCTTGCGGGCAACGGAAAATCCCTCGGTGGGACTGGTTCGTGACAGCTGCTGATTGGCCATTGCGGATGACTGGGGTTTGGGGGTGAATGAAATGAGGAAATACCATTTTGTCGAGCGACTGATCAAAAGAACCTGATGATATTCCCCCGCCGTTGATGCCAAGACTCTGTAGCACGACCTCGCTGGCAGACCTGCCCAGGGCAGTCCTGTCCGCGCGGTAGCGCCGGTTGTCATCTCTTCTTAGCGTCAACATGCTTCCTTCCATTTTAACTTTAATCCCATTTTTTCCAGGGGGGAAATTGTTGCGAAATTATGAAATCCTTTCCATATTTCCGTAACAATATACAGAAAAAATCCATTTCCCTCGGCAATTCTTGATTTATGTTAACCCGACGGAAGACTTCACACCCCCAAAAAAGGTGCACATGGGATCCCCTTGTGCACCTTACGACGCCACGCGATGTTCTTTCTTCTTGAACATCCGGCTCATGCTGGCCAGATAGTCGGCAGGTGTGATGCCGAAGGCGAACTTGAAGGCGTGGTTGTAGTCGGCAGTATTCCTAAAACCGCATTGAAGGGCTAGTTCGTCTGCGGTGTAGTCGGAGTGGTCCATGAGCAGCTTGGCAGCGTACTCGGCCCGCAGCGAATTGATGTAGTCGAGCGTTCTGGCGGGTTCCTGATAGCGGGGCACCAGCGTGCAGAACGTTGCATTGTCGACACCCATAAACCGCACCAGCGCGTCGTGGTCGAAGTCGGGATCGGTGAAGGGACGCTCCTTATTGAGGCGTGCATCCATCTTGACTGAAAAGCTGGGTTTATCGTCCTTCAGAACGGCTTTGGCTTTCTTCGACGCCTGCAGTTTCTGCTGCAGAACCTCTTCCTGCTCGTCGAGCGACATCTCACTATTACCCAACAGGTCTCTGTATTCGTTCAGTACCGTCAGGATGCGCTGCATCTGTTCGTTGCGCCGACTGATAATCCTATTGTAATACAGGCTGTAGCCGCCCAACATGATGAGGGCTGCAACGATGAAAATGAGTATCACGATGATGACGTTGGCCTTAGCCAGCGTATAACCCTGAGCGTAGCAGTACGGGGTCGCCAATAACAGCAGTAAGGCGGTTGATATGAAATTCTTTCTCATCTCTTTCAATAATTAGTTTCTGCAAAGATAGTAAATATTTTCCACTTCTGCAAGACAAAACCGCTTTTTCTGACAGATTTTGCATATTTTGAAACCTTTTTTGTAAATTCTGAGAGTCAGGACCGCCCCGAAAGCGGTTTTCTGACGTCTCTTCTTTCACTTAATCACGACCGTATGTCTATTCCGGATGACGATGCCACGATAGCTGTCGTCGACTTGCTGGCCTTGCAGGTTGTAGGAGTTGCCACTCCCCTCGCCCTTTGGAGAGGGGCTGGGGGTGAGGCTTTCGATACCCGTTGGCTCTGAATAGCCCAAGGCGACAATCTCGATGCGGTCGTTGGTCAACGGCAGATTCTCGAAAGTGCGGGCATCGTAGGCTGTGAAGCAGTAGCTCATGGGCGTCATGGTGGCACGTTTTGACGATGCGACGCGACGGAAGCAGCAGCTGCGCGAGGCGGTGGTGAACACCAGTGCCCCGTACTCACTCAGTACATCGTCGTTCTCGGGCAACGGCATCTGCCACACATCGTAGCGTCCGGCGAATGTGGAGCACCAGTAGTGAAGATCGTTGAATACTGCCATGACCTCATCGTCGTCCATTGTTTCGGCGAGCCTCTGCAACAACGCATCGATTTCGATGCCCATCTGCCTGGTGACTAACGGCTCGACACGAGGATGCTTGGCACGCACCAACAGGGGAACGGCGATGGGCAGTTCCATTCCTACTTCAACGGGGACGTAGACGGCCGTCACAGCATAGCGTGGTTCGCCAAAGCGCAGGTCGACAGACTCGCGGTCGAAAATGTCGGTGAGACACAGGATGTCGTAGTCGGCGAGCATCTCGGCCGTAAACGTCTGGGGCTTACGTGGGTCGAGGAAGATGGGTTGCCAGCCCTTGGCAGTCAGCGTCGAGAGCGGAGCACTCAGCGATGCCCTCCGCTGGCCTGTGGCCGGTGCGGAAGAGCCACCACCGCTGACCTGTCGGCGCGCCCAGTCGGTTTGCTCGTATTGTTCGAGGTTACCTGTGGCCTTGTCGACGTATTGCAAGTAGTAGCGGAAGGGCAGCACACCCTCCGTGTTGTCGCCGAGGATGAAATCGGCCTTGCTGTCGTTCCAGACGTACATCAGTTCGCTCAGCGTTCGGTCGGCAGCAATGGTGTCGTAGGTAACCATCAGGCGCGCCATATCCTTCTGGTTTGCCAACGTGGCCGCCGTGCCGTCGGACGGCATCCTGACGGTCATCGGCTCGGTGCGGCCATCCTTGACGAGCTTCATCTGGAAGGCGTATTCCGTATCATTGGTTGTGCGGAACGCCAACGGCTCGTTGGCTTCGACCTGATAAGGTGTATCGCCCTGGATCCGCACGTTCTGGATGTTGCCCGTGGCGTCTTTCTCGAAGCGGTAGAACTCCACACCCTCCTGGAACATGCCTTTATCAACGGTATAGTCGAAGGGCAGCACCCAGGGCTCGTAAGCTCCGTTGGTGCCACGACGCTTGTAGGTAATCTGGTCGACCTGCACCACGGCGGAACATCTGAAGGGCTTGGCGTCGACGATGGTCAGCGACTCAAGATGTCGGCTGGTGATGGCTGTGGTATCGCCGGCGACGACGAGTATCGGTTTCGCCACGTCGAGAATGCCCTTGGCATAGACGGGATAATCGGCCTGCACCGTCAAGGCGCTGTCGACTTGGGCAGCATACCCGGTGCTGTCGGTGGGACTGATCCAGGTCCAGTAGTCCACGGCGGCCTTCGACGGATCGCTGATGGGATAGACACTGCCCTTGAGGCTATCCTGCAGGACGAGACTGCCCGTGGCCGAGCAATGGTCGACGGCACCGCTGCCTTTCACGTTCAGCGCAATGCCGGCAATGTGGTTCTCTCCTTGAGAGTGTGGCGTTGCGAGGTCTTCATTTTCGAAGCCCTGTTTGCGGATGTCTCCACGGAAGTGGCAGTCGCTGATGGTGCCTTCGTTGAGGTAGGCTATGCCGCCGCAGTTGTTCGTCGTAACGATGTTAGCCTCGACGCGCAGATGGCGCACCGAAGCTCCTCCGCAAACCTTCTTAAAGAGTCCTCGTCCGCTAGTGCTGTTGCTGTAGGTGAGGGTATGTCCGCCGCCGTCGAGGTGTCCGCGGATGTCGATGTCGCCGTTCCACTCGCCGAGGTCGAGGTCCTGCGTCAGATGGATATCACCCTCCTGAGTGGCATAGGCATTGAAATCATGTTTGTCGTTGATGTAATACTGAGGACGGGCAAAAGCCGTGTTGCTATACGCAATGTGGTCGTTCAACAAGTAACTGTACACCACCGCATGACTGCCGTTAAGGACGGGCACGCTGTCGGTGCCTAACGTCTGCCGCCAGACCACGTCGTCGCTCTGGGAGCCGTTTAGCAGATAGCACATCTCGCCCGACGCAAAGCGCTCGCGGGTGTATTCTGTTCCCATGGTGAATATCTTGTCTTGCCCGACAAAAGAGACGCTATCGCCCACGGCGTAACAGTTACGCACCTGTCCGCCCGCGCTTAGACTTCCAGCAATGACAGCGACGCACGATTTGTCGGCCGCCCCGGCAATGGTATAATGTTCGATGCCCAGCCGCTCGACGACACCGCTGACGTTGCGGAACAGTCCTACTGCCCCACCCTCGTTGGAATCAATCGTCAGGTTGCGGATGACGTAACCGCCACCGTCGTAGTGACCCTCAAAGCTCTCCACGCTGGACGCCAAGGGAGTGAAGGATGCGCCCGTCATGTCGATGTCGGCCGTCTGCAGCACATGGATTCGGCTGTTGCCTATCAGCTGGATATATTGGTCGACGGCCTTCAGGTCGGCCTGGCTCTTGACTTTAAAGGGGTCGCCAGCCGTTCCCCGACCTAAGTCGCGTATTGCCTTCGGGGAGACGGTGACCAGCAGGTCCAAACCGTCGTAGCAGTTTTCGTCGTCGGTGACAAACAGAATGGTCATCTCGTTCTCGGTACTGATAATCCTGCCAATGTTCTCCTTGGCACCATCCGTCGTGCTGCAGAAGACGTTACTGAAGCCTTCGCCGCTCTTGGCACGATCGTTGGTCAATGCTGCTGACTCGTCATCACTGTCGTCGCCGTCGAACACCTTCATATAGTCGCGCGGCTTGCCGTCGCTGCCCAGTGCCTCGGTCGTGATGGTTCCGGAGAGCGTCATGATGCAATCGTCGGGAGCCACCAGCGTGAGTGCACCGTTACAGTTCTTGCCATATGGTTTGTTGTAGCCGCCGTTGTCGTAGACACGGAAGCGCACGGTATCCGTACGCAGCGTCACGACTATCGACGTGTCGGCTGGGACCTCCAGTTCCCACACGGCATAGAGTGAGAGATGGTCTGTCGGCAGCAGCCGGGCATCGTAGGGATAGAATGTGCCCTTACCGTCGGCCGTGGTGTTCCAACCTGCGAAATCATAGAACCGGCGCTCCTTGGCATAAGGTGCCAGCGAGAATTCCGGCGTGTAGTAGTTGTCGTCGGCTCTGAATGCCAGCACCGTCTGAACGTTGTCCACATCAGCATTCGAGTGCAGCGTAAACACGACCTGCTGCGGCTTGCTGCTGGAGTTGGTGAACATGGTCTGGTCGTTGAGCTCGTAACGGTAAACCGGTTTGTGGACGTTGCTGTTGGGCATGGGCAGACTGTCGGTCTTGATGTTCTGACCCCATACCGACGTGTCGTCGCTCTTCGAACCGCCAAGCAGATAACAGATCTCACCCGTGGTGAAGCGGCTGTCGATGACATTCCGTTCGGAGGTGACGATGTTCTTGGCACCTTCCTGTCCGCCAGCCGTCAGCGACGGTCCGTCGGTGAACAGCAGGTCGCCCTTGGCACTGCTGCCTATGTAGCCCACGATGTAGCCGTAGTGCGTCCGCTCGTCCTCGCGTCCCACAACGGTGTTGCGGTAGCCGTAGCAGCCTTTAATGTCCGAATTGTCGGTCATTTCGCCCACCAAGGCTCCCACCACTGCCTTCGCCTGGTGGTTGTAGTCTATGGTGCAGCCTTTGACGTAACAGTTGCGCAACTGTCCTCCCGCCGTCAGTCGTCCGGCGAAGGCTCCCACACGCGTCGTCTTTTCGTCGGCTATGAACGTGCAGTTCTCGATGCCGAGTCGCTCGACGACACCGCTGATGTTGTTGAACAGTCCCAGCGATTCACCCTGGTAGTTTTGCATATTCATGTTGCGGATGACGTGCCCGCCGCCGTCGTAATGACCCGCGAAACCGTTGGTACAGGAACCGATGGGGATAACGGTAGTAGTATCCTTCATATCGATGTCGGCGGTTTGCAGCACATAGAAATTGCTGCTCTTCATCAGTCCGATGCTCACGATGAGCGTCTGCAGATCCTCGGCGCTGCCAATCTTATAAGGTTCGGCCTGTGTGCCTTTGCCTAACTTGCTGATGTCCAAGGCGTCGTTGGTATACACATCGTTGTTTAACTTGAACACCATGGCGTGGTCGCCCGACAGCACAGGAGCCTCGTCGTGGTCACCGTGGTTCTCTCCTTGAGAGTGTGGCGTTGCGAGGTCGACATTCTGGAACCAGACGGGGTCAGGGCTGTTCGCGCTGTTATTCAGCAGATAGCACACCTCGCCGCTGGCAAAGTTGGCGGGCTGCAGACCAGGGGCGCACTCACAACCTGAGGTAACACCATAGCCGCTGCTGACCACATTGTTTCCATCCGTATAGCACCGTTCGAGCCGGGTGCCACTGGCCATGTCGCTGCAGATGTATCCTGTTCTGCTGGCTTTCAACGTGTTTTTGAAACCAAGACAGTTCCTGACTATGGCATGGTCGAACATATCGCCCACAATGGCTCCCGCCACACTGGCCTTGTCGCTAATCAACGTGCATTCCCTGACAGAGCAGTTGGTGATGAGTCCGTTACCCCTCAAGCGTCCGGCAATACCGCCCAGACGTGCATCGCCGTTCACACCCGTGATGGTCATCTTCTCCACGCTGAGCCGGGTCACCGTTCCTGTGACGGTACCGAAGATACCCGTCACCAATGCACTCGTAGCGGATTCCACTTTACCACTGGTAATGCTGCGTCCGCCACCGTCGTAGTGGCCGTCAAAGACACCGGAACCCATGCCAATCGGTTCCCAATTGCTGCCGCCCATGTCGATGTCGGCAGTCTGAAGGAAGTGGATGCCGGTGCTCTTGTTGCCGTCATTACAATATTTGGCTACCTTCTTCAAATCGGAAAGGCTGCCGATGCGAAAGGGATCCTCCGCAGTACCGCTACCAGGGAGTGCATAGATTCCCAGGGGCTCGTTGGAGTATTTCCCGTCGTCGCAGTACACGCGGCTGCTTTCATTGTAGAGCACAGGATAGGCATCGGGCGTTGCCTTGCCCGCCAAGTCCTGGTACCAGGTGACGCCATAGGCCGGACTGCTGGTGCTCACCGCAGTCTTATCGTTCAGCAGCCACGTAATCTCGCCACTGGCCATTCGACTTGCATTGATCTGTACCTCGCAGTTAGTGGTCTTGCCGTGATTATCGGGAGCGATACCTCCTCCACTGGTGAAACACCTGTCGACCGTGGCATTCTCCTGGATGATGCTGCTGAAACTTCCGGCATGTTCGCCACTGAGGTTGTTGGCGGTCTCAAGGCAATGACTCATGCTGGCATTCTTTTCCATCTCGCCCACCACACAGCCTACATAAAGGCCGCTGATGGTGCTGCGTGCAACATAGCAGTTACGCAGGCTGCCCGCCAACGTCAGTTCATACTTGTCTTGCGCCAGCACGCCGGCAATGGCTCCACAGCGGTCATTCGTTTCGGAGGTCATAATGGTAACCTCCTCGGCGCCCAGGTTGTGGATGCAGCCCTTCACCCGTCCGAAGATGCCGATGCCCGAACCGACATTGGCCACGGTGGCCTTACGGACTAGGTAGCCGCCACCGTCGTAGTCGCCCTCAAACGTCCGGGTATGGCCAATAGGCGTCCAATGGTCACCCCTTCCGCTGTTTTTCAGCACGTCGCCGACATGGATGTCGCCCTCCTGGCGGAACCAGACACCACGGGTGTTGCCACCGTTGTTCACGTAGTCGGCCAGCGTCAGCAGTCGGACATCATCAATGACGAACGGGTCGCCCTCGGTTCCGCTACCCTTGGGGAACAGATTCCTATAGTCGTTCCACTCGCCATAGAAATCAGTGCCGCCAAAGCCTATCGTTTCTTCATCGCCAACTTCTTTCGTCGTGCCAGTGCCGTCGTCTCGCGTGTTCCATTTCGTCACGTATTTGTCCGGGGCTACCAGTCCCAGTTCATAAAACGTCGGAACGGTGACGCTGACCTTTCCATCAGTCCTGTTGCATCGATAGCCGGCCTCGGCTGATTTCCGGACGGTGGTGTCACCGAATTTGTCCAACACGCAGAACCGTATCAGGTAGTTGTGCGCCAGCGGGCTGCTCGCAGTCCTGCCGCCGTAGCTGCCGCTGCCGCCACCGTTTTTTCCGTAATTCCAATATTTATTAGCCTTACTCCATGAGCTGTACTTTCCTGCTGTCGAGCCACTGGCACCGCTATTATTATCGCTGCCGCTGCCTCCGGAGCCTCCGCCCGCCCAGGCGTTATAGAATTCGTCAGTGTCGTCGTTGAATGAATCGGCAGCAGACGTGCAGTCGCCGGCAGCACCACTGCCACCACTGCCGCCGCCGCAGCCACCAGTGCCGATGCCCTCGGCGCGGCCACCACCGGCGCCGCCGCCGCCACCACCACCGCCACAGGCGAGCTGGTTGTATTCAGCTGTGCATCGGTAGGAACAATAGCCCGCACCGCCTCCAGCGCCTCCTGCGCCCTTGGCACCACCCGTGGCATGGACTTGCGTCGAGCGTGACGACACAAAGAGCGTTCCCATGGCTGCCGCTGTGCTGCCACGGTTTCCCGTCGTGCCAGTCACACCAGTACAATCATTGAGGTAATAACAGTTATTACCACCGACACCGCTCGTCTCGCTGGCACCAGTGCCACCCGGGGTACCTATACCAGCGCCGGCACCGCCACCACCAGCACCGCCCTTACCACCGCTGCCAGCGTAGAGGTAAGCACCATCATACCGGCCGCCAGAGCCATCGCCACCCTTTGCACCGTTACCGGCATTACCGCCGATAGCGTTTACCGTGCCGGGGCCCTCCAGGCAGAGCGTGCTGCCCGATGGAAGCCAGATTCCTGCGCCGCCACCAGTCCGTCCCGTTCCATGACCGCCCCTGGCTGTCAGAGTGACACCCTTGGGAATATATATATGTACAGTAGCCCCCGCGGCTATGGTCAGTCCGCTTTTGCCGGCACCGCCAGAAAATTCGATATCCTTAGTGACCCAGTAGTAGCCCGACGTCAGTTCCCTGCCCGTCGAGGAGCCCTCTGACAAATATATCCAGTCGGGAGCAGCCGAGGCTTTTTCTGCCCATAACGTGCTGCCAATGGTGAGTAGCAGCGACAGTGCTAAAAATATCTTCTTCATCGCTTAATCACTTTTCGTCCGTTTTGCAGAATAACACCCTTGTAAGACGCACCCACGCGCTGTCCGTTGAGGTTATAGAGTGGTGAGGGGTGAGTGGTGAGAGATGAGGGTTGAGTGATTCCTGTCGCTTCTGAAGCCCCAATGAACTCGACGTTCACGCGGTCGCCCATCAGCGGCAGGAGGTCGTAGGTATTGGTATTGAGTACCGTAATGCAATAGCTCATGGGAGTCGTAGTGCGGCTGTCGGTGCCGTCGGCATAGAGGAACGACTGGTTGTAGTAGCTGTCGTTGAACATCATACAGCCATATTCCGCCAGATCGGCATACTTCACAGGCGAGGGCAAAGGCCATACGTCGAGGCGCTCGCCGAACGCTGCACACCAATAGTGCGGCATCTCGAAGGCTTCAATCTCGGTACCCGTCTTTTCGTCCACCAGCGGCTCGGCATCGGACCGCTTGGCGCGCACCAGCAGGGGCAGGGCCTGAGGCAGCTCCATACGATTGTCGACCATCTGATAGACGAGTGTCACCACCGACAGCGGCTCGTCGCCTTCCTCGCCCACCGACTCGGAACGCGCATCAGCCAGACAAGCCACCTCGTAATAGTCGAGCATACGGGCTGTGACGCTCTGCGGCTGTCGCGGATCGAGGAAGATGGGCTGCCAGCCGTCGGCCATAGCCTCAGCAAGGCGTCGCGGCGCAGTGCTCTGACTGGTCGAGGCAATGCCATGTTTACCCCACCCGGTTTCCGCGTAGGTTACGTATTTCTTTTCCACCTTGTTGTAGAACTGCAGATAGAATCGGCATGGCTGGATGTCGGCAGTGCCGTCGGCAGGCACAAACAGCTTCTTCTGATTGTCCCATGTGTCGTGCATCAGATTGTCCTTGGCTGTCGCGGCAGGTACGCCGTCGTATGTCACATAGAAAGTGGCGATTTCCGATGCCGACACGTCGTGTGCTATGAAATTGCTGTTGGTGGCTTTGACGGTGATGGGGCCGTCGGCATTAGTCAACACGTACGACGTCACGTCGCTGCCGTCGCTCATGACCATCCAAGGATTGTTGGCCTCGTAGCTGATGGCCGTGGGCGCATCGGTGAGCGTCAGCTTGTTGGCAGTGCCGATGTCCAGTTTGTTGGCACTGTTCTTTACAAACTCATGATATTCCAGTGTGCCGTTGCCGGCGATACGGTTGAAGTCGAACGGAAGCACCCACTGCTCCAAACCGTTCATGGCACGGCGCTTATAGACGATGCGGCTGACCTTGACGTCGCCGGTACACACGAAGGGCTCTCCGTCGGTGATGGTGAGTTCGCTGAGTGTCTCGCCAACGCCGACACGCAGGGTATCGCTGCCCACGATGATGCGGGGCGTTGTCCTGTCGAGTATGCCCTGAGCAAAGACGGGCCAGTCGTTCAAGGCAGCACGGGCCACGTTGGTCTGCTGCTGGTACCGGCCGTCATCAGCAGGACTGACCCAGACGCTGTCGGTGACGTTGGCATCGCTCTGAGCACACAGCGGACTCCGGTCCGTAGCATCCTGATTCGCACGGCATATCAGTTCGCCCGTAGCCGAACAATGGTCAATACGTCCCGCCTTGGCATTCACCTTGCAGGCAATGGCTGCAATGCGGTTCATGGAAGCCTCGGGCGACGTGATTCTCGATATGCGACCCGAGAAGTGACAGTCGCGGATGGTACCCTGATTGTCGTAGGCTATTCCCCCGCAGTCCACCTCGGATTCTACGTATCCCACGACGCGCAGTCCTTCAAGCACAGCGCCCTTCCTGATTTTTTGGAACAGACCTTTGCTACTTGCGGTAGCATCGTACCTGATGGTGTGACCGCCGCCCAGCAGATGGCCGTTCAGGGTCACTTTCCCGGTCCAGTTGTGCAAGTCAATGTCGCTGCGAAGGATATACGTACCACTCTTGTCGTTGATAGCAGCCAGCTGACGGGCATTGTAGATGAACGTACCCGCCTGCGTCTTGAAGGTGACGAGTACATCGTGAGCAGGCAATGTGAACGAGAAGGTGTACTTGTTTTCAGTATCATCGTCGAACGCACAGTTCTGGGCATCGCTGCCATCGGGCGCTGACAGGACGATGCTCTCCAGGTGATAGTTGCCCGTCACCTTCGCTGTTCCCTTGACGACGGTACCGGCACCTCCCGACATGGGCGACAGTTCGGTGGTGACATCATCGGGCTTCGAGGTGGTAATGACATAGAAGCTGTATTTGTTTCTGATACTGGCAGCAAAGACGGGATAGGCGTCCTGCTTGTCCTTGGCCAGATCGGAGAGTTCGGCAGGCGTTGCAGCCGTCGCACCGCTACAGACCGTAGCACCCGCGTCCGTCGCATAGCGGTTGTCGGCGATGGTGCTGTTATTCTGGTCGTTGCAGATGACGTACGACAGACCATTATTCGCGGTCAGCTGGCCGCTGAAGACATTGTCGCTGACCGCAGCACCCCATGTTTGACAGGCTATGCCGTAGGCCGTCGCACCGCTGATGTCGTCCGAGACCACGTGGCAGTGCGCGACGGTGCCTTCACGAGGACCGTTCTGTCCCACGACACCGCAGGCCGCGCCGTATTGTTCCTTGGAATTCTTTATCGTTCCGCTCACCTCGCAGTCCTCGATGACGCCCTGGTTATACATGGCTATTCCGCCGATGTAGGAATCTTCCCCATCGATGTTGGCTTTGACATACAGATGGCGCACGGAAGCTCCCGGGTCGACGGACTCAAAGAGACTCGCCGAGCCGCTGTAGGCGATGCGATGGCCGTTGCCGTTGAAATGGCCGGACATGATGATGCCGCAGTCCCATCCGTCGCCCAGGTCAATGTCGTTCTCGAGATTGAATTCGCCACACTCCTGATGGATATCGTCCAGCTGTGCCGCAGTAGTAATGGGTACGACGAACTCGGGAGTCAGCGTAATCTGTGTGCCGGGCATCTTGAACGTATAGTCACCGGCTCCGGTAGTGGCATCCACGTTGTCAGTCTTGTCAATCGCTATGCCGCCAGGCGAGGTCGTGATTCGTTTCAACCTGCAACCCGCATCGGTCTTTACCGTAACCGTCACCACGTCACCCTCGTGCGCGCTTTCATTACCGACAGTGAGCGTTCCTCCGAAACAGTCATCAACGTCAACCTTCACCACGTCAACATCCATCGTAATGGTGACGTCCTTGTTGTCCTGCTTGACAAAGTGGTAGCTGACCTCACGCCGGACAGCGTCGAGCGTGTCGAGAACGAGGTGGTAGCGCCGGTTGTTCCGGCGATACATCATTTCGTAGATGGCGTAACCCCCGTCAGCCTGTCCCTTGGCTCGGATGGTGTCGCCTTCCATGGCCCTGACCGTAGTGCCCTGTTCGCCGGTAGCAGTATTCGTCAGTGTCACGGTGGCATGAGCATCTGTCTGGAGATTCACCGTCGACTGCTTGCCCTGCGGCGTGTAGTCAATGGTCACGTCGGTGTCGCCCATGGTGACGACAAGCACGTCCTCGTCCTTGATGGTTTTCCCGTCAGTGGGTAGCAGCAGACAGAGGTCGTCGAACATGGGACCCTCGCTCGTGTAACGCCTGTCCGGATTGTCACCCTCGGCCGTTACCACAAACTTCAGCTCGCTGGCCGTGGCATCGACCTCAGCCGTTTTGAACACGCTTTGCCAGCCTTCCGGTTCGTTGCTCATATCGGCCACCGTCAGCGTCGTCTCCGCTATGCCGTCACCGTTCGCCACGACACTTGCCACCGCACGCGGAGCACGCAGTGGATTGATGCTGGCAAGGACGGATAATTTCAGTTTACCGTCCTTTTTGGCATCATCAGAGAGGCCTTTGAGTGACACCGTCTGCGACATACTGTTCTTGACGCTGGCACGCCAATAGTTGTTGCCAGCAGCATCGGTTTCCGTCACCATTGCGAGACCTGCACCGACATAGTCGTTCGTCTCCGTCCAGCCTGCCATGCCCTGATCGGCAAAACTGTTCTTCAGGGCATTATGGTAAACCGATGGGGTCAGTGCTCCCTTGCCGTCTTTGGCCGTGTACGCGACGCTGAAGCTGGCAGGCATCTTAAACACCACGGGAATTTGCTGTCCCCGCCGAGCCACACCGGGGTAGTCGGGAATCAATTCGGGCATGTATGTCTTTACGCGCCCGGTATGCTGCGTGTCGTTGACGGTCAGGTTGTACACCTGTTCACCCTTTACTTGGACAGTGATATCCTGCAAATCGACCTTGAAGCGATAGACCGTATTCCACCGCCCGTCGCCGTCCCGCCAGGGTTTATCCACAAGCCACCACGTCTGGCAGCCCGTAAAAGAAACGCTGGCAGGGATATAGCCCGGCTTCGACGTCAGAATCATCTCCACTTCTTCACGCGATTTCGGAGTACTGTTGCTCAGTTGCACCTGAATCGTGGTATCTGCATTGATAGTAACATTATATTTTTCCTTGCCAAAGATGGGCGTTACATGCACGATGCTGTCCTTCGAGGGCATGTAGACGGAAAGGATACTGTCTGACGTCCTTTGACAGTACGACTTGTCAACACCCTTAACGTTTACATCCACCAATTCGTTACCCGCATTGGGAGAGATCTTCAGCTGGATGGGCAGTTTGGGCACATTCCATGCCACGGTGTCAACGTTCTCCTTATGACCATAAAGCGCCTTCAGCGTGCCGCCATTGGCCTGATGAATCACCAGCGTACGTAAGGTGACAAAGAATGCCCACACCTCAACGTCAGCGTCGGGCATGACGAATTCGAATTCCTGAACGCTGGCACGGTCGTCGGGATAAGTACTCTTGGGGGTAGCAGACATTTCTGAGAGATATTCACCACTGGCGTTTTTAGTGACATAGAAAACACCCCTCGACATGCCGTAGCCCTCGTTGGGGCGGGAGTAGACCTTCACTAAAGTGCCGGCTTCGACATACTGATATTGACTGGGAATGTCAATGCTACCGTTTTGATTAGCCCCCGGCACATCCGACAAATTGGTACGTAAACTTACAGCATGCTTCCCTGCCGACACACTGACAGAAACGAGCAGCATCAGTGCAATAAATATCCGCCTCATAGTCCTCTCAATTCTTACTTCTTACCTCTTACCTCTCACTTTTTACCTCTTAATAAACTTCGTACCCTGATAGATATAGAGTCCGTGCGGGAGTCCGCTGAACGGATCGCCCACGTCAGTCACCCTGCGTACCACACGGCCCTGCATGTCGTAGACATTGGGATCTATACGTTTCTGCAGAGACGGCTGTTCCATTGTGGGTACCTTAATGGCCGTAGGGAACGGAGTGGCCTGCCAAAAACCATAGTATTCATGATACCTGTAAGGGCGCAGACTGCTTTCTGGCGAATTTTCATCGGCCGCTCCGTAAGCCACAGACTGTACCAATGAACCTTCGTCATCATAGATGAAGTATAAGCCACTGGTCACGACCGGTCTGCCGTTAATCATCTTTTCATAACGAATTTCCAGGAGATAGTCGTCGGTAGCACGGAGGATATAGTGATCACGGCAGATTGTCACGTCATCCGCGGAATCTATATAATAGTAAATGACATGAATGGTATTGTCAAAATAATCCACATACTCTGTGTACGTGTCATCTTCTATACCAACATTCTGGCCCTCGTTATCATAGGTTCTACTGAATTCCAAATGGGTTTCACCCGTGATGCGGTCATACGAATAGCCATTGGTAACGGTGGCATTGCCCGTGGTCTCATCGTATTTTGTCTGCAAGCTCCAGACAGGCTTCAACTCACCGTCGACACTCTGTTGGTAGACGATGTCGTAATCGTTTTTGAAATTGATGCGCGACGTCAGCGAAGGAGTGCCGTCCCGCCCAACAGTGTATTCGTCGATTCGTTTCTTGTCGCCAGTGTACACATACATCGTCTCCGTTGTTGCCTTCACCTTGCCTGATGACAATATTTCGTATTCTGTCATTTTGAGGTATGACGAGTCGGCAGGCTCCAAAAAGGACTCGAACGCCAACAGACGACCTCCACTGATCTCGTCGTACATACTGAAGCCCTCAGGAACGCTGCGCGAGACAATATACAAGCGTTCGAAATCGGCATACTGAACAGAGTCTTCGCGCAAAACATCTTTAACGGTACGGCCTAACGCTGAAGGTGAGTTCTCGTCCACGTAGCCGCCAGTTACCTCGTCCTCTTCGCCTTCATCCTCAGGATCGTCGGCAGCGTCGTCAGGGGCTGCTGCAGCACGCCATGCATAAGCCCTCTGCGGTGTCGGGATGGCACTATTGGCCTTGGCCTGAATGGCGGTATTGATTACGGGAACAGGATAATGGTCGTCCTGCGACTTATCGAAGCTGGACGACTCGCTTTCCTCGTTGAGCAACTGAACCATCGCGTATGACGTCAACACGTCCTGACTTACCTGAGTAAGACCGGGACCACTGCCCTGGGTCGAGAAACAATGACGTAACGTCGTAGTCGGTAGCTCATCCATAGGTCCATCAAGGACATTGGAAGAAGCGCCGTAACTATTCAGGATGTGTCCTAAGGGCATGCCGCACACCATCGTGTTCCATTGGCCATATGCCCTTATACCGGCAACCGACGCACCATTAACGATGCTCACCTGCCGGTCGGCATAGCCCACGATGCCTCCCACATTGTCGGTACCTTCCAGGGTTCCGAAACTGGCACAATTCAGGATGTCACAATTAGAGGCATAACCCACAATGCCACCCACACAAGCTCTACCCCTCAGGGTATTTCCACTGTCAAAGATGAGATTGGCAATGACGGCATTCTTCAAGAGCGTTCCCTTTGCCACACCCACAAAACCCAGACAGTCGAAGCCCTGATAGGAATAGACGATGCCGCGAATATGGTGTCCATGCCCGTTGAGTACGCCTTGGAACGGATTGTCGAAAGTGCCTAAAGGTACCATCGTAGTATCTTTGTCGAACACAAGGTCGCGATTGATGTTTACACCTATATTGCCGGGAATCCTGCCTATCGACACTAACTCAGACAGGACATGCATCTCACTGGCGTAATTAATTTCGTAGACCGTACCGTCGGCACTGGCTTTTGGCTTGCGCAGATGGCACACGCGGCATACGTCGTCGGCATCGAAATTATGTTCCTTCACATCATAAGTATAGGTAATTTCCGCAAACGGGCATCGCTCGCACACTGACACAGAGCCGGCATTACTCATACAACTGGCTTCCGTGGCAGAACGCACGACCATGCTGTGCTCCTTATATCGGGGAGCTATCGCGATGGTGCTATCCTTACCACAGACGTCGCACGTGGAATAGCTTTCACCTTCCTGGCCGCAGATAGGCTCGCGCGAGACCTGCATCTTGCCGAACCGGTGGACATGGAGCGTCAGGTTGTCGATGCTTCCAGCAATATTGCACTTCTTGGCACTAAAACGGGCTTCGAATTCTATATAATGTTTTCCTTCGGTAATCTCGACTTTATCCGCCTGCGCTACGATACTGACGGGATCGCTATGATCGATAGCGATATTGCCATCACGTCTCACGGTGAAAGAAAGATTTGATTGCTTGGGAAGCTTTGCACCTGATTTCGAAGAATATATTTCGAGGAACAACTTGTATGAAAGACTTGCCACTGTTCCCGCAGGTACAGTGATTGTGAACGACAGAACGGAACGAGAGTTCTTACTCTCAAGCTGTATGGTATTAACATTGGTAAGCTGCCGGAAAGCACTATCCATCTTCACGTCAGCAATCACTAATCCGTCACTGGTCGTACCTTCCACAAGGCTCTGCGCTCCTGCGGAGCTAAATATAAAATATAAAATATAAAATAAAAACAGCCTTCTCATATTTCTCTTATATCTTACCTTTTTTTATTATTTTTTATTTAGGCCTGAAAGGCCGCATTTTTACTGTTGTGACGCCGTCTCCGGCAGTATGGCATCAGATCCGCTGCCACAGATCGCTGCGGAGGTATTGCCCGAAAGACTACCGCCATCGTTCGTACCACAAATACCGCCGGCATAGTCGCGTACACCGCCTACCCATACATTGCTTTCTGTAACGCAGCCGGTGATGGTTCCTTTGTTCAATCCGCAGATACCGCCAAGGTTCATGGCGTTACCGATACTGCTCATGATAGAGAACAGCACATGGCAACCTTTAATCGTACCTTGGTTGACACCCGCCACAGCACCGACGTTGTTCCAGCCACGCATGTTGCACGCGACGAGTGTCACGTCCTGCACGGTAGCGTCCTTGCCAATGGTCCCGAAGAGTCCGCGATAGCCGCAGCCTGCTACGGGTTCTTCCGTCTGGAGTGTGGTGATGACGTGACCGCCACCGTCGAAGGTGCCCTGGAATGCCGTGCTGTCGGTGGCACCAATAGGCAGCCAGGGCTGTCGCATGAAGTCGTCGGCAATGAGGTCGTTGGCCAAACGGACGTTGGTCTTGGGGCGACGGTTGTTCACATAGTCGGCTATCCAATAGAGGTTGCCGAAATTGCGGACGACATATACGCTGTCGCTGGTGCCAGCGAGGGGCTCCACAGCAGGCTTCTCATAGGGATGGAGACAGCTCTTGCGGCGGCAGATGCCATACTGGTCGTAGTCATGACCTTCGCCGGGCTCCTCGAAGTATGCCCGATGGTAGCACTGCTTGCAGGTGTATTCCATGACGACGGTTTCGCAGTTACGGTTCTTTTCCGTACGCACATCACCGTACTCATGGCGGAGTTTCTGAAAGAATCCGCAATCACAGTAAATCATGTGATAAAAATCGTCCACGGGAATCTTTTGCTTGCCGAAATTAACATGATTGGCCTTGATGACAAAATCGCAAACGAGACAACGCTGGTTGTGACTGCCCCAGTCGGACGAATAGCTTGCCCATTTGTGGGATTCAGAAACAATCTGTCCGCAGTCAAGACATTTCTTGTAGTGTTTTTCTGCGCTCAGCTTGTCGGTCTTGGGAAATTGCATCCAGGTGTCGATGCCGTCGTAGAGCTGGGGGAAGTGATGTGGCTCTATTTTTGTGAGTCCGCACTGGTCGCGGTCGCAATAATGCTTATGCACGGTAATGTCACCTGTAGCCTCGTATTTAGATTCATGGTTATGCCAAGTAAAGACAAAGTAGCGTCCGCCACCGGCATGACCACCGCTATAGGTCTGATTGGCAGTCAAATCCTTTGGCTTGCTGGTAGTGACCTTTGCCGAACGGAGCACCTTCTTACTGAAATCATTGTTGCCGGTGCGGCTGACATAGACATGGGCCTGCTTCTCGTAGGCACCGCCAAAAATGCTATAGTTACGGCCGTTGAGTCCGCCACGGTATGTTCCGTCCTTATGCTTCTTTTCTTCTTGATAGAAGGGGACGGGTGTGAATTTCTTTCCTCCTGATGTAAATTCTTCGCCATAGTTGTCCCTTATCTCCACAGCCACATCGGTGATGTATTGAGCCGTGTCGGTACTGTTCTTGAAGATGGCAAAGACACAGCCACCGCCTCGACCCTTACGGAAATCCAAATAGGCATCGCCGTCACCGCTATAGCCACTGGCTTGGGCGGCAAGATCCGCAAATTCCTGAACGGCAACGACTTTTATCTCCGTCACCATGCCCTGCGCTCCTGCGGAGGAAATGAGAAATGAGAAATGAGAAATGAGAAATGCTGCGCACAGCAAGCTCCTCATACCCTTTCCTACTTCCGCTCTTGTCCCTCTTATATCATCGTTGGTAATCATAAAGTTCAATGTTCAAAGTTCAATGTTTACATATGTTTAAAGTCCCTTCGGCGCAACAATAATGCCTGGCCTATTTTCTCATTCACTAGTGGTTTCACAATAGATGATTTGGGTTCCAACCAGAAAATGCCATACTGGTTCTTATTGTTGTCGAACAGTATAAACTGCTTGTAGCCGAAGAACGGGGGTGTCTCGCTCATTTTGATACGGTCAGCAGCGAACACCTCACCGGAGTGGTACATAAAGCGCACTATCTCGTTCGTCTTCATCGTGTCGGCCACCTCGTAGCCCACGGGAACATCCTTCAGCAGGGTACGTATGGTGTTTGTTGCCGATTTGTCTTTGCTGGTGTTGGCCATCACGCCCTGGTGCAGATAGTAGGGGCCAATCTTCATGTTGGCTGTGCAGGTGTCGTTCCACATATACAGGGCTGCCTGCCTGATTGTGGCAGCGGTAGTGTAGAACTTGATGCTATCGGTTGGCGAGATGTCGATTTCACCGTTGTTATAATAGATGTAATCATCGTAGTTGAGTCGTACGAGCGGGGTGACATAGGCCTTCGCCTTGTTCTCCGCACCCTCGAGATACTGCCACGTGATGGTAAACAAGCTGTCGTCGCTCTGACGGCGGCCAAGACCCTCGCGAACCATCTTACCGCCCAAGGTGGGATAGAATACCGTATATTCCACGTTATGGACATATTCATTGAGTATCTCACCGATAATCTCATTTTGTACGACAACCTGATTGGTGACGTAACGTTGGGTGAGCTGGAGCGCGGAAGTCGGGATCTTGGCATAGATCTGGTTTCTGGCGCGGGGCATGACGTTGGTCTCGTAGGCAATGTGCTTGCCCACCAGCAGGTTATAGAGTGAGGCGACGCTAGGCTCGGTGATGAGGTCGGCAATGGGTGCCACCTTGATGTCAATGAGCTCGACATTGTTGTCGTCCTTGTCGGCACCGGGCGTGAACTTAAGCGACTTGAACCACTCGTCAACCACCTTGCTCTTCAGCGCATTGTCATCACTGTCGTGCAGGCCCGACAATTGCAGGGCGAGGGCACTGTTGCCACCAAGGGCCTCGATGTGGGTCTCGCGGTCGGTCTTCGTATTGATGACCCAGTCCTGTGTCGCCGTACCCTTGGTGGTTCCGATGCAATAGAGGAACGATGCACTGGCCTGCTGCTCCAGCGAGTTGCGGGAGTCGACCACATGGCGGTTCATGGTAGTGGTGAACTTCAGCTTGCCACCCAGACGGGCATGATAGATAATGTGGGTGCCGTAGGTCTGAAACATATTCTGAATGATGCGAATGGCCTCGGTATTTTCACCCTTGTCGATGGCTTCCTTTGCCAATCTTTGGTAACGGAGAAATCCCGGAGAGAGCGCCTCGGGATGCTCGCGGGCGATATGATACAGGTCGTAGGGTTCCAGATGGCGCGACGCCAGGGTCAGACCGTCGTGAATGGTGCAGAAGGCGTATTCGTTGCTCACCATGTCGGTTTTGTTATAGGTCGATGAGACTTCGGCCTGAAAGAGGACAACATCGACACTCGTCGAGGCGTTTGCCGTGAGTTTCTGGCATATCGTGATAGCATCGGTACCACTGTAGACATGATGGTAGGACGACGGGGAGATATCGTCGACGATGGTTGTAGAGCCGTGCTGCTGGTCGAACTTCTGAATATACGACAGGTCGATGACACGGTCGCGCACCTCGTCATAGTCGCTGTACTTTCCTGTGCCGTTATAGCCGTAGCCCACTCCATAGCTGCGATACAGATCGCCGATGTATTCCTGGCGCTGTGCGGCATGCACCCTGCGCCAGTAGGCCTCGCTGTAGGTACCGTTGGCATTCTCAGCATCGTACTGTTCAACAGCCGTCAGCATGTCGTCGTCTTCTTCATGCGTGCACGCTGCGAAAAGTAAAAAAGTAAAAAGGTAAAAAAGTAAAAAGCTTACTTTGTGCATATTTTCTTAACTCTTAATTCTTAACTCTTAACTATCAAAACACATTTACGGTAATATATATGGGGAAAAACTTAAAGTACATCTGATCAGAGTAGTTGAACGCCCTGACATATTCCGGATAGTCGAGCAGCAGGTCGGTGCCCGAACCGCTCAGACGCAGGATGCGCACCTGACCCTTGTCGTTGGTAATCACCGGCATGCCCTGACCGTCGTTCTGTTCAGGCTTGAATCCCGTCTTTACCAGACCAGGGGCCGAGAGGACCCAGTAGCCGCCAGGCCAGTCCAGTCCGAGCATGTTACGTCCGTCGTATGAGCGGTCGTAGAAAACGCTCATGCGGTTGCCCAGCATGCGGGTGATGCTCTTCGACTGCGCGACCGTAGGCAGATAGTCGTTCAGTCCTATTGCTTTCACCGACTGGCTCACGGCGGCAGTCCATTGTTTATTGCCTTCGTTGTCGTCCGTGAAGTCTTTAACGCGCTTGATGTTGTCGCCTCCGTCCACCAGGCAGTAGCAATACTTGCCGACCTTAAACAGTGGGCCATTGTTTCCCTGAGCTCCTTTCGTTGCGAATATCTGGAACTGCCTGTCTTGCTTCCAGTATTCCTGCATGCTTTCGGGTTTCGGCACAACGGGACGCACCGACCAGAATGTGCTGGCCACCTTAGCAACGGTGGTAGGCTCGGCAAGCGTTGCAGGCTGGGTAGTGAAAACGGAGCTGCTGTATGTCTTCGGTGCACCGACGGCTGTGGGACAGGGCTGCGCGTGAACGGCATTCCAGTAGAAATACACATTCCTGAGGGCGTGGGTCTCGGGGTCGAAGAGTTTGCGGATAGAGGTGCTGTCGCTCTCATAGAAGATGCTGTCGGAAGGCGTGTAGACCGATGAACTGCCCTCCCACGTGACACGTCCCGGACGATGGCTCTCGTCGCCGACAAACAGTCCCGTATACAGGAACGGACGTACGTTGCCGTCGGCACCGCGGATGAGCGGGTAGGCCACGACACACGGCTTGTCGCTACGGATGCTGGGAACATACTCCTGACACATGATACATGCTTTATTCTCTGACCCTTGGTCAGAGTGTGGCGTTGCAATGGAATCCACCGCAGCCACCCGCACATCGGGACCGTAATTGCCTGCAATGGGCATGACTCCGTAGTCGGGCTCATACTGTTCCTGCGTGGGGGCCTCCTTCTTCAGGTACAGCTCGTAGGCCCGGCGCAAGGCCCGACGGGTGGTGGAATCCTCGAACAACTCATAGAACGGCAGATAACGTCCGCCGGTGAAGGATGCATTATAGTTATCGGGCTCGATGCTGATATGGTTGGCCCAGTCGTAATAGTCGCCATCGCTGATTTTCACTGCGGCAGCCTTCGTCTCGTCGAAGATACGGTGAAGTGAATCGCAGTGGTTTTTCGCACCGCCCTTGACGCTGATCTGTCCATGATACTGAACGCTGTGTTTGGATATTTCGCTGATTACCTTCGAGTTGGTGGTCTTCGTCACCTTCTTGCCAAGAATGATCTCGCTGACCTGCTGCGTGGTGTACACGCGGTCGACGCACGAGTCGCGATTGATTTCCAGCTGCAGCTCTATCATTCCACCCAGATTGGACGACACCACAAGGTGCGTGCCATACTTCTCGGAAAACTTGGTGGCACTGGCGGTATCGATGCCGCTCTTGACCAGTTTGGCGACATCCTTGCGGAAGTCTGCTTCCAACACGCTATTTGCATCGTCCAGATTGTCCAGGTTCAGACAACGCAGTATGCCCGCATCGATGGTCATGGTAGCCATCACATGCTTGATGAACATGTGGGCCTTGTAGCAGTTTTCCCACCGGCCGGTGTATGTCGTCTTATTATTGCGGTAATACTTACCACTGCCGATGGCTTCACTGTCATCGACGGTGAACTTGGTTTCCTCATGTCCCAGTTCCTGCAGGGTGTTTCCACTATAGATGCCCATCGACGTATAGTGGCGAAGCTCGGAGTTGATGATCAGCCCATACGTTTTCTCGGCAGCTTTGAGACGGTCGATGTTGATGACGGGCTTCGCGGAAAAACTACTGTCGTCCATCACATTGCCGGCAGCATTGTAGGCATATCCCAAACGCTGTAACTTGACCTGTTCGTTAGAGTAGGCTCTCGTAAACCGATAGTTACCGTCATCAACTCCTGCATCCGTAAGGTCATCGGTACAGGAAGTCAGGGAAGTGATAAGTAATAAGTGATAAATGATAAGTGTCTTCACCCTCGTCCGTCTTCTATAGTAGTACTTCATTTTTTCTTAATTCTTAACTCTTAATTGTCCTCGTAGTTACGCAGCGATTTATCCATATAGTTCTTCAGGATGGTACGCGTCTTTTGATCGTAGATCACCTCGTAGATAGGCACCAGACGGATGTCGATGAGTGCAGCATCCTGAGGCGTCACCGTCGCCTGCCACTTGCGCAGTGTCGAGGTGTCTATCGTCGCTGCCTGACCCGTAGTGAATGCCGTCACCAGCGACACATTGCCGCCTCGGGCAGTGATATGGCTCTCTGAATTGCGGCTGCACTTCATGGCTGCGTCGTGATATTCAGTACTCACACTGGTACCGACGGAGATGAATTTAATCCGAACAGCCAACTCAAGAGCCACCTTCACATCGAGCGAATTAGACACGGAGTCCATACGCGTGGTGTTGTAGTAGTCGAGCGAACAGCCTAAGACGGAGCGGGTCACGAAACCAGAGCCCACCTCGTCGATAAACTCGCGGCAGATGCCGCTGGCTGCGAATGCCGACGGAGCGGCATGGATTTTACGGATGAACCGCTGCATCACCTCTGAGAAGCCTGGCGCATAAGCCTCGCGGAAGAACGGCACCACCCGGGCCAGCGAGTCGGCATCGATGCTGGGATAGGTCGAGGCCACCGAGGAAGTGGCAATGGCGTTGGCCACCTGTTCACGCAGATTCAGGTAGTTCAGGTCGCGCGAAAAATAGCTTTGCTTCATGCGCATCATCGAATAATAGCTCCTCGTGGTCGAGAAATTCTTCTTGTTGAAGGCGACATCCAAATCCATGGTGAACACCCCGACGTCAAAGCCTATGCCGATGTCCAGCGACAACTGGTCCTTCAGGTCCTTCAGGCTCTCGCTGTAGAAAAACTTCTGCTCGGTGGTGGGAATGTAGTCGTCCGCGATATACGAGGTATTGTATTTCCGCTCCATATCGCGCAGACTACGCATGTTGAACACCTCCATATCGGTGCCCACACAATACGACTCGTTGTCCCTGTAGGTGTAGCCGGCACCACGTATGGCACCAATGGCATCTTCCACCTTCTGCAGCTCTTCGGGAGTATTGACATGGGCAATCCACGACACCGGACTGTTGGCCTCTTCGGAGTCGACGGCTGCCTGAGGCACGTCCGGAGCCACGGGCGTATCGTCGTCAGTAGCGCACGACGCAAGGGTCAACAGCCCTGCTGCTATATATAATATGGCGTACTTCATTCTCACATCTTACTTCTTACATCTTACTTCTTAGTTCGTCCGTAGGATATAGTTCACTTGGTCTTGTACCTTTCCCGTAAAGAGGTTCGCAATAGATGCTATCTTCACGTCGGTCATGGCGCACAGCTTCAGCTGCTGGCTGTCGGGGGTGGGCGGGAAGTTGACACTCTCCAGCCATTCCTGGATGCCCTTGGGCGATGCTTTCAAACCCGACAGTACCTCGGTGACAGCCTGTACGTTGCCACCACGGACATGGATATCAAGGCTGTAGCGGTCACGGGAAACCTTCTGAAACTGCTCGGTACCTGCGCTCGCCGAGCCCTCGACACCGACGATGAGTCCGATGCTGGCATTGAGTGCCATCTCGAGACTCTGGTTCTCGCTGACGGCCGACTTGTCTATCTGCAACACATATTCCAGCACGCCGCCCATGAAGGAGCGCGCCACGAAACCCCTACCCCACTTGTTCACGAAGTCGAGAACCATCTGGTTGCTCACCTCGGACTGATTGGTGTTGTTCTCTGACCCATGGTCAGAGTGTGGCGTTGCGAATTCCTCCAGCTTCTTCCAGTCGGCATAGAAACCAGGGGCAAAGACCAGGCTGTCGCCCGTCTCCTTGTAGTACATAATGACGTTCTTGTACTGAAGGTCACGGCTGTAGGCCACGCGCTTGGTGCGCTTCATGGCAAACACCGACTGGCTCTCCTCGACACTGCCCTTGGAGTAATTGCCCGACACCTTGATGTCGGCAACGATGAAGTTGGCACCAACACTTGCCGACAATGCCAACTGCTTCGACACGGCACTGCGCGTCTCGCCGGTGATGACCTGTTCCTCACTATACGGCGTATAGTCGTCGCTGATGAAATTCAGCCCCTTGACATACTGGATAGAGTCCAGATAGTTCAGGTTGAAGATGTTGAACGTCACGCCTTCCAGATAGTCAGCCCCTGTGGCATAACAATAGCCGACACCACGCTCAAAGCCCGGAGGAGCCAGCAGCCGCGACACGTAACCCTCCGATGCCAGTCTGTTGCCTTGGGATGCTCCATTGACACCGTTACGGATCATCTCCAGGTACTCTGCTTCTGACAACGGGTCGTCACTGCCACACGAAGCCATACAAAGCACACTGGCCAAAAGGAAAATATAGTATAAACGTTTCATCACTTATCACTTATCTTCACATCAAAGTAGTTCTTCAGCACTTCTCGGGCATAGGCATCGGTCATGAGCACATAGATGGGTATCAGCGCCATGTCGACCATGACGGCACGGGTGGGAAGACAACTGTTCTGCCACGCCGTGACGTCGCTGTCGTCCAACGCGCCGCCGGTGACAAGGATACACACCTTGCTCACGTCGCCGCCGCGCACCTTGACAGTCGCCGTCGTCTTCGCCATCAGCTCTTTGGCTTCCTTCGAGACGCCGATATCAATCGTTCCTCCGCCGGTGTTCTTCACCTTGACCTGGAAACTCGCCTCAAGCGCCACCTGGACACCCAGCGTGTCGCGGAGCAACGTGCTGTCGACGCTGATCTGGTAGTCGAGCACCGTGCCCATGGCCGACTTGCTGATGAAGCAAGGACCAAGCTCGCCCACGAACTTGTCGCAGAGGTCATACTGTTTCGCCGTATTCCCCTTTGCAGCGGCAATGTCCTTGGCAAACGTCTCCTGAACGGAGAGGAATCCCGGCGACAGCAGTTTCTGCTTCTCTTCACGCGTGGTAGCCTTTTCCAGCAGCGCCATGATGTTCATGTAATGAATCTCGCGGGTGAACTGGGTGTTCTTCAGACGCTTCAGGGCGTACTTGTTTCTCGACTTCTCCTCATGACCTTTTCCCACACCGACATCGATACTGCCGCTGCCCGTGCCCTTGCTCTTCACCGAACCGAAGTCCATGCCGACAGCGGCATTGACCATAAGACCCTTGGTGATACCTGACTCACTGTCGGAGGTGAGAAATTCCTGACTGGTCGTGGGGAATATGTCGTCGGAAATCAGCCTGACTCCCGTGGCACGCTGTATGCTGTCCAGCGTGACGAGGTTGAACAGCTGAATCAGTGCTCCGTCGCAATATTCGCCACCGGGCATATAGCTGTAGCCGGCACCTTTATTGGCGGAGAACACCGTCGAGATGGAGTCCAGCGAGGGACTGCCCGACTGGATGACAGACACGCGATAGGCGCTCTCAACACCGGCTCGCGTGGATGGACCCTGGGCCGTCAGCGTCAGCACATTCTCGCGCACCGCTCCCCAGTTCTCACCCACCTGCACGACAGCCGTCGTCGGACCTTCACCACACGACGGATACACGGCAGCCAGTCCCTTCGAAGTTGCCACAGACCACTTGCCCGGCACATTGATGAAGGCAGTGTACTCCCCATAGGAGGCGCCCGTATTCACGACGCCGTCCCCAGGAGTTCCGAGGATGGTAAACGGAGCATGGCTTACGCTGCCCGTCACCTCACCGCCTGTCATATCCTCACTGCTGGAGCATGCTGCCGCTAAGGCGGCCGCAAGCACCAACACCGAGTAGGATCTGCTTTTGCTCATCATTTATTTCAGGTCGCTTAAGTCTATCTCAAGCTCGTTGCCGTATTTATCTTTGTCGAGCGGGTAATACTTGTCGATATAGTCCTTTAGGAATGCGCGGGCATTACGCTCATCTTCATTAGCAGTGCTTGAACCGTCAAAGATGTCGTAGATAGGATGTACCTGTATACCCACCATCGAAGCTTTTTCGGGCTCTGCACCAAGCATCCACTGGGCCAGGTCGGTACAGTTGAGCGAGCCGCCGGTGGCCAGGATGTTCACCAGTTGGATATCATTGCCGCGAGCCTTGACCTTGGCCTTGGTAGTGGAGGCTGCGTTGAACTGCTCATTGGTATACTGCACATTACCGCTGAACAAGACGTTCTTCAGCTTGGTGCTGTCCTTCATCAACTGCATAATCTTAGCCTTGGTGGCTGAGTCAGCCTGGGTAGTATCCTTAATCTGCTGCTGCCACTTGAAGTCGAGAGCGGCTTTCACGTCAGTAAGGTTTTTAGCCGAATTGGTACTAACCGTCATACGGTAGTTGAGTTCGCAGCCTAAAAGACATTTCGTGATGACATGGGAACCTACGATTCTGAAGAAGTCTTCAGCAGCGGCTTTCTGCTTGGCGGCATCACCAGCGGCGTCCTTGAACTGACTGATGAAAAGTTTCTTGTAATAGTTGTAGCCATGGGTATAGTTAGCGTTGTTAAACCAAGCCTTTTCCCATGCAAGCTCACGGCTGTACATCGAACGCGTCAGCTGCTTATGCGAGACAATCTGTCCATAAGTCGTTGCTTTTCTTACGTTCACGTCCGCACTCAAACCCAGTTTGACGGGACTGAAGTTACCACCGAAATTGCCCTTTACGGCAACCAGCTTGTCCATCATGCTGTCGCAGGTGTGATAGTAGTACTCTTCCTGGGTCTGCGGAGCAAAGTCGTGCTTGATAAGCGTATCGACATCGTTGATCTTCTCCATTTCGAAGATCTGGATACCCGTGCAGAGTTCTGGAACAGCATTCTTCTTAGGATTAAAACCATAGCCGACAAAGACGTTCGAGTTGACAACCTTTTTGAATCTGTCGAGGCTCAACAGTGCATCCTGGCTCACCGTCTGACCTTCGCCAGCTCTGGTGGTAGCCTTCAGCGGCTGACCGTCTTCACCGAAGAACTTCACATTGTACGACAGCTGGCGGGGCTCGGCCCAGTTGTTACCGATCATCACCGGAACGCGCATGCTGCCGCGACCAAACGTCCTGGTGGGCGTGAACTCCATGTTGTCGCCGCACTCGATATACCAGATGCCATCGGTCTTGATGTCCAGATAATAGGTGCCTACGTTTGGCGACACACTGGCCAACTGCTGGCCACTGGCATCAGTCAGTATGGCAGTATTCATAGGCTGGTTGTCTAACACACGGTCGGCTGTTCCCGACTCGGAAAGCACGGAGTCAGAACAAGCGGTAAAGGCCATCAAAGCCACTGCTGCTACAAAAAGCTGTTTTGTCATTTTCTTCATAATCATCATTGTTTTTATATTATAATTTTCTTTCCGTTATATATATATACTCCCTTCTGCGTGGGCTTGCCCTGCAGTTTAAGGCCGTCGAGCGTGTACCACGCGTCAGAACCCTGAACCATTAACCCTGAACCATTAACCGAGATGATTCCTGTGGAATTTGCTGTCTCGCAGATCCACTCGAAGTCATTCACTATCCCTTCGGTGAGACACAATTCCGCAAAAAAGGAGATGGCGGCCGTCATGTGGTCATCTTCGCTGAAAGTGTCGTTAATGCGATAGATGCTGCCCTCGCCGGCAGGGTGTGCGTCGCGGAAAGCCTGGTAATTACCGTAGGGCACCACCATGTCGCAACGCGAGTGGTAGAACTGGATGGGGTGCTTGGGCTCCCACCCCGTGGCTACCGAGTTGTCGGCCAGGGCGCGATGCAGGGCCTGCTGGGCATTGGCAGCCTCGGCGGGAACGACTGCCAGATTATCGGGATTGTTCAGGTAGTCAAAAACTGCCGGGGTGAACATCTTGTTGAGATGTCCCGTCACTTTGTCCTCTTTGGGCGAGGAGAACATTTCTGCCATCTGCTCTGGGGAATAGTGCCGGCCCTCGGCATCCAAGCCCGACTGCAACTGGTCGTACCACATCTTCGACATCTGGCTGGTGGTGTATTCCTTGCTGTCTATCCAGCCGAGCACACCTGTGTCGAGCAGTTGTTGCGACAGGTAATCCTCGATGGGGTACGGAGTCATAGCAGGATGGGTGGCGCACATGCCCTTGATAATCATCGGCACCACCACGGGATAGGTGCAGGTGCCCTTACGGTGGTCTGTCTCAGCACCGTAACTGGTGCCGTCATCGTCGAAATAGTAGCGCATGGTCTCCATGAGGTCGTATGGGCCGTCGCCGCAGATGCTGCCATAGAAGTGCAACGGCTCTGCCAGCCCCTCCTCCTCAATCAGTCGTTGTAAGGCCAGTGTCACTGCAGCACCCTGGGAATAGCCGATGCCAAACGTGCGCCAGTCGCTCTTGATGGGCAGCAGCGGGTCGTCGTCCGACTTCTCTGCCGCCAGCTTGCGGTAGAGGTCGAGGCCGTAGATGACGGCATCGAGCACCTGCTGCGCTGTCAGTCGCTGCGACAGGTAGGGATGCGGCACGTCCTTGGTCACGCCAAAGCCCTCGTAGTCGGGTGCAATGATGATGCAGCGACCCACGTAGTCGACCACGACATCCCCTGCGTAATCGCCATAGGTTCGTCTGGGCAGCGTCTGCAACATCAGCTGTTCCTTCGAGAAACCGTCTGTCGAAGGCCGTTCTTCGTCGGACCCGATGGTGGCGTGGCTGTAGATGTGCACACTCTCGATGCTGTCGCCATCGTACCCATCGTCAGGTGTCCAGGCCACAAGTGCTGACGAGAGCACGATGCGCTCGCCGGCGGTGTTGACTGTCGGATAGTTAAATGTATAGACCGTGCTTTTGGCTAATGCACTCAGCCTCGTCAGCCGTTCCGACGGTTCTGTCTGTGCCCATGTCTTAGCTGGCACGACAGCTGTCAGACACAACAGAAGGGCTGACACCTTCATCCATTCAGGTAAAATTACTTTCATAGTTCTTGATGTTTTGATACGTATCTTGATACAGTTACTATTAATCATCACTCTCCGTCATGAAACAGGCCACGAGGCCATAGGTGATGGTAGGACGAATCCAGATTTCAGTGAGCATATAATTGGTGTATTCGCTGATAGGTTCAATATAGATGTCCAAGTTGTAGAGAGCGGCAATGATGATGTCGATGACGCAGATCATCCACAGATTGCTCTTCGAGTAGCTCTTCCAATCCTTGCGGGCATAGAAATAGGTCAGCGTGCAG
>JAEEGH010005823.1_pt1 | contig 30644 bp, 25 predicted proteins | sample 9134181 | NCBI WGS metagenome assembly JAEEGH01 (sample SAMN16246544, study PRJNA631951) | gut metagenome | biome: gut microbiome; feature: rumen; material: DP-attached | host: Bos | place: Iran: Karaj | collected 2018-10
CATCAATTAAGAAAATAATTGATAATCTTTCATATGCAGAAAAGTTTGGTTATGCATCAACTGCAGGTACAGCTAAGTTCAAAGAAGGAATCGCTAGATGGGCTTTAATGCAAACATATGATGATGTAACTAAAGACTTTTACTATGGTGTAATTCCTACACCTGGTGGAAGTGGAGCTATCGGTAATACTATAGATAACTATGCAAATGAAGGAGATAGTATCTTAATTCCTAACATTTGCTGGGGACCTTATAATGCTATGGCAAAAGAAAGAGGTTGCTCTGTAACGAATTACGAGTTATTTAAAGATGGAAAGTTTAACACAGAAGATTTCAAGAAAGATGCTTTAGAGCTTGCTGAAAAGCAAGGTAGAGTACTTGCTATAATAAATGATCCATGTCAAAATCCTACAGGCTATGCCTTAGCTGATAAAGACTGGGATGAAATAATAGATTGTATTAATGAAATTTCAAAGGATAAAACATTTGTTCTTTTATATGATATGGCATATATTGATTATTCACATAAAGGATTAAATGAATCTAGAGAAATATTTAGAAAGTTTAAACAATTCAATGAAAATGTTATGATTATTCTAGCATTTAGTGGTTCAAAGACATTTAGCTTATATGGTTTAAGAATAGGAGCTCAAATGGCTTTAACAAAGGATAAAGAAGAAATTGAATTATTTAATAATGCAAATGAATTCTCTGCAAGAGCAACATGGAGTAATGCAGCAAAGATGGGTGTTAGCTTAGTTGAAAAGCTAATGTTTAATGATGCATTAAAAAATGAATTCATGAAAGAATTAGAAGATGCTTCTAATTTACTATTAGATAGATCAAAATTATTCTTAAAGGAAGCAAAAGAATGTGGACTTGAATGTTACACATATAAGTCAGGCTTCTTTATCACAATACCTTGTAACGGAGAAAAGGTATTTGATAGATTAAAAGAAAACGGAATCTTCGTAGTTCCTTTAAAGCAAGGAATTAGAGTAAGCTTATCTGCATTAAGCAAAAAAGAGATTGCAAATCTCGCATCCAAGATAAAAGAAGTTTTATAAAAGTGTTTTCATAAAATAGAAATGATTTATATTATATGATATAATATAAAATAGGGATGGTGATTTGTATGAGATTTAAAATTAATATAAAAGTACATACAAAAAATGGCGCCCTTTTAAGTATGGAAAAAATTAAAGAACATTAGCTTAACGGTTAATGTTCTTTTCAATTTTATAAATAAAAAATAGTGGAGGAAAATGAAAAATGTATAAAAGTGATTTACAAATCGCACAAGAATGCCAAATGGCAAAAATTACAGAAGTAGCTGCAAAGCTAGGTTTAGGAGAAGATGATATTGAATTATATGGTAAATATAAAGCAAAAATCAATCCATCAGCTCAAAAACCAATGAACGCTAAGATTATTTTAGTTACTGCTATCAACCCTACGCCAGCGGGTGAAGGTAAGTCAACTACAACAGTAGGTTTAGCTGATGCATTAAGTTTAATCGGTAAAAAGACAGTTGTTGCATTAAGAGAACCAAGCTTTGGACCAGTTTTAGGTATCAAGGGTGGAGCTGCAGGTGGAGGATATGCACAAGCAGTACCAATGGAAGATTTAAACTTACACTTTACAGGTGATATGCATGCAATTACAACAGCTAATAACACAATTAGTGCTATGATTGATAACCATATTCATCAAGGAAATGAACTTAACATTGATCCAACTAGAATCGTTTGGAAAAGATGCTTAGATATGAATGATAGAGCACTTAGACAAGTAGTAGTTGGTTTAGGTGGACATGCTAATGGAAAAGCTAGAGAAGATGGTTTTGATATAACTGTTGCCAGTGAAGTAATGGCTATGTTTACACTAGCTACAGATATGAATGATTTAAAGAAGAGATTAGATAGAACAGTTATTGCTTATACAAATGATAATAAGCCAGTAACTTTAAAGGATTTAGGAGCTACAGGAGCTTGTGCTTTAATTCTTTCTGAAGCATTAAAGCCAAACTTAATTCAAACACTTGAACATACACCAGTTATCGTTCATGGTGGACCATTTGCTAACATTGCTCATGGATGTAACTCAATTATTGCTACAAATATGGCTAGAGGCTTAGGTGATTATGTAGTTACTGAAGCAGGATTCGGTGCAGATTTAGGTGCTGAAAAGTTCTTAGATATTAAATGTAGAATGGCAAATCTAAAGCCAAGTGCTGTAGTTGTAGTAGCAACAGTTCGTGCTTTAAAGATGCACGGTGGCATGGCAAAGAGCGAACTTGGAAAAGAAAATCTAGAAGCTTTAGAGAAGGGTATTCCAAATCTTCTTCGACATGTTTCTAATATGACAAATGTATACAAGCTCCCTTGCGTAGTTGCAGTAAATAGATTCCCAACAGATACTGATGCTGAAATTAATCTAGTTATTGAAAAGTGTAAAGCACTTAATGTTAATGTTAGATTATCTACCGTTTGGGCTGATGGCGGAAATGGCGGTGTAGAACTTGCTAAAGAAGTAGTAGAACTTGTAGAGAAACCAAATAACTTCTCATTCTCTTATGAATTAAATCAACCAATCGAGAAAAAGATTGAAGATATAGTAACAAAGATCTATGGCGGTAAGGGTGTAACATTTACACAAAACGCTAAAGAACAAATTGCTAAATTGACAGAACTTGGATATGCAAATATGCCAATTTGTATGGCTAAGACTCAATATAGTTTCTCAGATAATGCAGCACTACTAGGTGCCCCAGAAGGATTTATAGTAACTGTTAGAAACATTAAAGTTTCAGCAGGTGCAGGATTCATCGTAGCATTAACTGGAGATATTATGACAATGCCAGGATTACCAAAGGTTCCAGCAGCCGAAAAGATTGACGTTGATGAAAACGGAAAAATCTCCGGATTGTTCTAATATTAAATAGATTTGATATAATTATCGTCATTTCTTAAAGAAGTGGCGATAATTTTTTTGCGATATAAAACTTAACGTTTACTATAATTGACAAATATGCACAATATGTTTATAATAATAAACGTAAAGGGAGAGCAATATGGCAAAAAGAAAAGCGGTAATTATGCCTAAAACACAAGAGACGCTATCTATATTAGGCGAACAAATCAAATTAGCTAGGCTAAGAAGAAATATTAATGCGAATTTAGCAGCGGAAAGAGCAGGAATCTCGCGTGCAACATTATGGCATGTAGAAAAGGGGGATCCAAGTGTTGCAATTGGAATATATGCAAATGTATTACATGCACTTAATGGATTAGATAAAGATCTTCTGCTTGTGGCTAAAGACGATGAATTTGGTAGACAATTACAAGATTTGAATATTGTAACAAAAAAGAGAATTAGATAAAAATGAATAGTAGCAAAGTGATATATGTATATGAATCTTTTACCAGTGATGACTCCATTTTAATGGGGAATCTATATGTTGATGTATTGAAAGGAAAAGAGAATTTTTCATTTGAATATAATCAAGATTGGCTTAAGAATAAAAATAAAAAAATATATCCAGGTTTATATTTAAATAGAGGAAGACAGTATTTTCATGACAATACGACAATAGGCATCTTTTCGGATTCTGCTCCAGATAGATGGGGAAGAACTCTAATGCGAAAAAGAGAGGCTCGACTTGCGGAAAAAGAAAAGAGAGAACAAAGAACACTACACTTAAGTGACTATTTGCTGGGAGTATACGATGAAACTAGAATGGGTGCTTTGAGGTTTAAACTAGACAAAGATGGAGATTTTTTATCTAATGATAAAGAAAACGCAACACCACCATGGACCACTTTGAGAAAGTTAGAACATATGTCTTATGGCGTTAGCGGAGACGAACAAGTACCAGACGATTGGATAGAACAGTTATTAAAACCTGGTTCTTCGTTAGGAGGAGCAAGGCCAAAAGCAAACGTCTTAGATACGGAAGGGTATTTATGGATTGCTAAGTTTCCATCTAAAACGGATGAAATAGATGTTGGAGCTTGGGAAATGGTTGCTTCTGAATTGGCTAGAAAATGTGGGTTGAATGTACCAGAAACAAAAATTGAAGAGTTTTCAAAAAACGGGCATACGTTTTTAACTAAACGCTTCGATAGAAACGGGGATAAAAGAATTCATTTTGCCTCAGCAATGTCTTTATTAGGGAAAAGCGATGGAGATGAAGCAAGCTATCTTGACATAGTAGATTACATAAAATCAGAAGGAATAAATATAAAAGAAAACTTAACTGAATTATGGAAGCGAATTGTTTTTAATATGGCAATACGAAACACAGACGATCACTTAAGAAATCATGGCTTCATTTTACGTGATAAAGGCTGGGAATTATCTCCATTATATGACGTAAATCCTATTCCATATGGGAACGATCTTTCTTTAACAATAGATTCAAGTAACTCAATAATTTCTAAGGATAGAATAATTGGAGTTTGTGAATTCTTTGATTTAGAAAAAGAAGTCGCAGAAAATATGTTAAATGGTATTTGTAAAATAGTAAATGATAATTGGGAAAAGCTCGCAATTGCTTATGGATTAAGCAGAGAAAACATAAACAATATGAGACCTGCATTTGCTTTTGCAAAAGAGAATTCTTAAATAAATCGCGTGTTTTTTATGAAAAATTTTACACTTTATAATAATTATTATAATTGACAACAAAAAAAAGATTGTATAAACTCTATATGTAAACCTACCGATATAGGTTCGGATAGATGGCCCGGACGTCTCTACCGTATCGCCGAAAGATACGACTATTGGTACCATAGAGAATTAAACTATTGAATTAAATAGTGGTAGGTGAAGATTAAATATAGCCTATCACTATATTTTTTATAAAAGCGAGGTATGTCTTGGATTTACTAGAAAAAAAGATTTTGGAAGAGGGAACCGTTATTGGTTCTGAGATTCTAAAAGTAGATAGCTTTTTAAACCACCAAATAGATGTTAGTTTAGCTAACGAGATGGGAAAAGAGATATACGCGCACTTTAAAAATTCAAACGTAAATAAGATATTAACAGTTGAAGCATCTGGAATTGGTTTAGCTTGTATAGTAGCTCAATATTTTAATTGCAAAGTTGTATTTGCTAAAAAGAGCAAGACAAGACAGTTAACAGATGATTTATACTGTGCTAATGTGCATTCATTTACACATGGCGATGATAATATTATTCGAGTATCTAAAAAATATATAGATAGCCAAGATACAGTTTTAATACTAGATGATTTTTTAGCAATGGGAGAAGCTGTAAATGGCATGATGGATATAGTAAAGCAAGCAGGTGCTAAACTTGCAGGTGTTGCTATAGCTATTGAAAAAGGTTTCCAAGGCGGCGGTGACAAATTAAGAGCCCAAGGAATTGATCTTTATTCTTTAGCTATCGTTGATCGCATGAGCGAAAACGGAATCCAATTTAGAAAATAGTTAAATTACCCTAAAGGGTTATGGAGGTTTACAATGAAAAAAGTATTATTAGCTTTAACATTAGTGGTTCTTATCGTTGTAGCAAGCGTTATGTTAGTTGCTTGTAAACCAAACGAAGAAGAAACAGATTATGTTTACAAACCACAAAAAGAAGCATATGAAGTAAAGGCTTTAGACAGCTTAACAGTTGGTGCAATCATGGTTGGTGATGAAACTGAAGGTTACACAAAGGCTCATATGGATGGTATCAATGCTGCTAAGACAGCTGTTGAAGCTTCAACAGGCAAGACAATCAGCATTATCTGGAAGAAGAAGATCGGTGAAGATGCTACTTGTGCTACAGCTTGCGAAGAAACAATCGCTGCTGGTGCTAAGTTAGTTATCACAAACTCATACGGTCATGAATTCCCAATCAGAGATACTATTTATGAAAACCCACAAGTTTTATTCGTATCTATGACAGGTGACTTAGCTGCCGTTTCTCAATGGTCAAACTGGAAGAACGCTTTCACAAACGTATATGAATCAAGATACGTTTCAGGTGTTGTAGCTGGTTTAAAATTAAAGGAATTAATCGACAACAATCAAGTTAAGGATTCTAACAAAGATGCTAATGGCAACATCAAGATCGGTTATGTTGGTGCTTTCCCATACGCAGAAGTTGTTTCTGGTTATACAGCATTCTATCTAGGAATTAAGAGCGTTGTTTCTAACATTGTTATGTCAGTACAATATACAAACTCTTGGTTTGATTTCGATGCTGAAAAGACAGTTGCTCAAAACTTAATTTCTCAAGGTTGCATCATTATCGGACAACACGCTGACTCAGAAGGTGCTCCAACAGCTTGTGAAACAGCTTTCAACGCTGGCACAACAGTTTACTCAGTTGGTTACAATGTAAGCATGTTAACAGCTGCTCCTCATGCTGCTTTAACATCATCTTCAAATGTTTGGGCTAAATATTATGAATATCTATTCACATCTATGCTTAACGGAACAGAAGTTAAGACAGATTGGCACGCTGGATATGCAGATGACGCTGTAGAAATCACAGCTCTTGGAACAAGTGTTGCTGCTGGTACACAAGAAGCAGTTGCTACAACAATCGCTGCTATCAAGGCTGGAACATTAAAGGTATTTGATTGCTCTACATTCACAGTTGGCGGAAAGAACATTGATACATACACAGGTGCTTTTGGAATGGGCGGTGCTGAATGTATTAAGACAGAAGGAACAGTTAAGTACTTCGACGAATCAACATTACGTTCTGCTCCATACTTCGATATTAGAATCGATGGTATCACAGAAGTAACACAAGACTAATATTATTAGTTAAGATTAACAATTCTGGGAAGTAGGGGAATCCCTACTTCCCAAACAAAATTATAAAGGAAAGTGGGCGCATACCCACAATTTGCATTTATGGAAACAGCAATTAGATTTGATAATGTTACAAAGATCTTTAGTAAAGTAGTTGCAAATAAAGATATCTCTTTTGATGTTAAAAAAGGAGAGATATTAGCCCTTCTTGGCGAAAACGGAAGTGGTAAAACTACTCTTTGTAATTTGTTAGCTGGTATCTATCTTCCAGACGCAGGAACTATCTATATTAACGACGAAGTCGCTTCGATTAGATCTCCTCAAGATGCTTATAGATATCACATTGGTATGGTTCATCAACATTTCAAATTAGTAGATATTTTTACTGCAGCTGAGAATGTTGTATTAGGACTTAACCCAAAAGAATTTAAATTTGACATTAAGGCAGCTTCAAACAAAATCAAGGAAATCTGTGATAAATATGGATTTGAAGTTGATCCAAATAAAAAAGTATACAATATGTCAGTATCTGAAAAGCAAACTCTAGAAATCGTAAAGGTTTTATATAGAGGTGCTGACATTTTAATCTTAGATGAGCCAACAGCGGTTTTGACTCCACAAGAATCGGAAAAGTTATTTAATGTTATTCGTAACATGAAGGCTGATGGTAAGTCTATTATCATTATTACTCACAAACTACAAGAAGTTTTATCTGTATCAGATAGAGTAGCTATTTTAAGAAAAGGTCACTATATTGACACAGTTGAAACTGCTTCTGCTACAACACAATCTTTAACAGATATGATGGTTGGACAAAAGGTAGATTTAAATATTGAAAGACCAAAAGTTGAACACGATATCCCACTTCTAGAAATTAGAGATTTATCTATTAAGAACGATGAAGGCGCTAAGGCTATAGACAATGTTAGCTTCTATATCCGTGGTGGCGAAATTCTAGGTATCGCTGGTATTGCTGGTTGTGGACAAAAGGAACTTTGCGAAGCAATCGCTGGTTTAAGAAAGATTGAATCTGGAGATATCAACCACCTTGGTAAATCTATTATTGGTATGAAACCAAAAGATATCATTAACGAAGGTATCGCTATGTCTTTCATCCCAGAAGATAGATTAGGTATGGGTCTTGCTCCATCTTTATCTATTACAGATAACATGATGCTAAAGACATACAACGATAACGCTTGGTATAACCCATTTGTAGATAGAAAGCGTGCTAGAAATAAAGCAAATAGATTAATCAAGGAATTGGAAATCGCTACACCATCTTCTGAAACTCCAGTAAGAAGACTATCTGGCGGTAACGTTCAAAAGGTTTTAGTTGGTCGTGAAATCTCTGCTGGCCCTAACGTTATTGTTACTGCATATCCAGTAAGAGGATTAGACATTAACTCATCTTACCTAATTTACAATATCTTAAATGAGCAAAAGAAGAAGGGCGTTGGTATCCTGTTTGTAGGCGAAGATTTAGACGTTCTACTTGGTCTTTGCGATAAGATTATGGTTCTATGCCATGGTAAGGTAATGGGTGTTGTACACGCAGATAAAACAACAAAAGAAGAAATCGGTTTAATGATGACTGGCTCATTAGATTTAACAGAGGTTAAGAAGAATAAAGACTTCGGTATTGCAAAAGATAGCTTTATCGAAGATAAACCTCAAGATATCGACAGCGAAGTTATCATTGAAAAATTCAAAGAAGAGGGGGTAAAGGAAGATGAGTAATACAAAGACAAGAGAGCCTCTACTTCACATCACAAGAAAAGGTGCTACAAGCTTCTTATTTAGATCTACAGTTAGATTAATTGCTATTGCATTTGCATTCTTATTAGCATTTGCATTCTTGGCAGCTGTTACTAAAATGGATTTTGCTACTTTATGGAATCATATGGTAGATGGTTCTACAATGGCTAAAACATCTAAGCTTGCATTCTGGAAAGAAACGATGTTATTGCTACTTGTAGCAATTGCTTTAACGCCAGCGTTTAAAATGAAATTCTGGAATATTGGTGCACAAGGCCAAATCCTAATTGGTGCTTTGATTACATCAACACTTATGCATGATGCATCATCTTTAGCAGATCCAGTAATCATTGTTTTATCATTTGTATTATCAATTATTGTTGGTGGCTTATGGGCAGCTATCCCAGCTATCTTCAAAGTAAGATTAAACGCTAATGAAACATTGTTTACATTAATGATGAATTATATAGCAGTAAAGTTAGTTGCATCTGCTATTGATACATGGAAGGGTAAGGCAAGTGCTCTTGCTCCATTCACATCAGGTAGATTACCAGCAATTGGAACAAACAAATATGGTATTTTGATTTTTGTAGTTGTTGTATTAATGGTTGGTATGTATTTATATCTAAAGCATACAAAGCATGGATATGAAATCTCAGTTGTAGGTGAATCATTAAGAACTGCAAATTATGCAGGTATGAATACAAAGTGGATTATTATTAGAACAGTATTCTTGTCTGGAGCTTTATGTGGTCTTTGCGGATTCTTCTATGTAGCTGGTGTAGACTATGTTATTTCTACAACAACATCAGGAAGCTATGGATTTACAGCTATTATCGTTTCTTGGGCTGCAACATTTAACCCATTTGGAATGTTTATCTTAGCGATGATAATGACATTTATGTCAAAGGGTACAACAAACATCGGTAACTTTGCTGAAAATTTAAATCAATATACTGCATATATTACAGTTGGTATTTTATTGTTCTTCTTAATTGGTTGTGAATTCTTCATTCAATATAAGATTGTATTTAATCAAAAGATACAAGTTAAATTTGATAAATTCAGTGAAAAAGTTCACAATGCTATTCCTTGGTGGTTTAGCTTCTGGAAGAAGGTAGCAGATGGCGTAGATTTTGCAATTGGCAAGGTTCAAGCTTTCTTCAGTAAATTATTAGAAACAATGAAGACAAAATTGGTAGCACTATTCAAAAAGAAGGATACAGGTGCTCAAATTTCAGAAAATGCACAAGTAGAAAATGTGCCAAATGTTGAAGATAAGGAGGGAAGTACAAATGAGTAATTTCGTTTCTTGGTGGCAAAGTGGTATTCTATTTGGAACAGTTATCATGCTTGGTGCATTAGGAGAAATCCTAACACAAAAAGCAGGTCATTTAAACTTAGGTGTTCCTGGATTAATGTTTATTGGTGGTTTTGCTGGCTTTGCTAGCGCTTATCTATATGGAAATACAGCAAACCCTAATGGCTTCTTGTTAGTTATGATTCCAATTTTGGTTTCAATAATCGCTTCTGGTATTGGTGGTTTAATATATAGTTTCTTAACAGTAACATTAAAAGCAAACCAAAACGTAACAGGTCTAGCACTTACATATATAGGTGTTGGTATTGGTTCATTTGGTGGTCAATATATTACAAACTTAGCTGGCTCTGGTACATATGCAAGAGCAGAAGCTGCATCTGCTATATTTACAAAGAATATTGCAAATGCATTTAACCTAACAGATTCATTTAGCAGAATGTTTTTATCTTATGGTTTCTTAGTATATTTAACAATAGTTATTGCTGTTATTTTGCATTTCGTATTAAAGAAGTCTAGAGTAGGGCTTAACTTGAGAGCTATCGGTGAAAATCCAGCTACAGCAGACGCTGCAGGTATTAATGTAACAAGATATAAGTATTTAGCAACAATCGCAGGTGCTGCAATTTGTGGTCTTGGTGGTATGTTCTACATCATCGTATATTGTGATGGCGGATGGGCTACAACAAATAGTATTGAAGCTTTAGGCTGGCTAGCTGTTGCATTGGTTATTTTCGCTACATGGAAACCATTGAATGCAATTTGGGGATCTTACCTATTTGCACTTTTATATTGGTTCTATGCATACTCAAGCGTTATCAATCTAAAGTTAACAACATCTCAATCAGATTTAATGCAAATGTTACCATATGTTGTAACAATCTTAGTTCTAATCTTTATTTCTCTAAGAAAGAAGAAAGAGAATCAACCACCTCTATCTTTAGGGTTGAATTACTTTAGAGAAGATAGATAGTTAAAAAAATAAAGATATTTAGGCGAGGATATTAGTCCTCGCCTGTTTTATTACGCGCGCATTTATGATAGAATCTTACATAAGAGGACTAAAATATGAATTTTAAAGCAAAAGTTATTAACACAGTTACAAAACTTATCGCCAAATTAACAGGCGGCACAGCACAAGATGAATCAGCAGGAATAGTTGAGGGAAAGATTACAGAAGGAATGCCAGAACTAATTAGAGAAGCTGGCCAAGAAGGATGCGTTCTTTTAAAGAATGAAGGCGTTCTTCCATATACAAAAGATAGACAAATTTCTGTATTTGGTAGAGTTCAATACGATTATTTCGCAACAGGTTATGGCTCTGGCGGAGATGTTAGAAAGCCATATGTTATTAACTTAATTGATGGTTTAAAGAATTGCAAAGAATTATCTATTAATGAAGAATTAGCAGGAATCTACAAAAAGTGGGTAGATGCTAATGAAGTAGATCACGGTTTCTGGGCGCACTGGCCAAGATCATATCCAGAAATGCCTTTAACCGAAGAAATCGTTAAAAATGCTAGAAAGACATCAAGCGATGCTATTGTTGTTTTAGGTAGATCATCGGGAGAAGATAGAGAAAACGTTTTAGAACAAGGAAGTTATTTCTTAACAGATGATGAACATGCTATGATTTCAGCTATCGCTAAAGAGTTTGATAACATCACATTGTTATTAAATATCGGTAGCGTTATGGATATGAGCTTTGTTCAAGAATTTAAAGATAAAATCAAAGCTATTATGATTGTATGGCAAGGTGGTATGGAAAGTGGTAATTCAGTTGCTGATTTATTATCTGGTTTAGCTACACCATCAGGACACTTAGCAGATACAATCGTTAAAGATTATAACGATTATCCATGTGCAGCCGATTTTGGTCATAATGATTACAATAACTATGTAGAAGATATCTACGTTGGTTATAGATATTTTGAAACATTCAAAAAGGATAGAGTATTATATCCATTTGGATTTGGTTTATCTTATACTTCATTTACTCAAGAAGTTGTAAAGGTTGAAGAATTAGCCAAATCACTAAAGATTGGCGTAAAGGTTAAAAACGTTGGCTCAAAGTATAGTGGTAAAGAGTCTGTTCAAGTATATCTACAAAAGCCAAATGAACCAATCGATAACCCATATAGACAATTAGTAGGTTTTACAAAGACATCACTTCTTGCTCCAAATGCAGAAGAAGTTGTAACTGTAGAAGTGCCATTTGATTTAATGAAGATGTACGATGAAATTGGTCTAACAGGATTCAAGTCATCTTATGTGATTGAGAAGGGCGATTATATCTTCAGTGTTGGTAACAATGTAAGAGATGCTATTGATGCATATAAGATTACAAAGCCACAACATGAATGTGTTCAAACATTATCTGAAGTAATGGCTCCAAAATACAAATTTGATATTATCAAAAACGTAAATGGTAAGGTTGTATTCAAACCAGTCAATACAGTAACAATTGACCTAAAGGGTTTAATAGATTCAAGAAGACCAGAAGATATTGCTCTAACTGGCGATAAGGGCTTCAAATTAAAGGATGTAAAGGACGGCAAGGTTTCTATGGAACAATTTGTCGCTCAATTATCTATTGACGAATTAGAGGCCATTACACGTGGCGATTACACAATGGATTCTCCACTTGGTGCTCCAGGTAATGCTGGTGCTATTGGTGGCGTACTTCCATCAATGAGAGAAAAAGGCATCCCTGCTATTATTACAACTGATGGACCATCAGGAATTAGATTATATGCTTCATGCTCACTAATCCCAATTGGTACAGCACTTGCTTGTACGTTCAATTATCCATTAGTTGAAACATTACATAAAAAGCTTGGTGCTGAAATGGTAGATAGAGGATCAGATGTATTACTATCTCCAGGTATGAACATTCATAGAAGCCCACTTTGTGGTAGAAACTTTGAATATTTCTCAGAAGACCCATTCCTAACAGGTAAGAGCGCAGCCGCAGTGGTTAATGGTATTCAAACAAATGGTGTTACTTGTTGTCCAAAGCACTTTGCTTGTAACAATCAAGAAACAAAGAGAACTACAACAGACTCAAGAGTATCTGAAAGAGCTCTAAGAGAAATCTATCTAAAGGGATTTGAAATCTGTCTAAAGGAAGGTGCTCCAAAGACAATTATGACTTCATACAATAAGATTAATGGAGTATGGAACCATTATAACTTTGAACTTTGTGATACTATCTTAAGATGTGAATGGAAGTATGAAGGATTAGTTATGACAGATTGGTGGATGCAATCTTCTAAATCTCCAGAATACCCAATTAAAGACCAAGCATACAGAGTTAAATCTCGTGTTAATGTATTTATGCCAGGCGGAAAGAGATTGGGCAAGAAGAAGCCAGATGGAAGCGTTGTAAAGGCTTTACATAATGGTGGATTAACACTTGGCGAATTACAAAGAAATGCAATAGACGTATTAAACGTTTTAATCAAATCTAATAAGATGTAATGAGTTTTTCAATATAAACAATAAAGGCGAGGGATGAACCTCGCCTTCTTTTATGCCTTTAAATAATTATTCAGCTTTTGTATCTTGGTTTTCTTCAGCCTTTATTTCTTCTTGTGCAGGAGCATCTATAGCGGCGTCTACAACTGCATCAGCAGCTGCATCTGTTGATTCACCTGCCATAGCGGCTTCAGCTGCTGCTTCACGTGCTTTTAATTCAGCAATGATTTCTTCATGACGCTTATTTGTCATCTTACAGAATAAGAATGGAATAGCTGAAATAAATGCTGCAAGTGTAGAGAAGATAATTGTCCAACGAATGATTGGTTCTCTAACTGAAGCATCATATAGAACTGAGTAATCATCTCCTAATCCATAGTGAGCATACATTGGTAGTGAAATACCCATTGATGCAATACCACCTAGTGTTTCAAACATAGCTTGGAAGTTTTGAGCAAATCCTTCAATTCTCTTTCCGCTTTGTAATTGGATTTCATCCAAGGCATCTGCAGTGATAGATGTTTGAAGAATATATTGTGGTCCCATAGCGATGTAGAATACGAACATTGGGATTAAGAATAGAATAACGTGGATTTGGAATACAAATGCCATAATACCTGTAGCTATAGCGCTTAGGAAGAATACAGCAAATGCAGATTTACCATTTCCGAACTTCTTCATGATAAATGGAGATAAGAACATACCGATAGTAGCACCGAATGTAATAATAGTTGTTGAGATACCTTGATATGCTTCAATATCTTTGAATTGATAAATGAAGATCCATACAACTAAAGCTACAACCCAATCCTTAACACCTTTGAAGAATCTAGAAATTGAAACTGCCCAGAAATCGAAATTCTTAGCAACTAGTTTTAGACCTTCACTAAATTTAACTTCTTCTTTTTCTTTCTTAACAATAACAGCTCTTTCCTTTACGAAGAATAGAACTAATAATCCTAGTGCAAATGATACAACAGCAAAGATAGGGAATAGAACTCTATATGCCATGATATCTGTTTGGCCACCGAATAATAGAGCGGCTAATGTTGGGAATAGAAGTTGTAATAAAGATGGTCCAAGGTTAGCGATAAATTCACTAATTGTTAATATCTTATTTCTTTCGCCAGAGTGTGGTGAAATTACTTGAGATAATCCAGCGTATGTTGCCAATAAGATTTGTTGACCGATCAAGAATATATTATAGAATATACCAATCGATATCATCTTGGCGACTGTCGAGCCATCTACTGGTACCCAGAAACACAAACCTATAATACCAAGTACTGTTGGAATACCAGCAAATATGATATATGGTCTTAACTTACCAAACTTTGTGTTTGTGTTATCCATAACCCAGCTAACAAGTGGAGTTTTTGCAATACCAATGATAGTTGAGATAACGAATAAGATAGCAAAGTTGTTTGGTGAGATGTTATAAATTGAACCTAAAAGGATACAAGTTGCTGCTAATTGAATGTATTGACCAAAACCTGTTAATGTCTTGAATCCAATACCTCCAAAAGAGAATGCAGCGATTTCTTTGTTTGGAACTTCGTTGTTACCACTTGGCTTATTCCAATCGGTAACAATACTCTTAATTGCTCCGCCTAATTTTTTGAAAACATTATCCTTAGGTTGTGGAGCTTGTTGATTTAATTCTTCGTTTTCCATAATTTAACCTCTTATGAAAAAGTTTAACATATATAATATACGCGCGCAATATAAATAATTGTAAAAAAAAATCTCCACACGTTATGTGTAGAGACAAAAAGGTTATTATGGGGTTGTTATGTCTAATTAAATGCTTGCTCCATGATGAGGTAAATGCTTTTGGTGGTTATGAGTATAAATTCTATAGAATGTATCCTCAAGAGTATATTGCATTCTTAACTTGAAAGCAGAAAAGCTTGGTAATTTGATTTTGCCTTCTTTTACTGCCATAGCAAACATACTATATGCAATTACAAGAACTAATATGATTTCTCTTATAACTCCGAAATATCCACCAACCGCGAAGTTGTACACGATGAAAGCAGCTTCGTTTATCATAGCGCCAACTTTTAGGATATAGTAATTCTTTTGAACTGCAGTTAATGAACATATTGTTAGGGCAACACAAGGAATGTATGTATACCAAGCATCAAAGAATGGAATATTTAATCCCCAAGTAATTGCAAGAACTGCAAATGCAATCCACATTGGCATTTCCTTATTTCTCTTAACTGCATATATAATCATAATCACATTACGAACAATACCTGATGCCGTACCGATTATGTTTGCGAAAGTATTTACGTTGTCGATAACTAGAATTGAAACTGATTCTAAAATGAAGCAAACATATGCTGCGATAGAAACTAAAACGAAAGTATTTTTCTTTTGTTGATATGCGATAACGAAAATAATAAAGCCTAAGATATCAAATAATTGTGCTAACCAATTTACAGATGTCCCAAAAATTGTTACGTGCATATCTAATACTCCTTTTTATCTTTTCGAAAAGTATTATAATATGCACGTAATTTCCAATCATTTAATTATTGCGGAAAAACATCTCAAAAATTGCGATTTAATTAAAATGTGAATGTTTTTGTTTCTCCGGCAGCAAATGTAACGTTCTCTGTATGAGTTCCGTAAGTTACTTTAATTGTTTGAGCAATATCGCTTGTAATTGAGCAAGAACCATTCTTACCATCCCATGTACAAGATACAGTTGCTCTTGTTCTAGCTCTTAAATTCTTATATGAACCCTTAGTCCAAGTTGTTGGAAGAGCAGGTAGAACTTCAATCTCTCCATTGTTTGAATATAGTAGAGCTTCATTCATAACACCAATCAAACCTAATGATGAGTCTGTACAATATGCGTTAGATCCACCATCGATATCGTGGTTAGTCATCATAGAATTATAGAATAGACCTCTAGATCCTAAAACTGATGTATGGAACATTGTGTATAAACAGTTTGTAACATAAGCAGAATCTTTTAATCTTGCAGCAACTAGTGCTTTATGTAACCATCCATGAGATTGCATTGATTGGCTTGCTACAGCTGCCTTATCTCTATCTTTTAGAGCTTGTTGTGTAGCATTGTATAGAGTTTCGTTATCTTGTGTTTCAAATGCTGGCCATGCAAGATATAAATGGCTTAAGTGTCTATGTGAATTTGTGTCATTGAATCCATTTGCACACCATTCTTTAACAGCGCCAGATGATGTATATTGATAATCTGGTAGGTTGTTAATTAAAGCTTGGTATTTTTCAACCTTAGATGTATAACCAGTTGGTTTTTGTAGATTTAAAAGTTCGATTGCCATTTCTAGAGAATATCTAGCAGCAGAGATATCCATTGCACAGTTAACGCCAAGAGTTGAATGGTATGAACCTGATGTTTCGTTTTCTGGAGAATAGCTTGGAACGATTAAATATTTTTCGCCAGCAGCTAAAGATGTTTTAGATGCGTCGTATCTAGCGTTGCCAGATGCGTCTGTATAATATTGAGGAACGCAAAGACCTAACCAGAAGTTTGCATTCTTTTCAAGCATTGGAATTAATATATCGTTTAATAAATCCTTATTTCCATCTACTGTTTCAATAGTTGTGTTTCCATAACATTGATAATATTCATATATTGGTTGGATCATCCAAGCAGCACCAGCGTTCCAGTATTGGAATGGATATCCAAGGTTACCTTCATCGTTTATAGCTCTATCGCCATCTGCGTGTGGAGGGCATAGGATAGCATCGTCAATATTGTAGATAACTTTAGCATTCTTCTCCCAATCTTCTAATTGGTTATATACGAATCTAATATATCCTGTACCAAATGCTTGAATGTTTGATGTGTTCATACCACTTGATTGTAGATTAACGTTAGCATCCATTGTGTAGATGTATCTCCAACCTGGGTCCCAAGTGCCAATCCACATACCAGATAATCTAGACATTGAATAGCCAGCGCAGCAAGTCATAACATATCTACCATGGTTATATACTCTATTTGAGAATGATGGAGATAATGTCTTAGACTTTCTTTGAGCAGATAGATATTCTTCATTTGTTAAGTATTGTGTTTCTGTATCATCTGTAATATCTAAAGATGCAGCATTATAGATTTTATCTTGTAAAGTAGCTGATGGTTCTAGTGCTCTATCATATGAGAATTTGCCGAACTTTTTGTATTTATTAGATACAGATTCGACTTTTTGTAATAATTCTTCTTCAATTTTATAAGTATCACTATCGCTAAAATCTTTCATCTTGCCCATCTCTTTAGTCTTTTCTAGGGCAGTAATTAGATATACATTTTTAGCTCCAGAAATATCAACAGCAGCGTCATAACCATTCTTATTGTATGAATCTGTTGATTGTTCTTTCTTTGCTGTCTTTGTACCTTTATCTATTAAGATGTATGTAACTGCAGCATATCCGCCATTTTGATATGTAGAGTTTGCATAATCTGGATAGTGAACAACTTGAGCTAAATATGAAGCATCGTCAGATACGATTTCTTTATATTGAATATTCTTTTCGTCTGTTTGAGAACCGTTTTGACCTTTACCAAATCCAACCATCTTTGATGCTGTATCAATAGAGATTGTTAAAGATACGTTATTGCTTGAATTTGAGATAGCAGTAATAATAACATCATCTTCTCGAGATGCAAATGTTCTTCTTTCCCATTCAGTTGAACCATCGTTAAATGTTTCGCCAACTTCACCTGTATCATAGCATGTATATCTTTGGTAATTAGAAGGTTCTGAAGAATAAGTTGTATCAATTCTAAGTTGCATACCTGGGTGGTATTTTGCAATTCTATCCCATCCATCAATAACATCACCATCAACTGGTTCTACCATGTTAACAATCTTTTGACGAAGTTCATCAACAGTTGTTGTAGCAGTAGGGATGTTGTCTCTATCTGCATTTGTTGGCATTACATAGTCGATGTGTTGGTATGTAATAACATCACTAGTTGGAGATCCGTTTGTCAAGAATCCAATCTTACCATTGCCGCCGACCATACCATCACGCCAGTTATCTGTATTTGTTCCTAGCTTAATTTCACTATATGTTGAAGAGTATACGATATGAGTGCGATTTGCTTTCTTTGCAAATAAATCAAGTCCTGCAAATGGTAAAATAACAAAAATTGTAATTAAAGCAATTGCTACAACGCCTAAAAATGATGACGATGAGATAATAGCAATCTTACTTTTTTTAGATAGCTTCTTCTTTGATGAAACCTTTTTGTCTTTCTTGACTGGAGTTTCAGGCTCATCTTCTAGTTCTTCTACTTCTTCGATTTCTTCATCTAGAATTTCATCATCGATGATTTCATCTTCTACTTCTTCGATTTCGTCTTTCTTCTTCATAATAACCTCTTTTTGTCGTTATACAAATAGTTTAGCATATATAATATTATGCGTGTGTAAATATTTAGAGAAAAAAAATACCGCCTCAAAAAGAGACGGTAAGTATGAACCAGAAAATAATTATTTTAATCTTTCAATCATAGCCCATAGAGCTTTTGCTGAATTGAAGTTTGATGGGATGATATCTGCAGGTGATACTACGATATCAAACGCATCTGTAATTTCAGATACGATAGACATGATATTTAAAGAATCTAACATGCCGTTGTCGATTAGTCCTTCTTCTGTTGCAAAGTCAATATCTGGTCTGATTTCAGATAAGATTTCTAATAGTTGTTCCATTATTTTTCTCCTTTCATATTTATTTTATATGAGTGTATTGTGTCTCTAACTAATGTTAGGTTGTTATCTTTTCTCTTATATACCTTTGGCATATCTCTAGATAAGAATAGGTAAATGCCTTCAGTAATAGAATACGCCCCAGTATTTAAAAATACAAGTTTATCTCCAATCTTAGCATCATATAAAGGGTAGTTTCTAATAATAACATCGGCAACTGTACATAATGATCCGCATATTGTCCAGTGTGCTTCGTTTCCAGAATCTCTCTCTTGAATGATGTATGGTGCTTTCATTGCCATTGTTTGACCATAATAATTTAAATGATTAATACCGCCATCAATGATGCAATAAGATATATCGTTTGTTATTTTAGTATCTACAATCTTTGTATGGTATTCGCCACAAGATGCAGCAATGAATCTTCCCATCTCTAATTGGATTTGCTTATCCTTAAATTTAGATAGCATATTCTTTAGATTAGTAAGTTGTTCTTTATCATCGATTATAGGCTCAGATTCAAAATAATTAACTCTAAGTCCTGGACCATATTCGAAATGTTCAAATGTCATTGAAAAGCTATCTTCAAGCAATTTAGTAAAATCATATAAATGAGTAAGCTCTTTATCTATAGCTTCCATTTTCTTTTGTGTGCCAGTGTAGCTTTGAAGACCAAGGATGTGAAGAGAGTATATATTTCTATTTGATATAATTCTCTTTATAGTTTCTTCATCTACACCAAATTGGTTCCCAGAAGATACTCTTACATAAACATTTAAAATGATATTATTTAATTTAGCGACTTTATCTAATAAATTTAATTGATTTAAAGATTCAATTGTATAGATAGGTTTATCTTTACATTCGCTTACAATTGCTTTTATATCTTCTTCTTCCTTAAATACTCCAGATAAAACAATCTTATCTTTAGGAACATTTAAAGCTTTGCAGATTTGATATTCGCCAGGAGAGCATACTTCAAAAGAATCAACAACATCAATTAAATCTTCAACCAAGAATGGGTTTGCTTTCATTGCATAAGAAATCTTTATATCGCCTAAAGTTTCTTTAATGAACTTTACACGATTTACAAGCTTATCTATATCAAAGATGTATGATGGTGTAGAAATCTCCATTATAGATCGTACTCCTTTGCTAACTTCTTTCTATCTGTCTTACCATTTTCTGTTAAATCGAAATGGTCTACTTTTTCAAATTTTGAAGGAACCATATATTGTGGAATCTTAACGTTTAAAGCTTTTGCAATTGCCTTTGGCTCGATGTCTCCTTTGTAGAATGCCCAGATCTTTTCTTCCTTTTGGCTAAATAGAACAACTGCCTTATCTATTCCTTCGATTTGAGATATAGCGCTTTCAATTTCGCTAAGCTCAATTCTATGTCCCATATACTTAATTTGGAAATCGCGTCTACCAATAAAGCATAGTTCTCCATCTTCATTATAGTATCCCAAATCCCCAGTTCTATATATTGGCTCAATGTATCTTGTATTTAGTGGGTTTTGTATAAAAGCGGCATCTGTTTCGACTTTTTTATTGTAATATCCCATTGCAAGAGCAGTACCAGATACGCAAATTTCGCCTACATCTCTTGGGTTTTTAACTTCATTTAATTCTTCATCTAAAAGAATAATTCTTTCATTTGGGAATGTCTTTCCAATAGGCAAAACATCATTTGTAAAAGGTCCATCTGGGATTTTATAATATGAACAATTACATGTAATTTCTGTTGGTCCATATAGGTTAATAAACTTTGTATTTGGTAGATGTTCCTTCCAGATGTTTAATTGATTAATTGGCATTACTTCGCCAGAGAATAAAACCTTCTTAATATCTGTTGGTACTTTATAATCAAATGCTTTTAGTGTAGATAAGATAGTTAGAGCAGATACAGCCCAAATTAGAGTTGTAACCTTTCTTTCTATTAAATAATCAACCAAGAATGTTGGGAATGAGAATTTACCTTTTGGAATGATTTCCATAGTAGCCCCAACGCTTATTGTAGAGTAGATGTCCTTTGTTGAAACATCGAAATCAAATGGAGCTTGGTTGCCAATAATCTCGTCTGCTTTAATATCGAATATATCTGTAAATATTGTTATAAAATCAATAACGGATCTATGAGATACGGCAATTCCTTTTGGTGTACCAGTAGAGCCAGATGTGAATAAAACATATAATGGGTCTACATCAATATGGTTTTCTCGAATCTTATTTAAAAGGATTGGATCTTCTTTTGCATCAGCATCTAATCTTAGAATTTTTGATTCATCATATTCTGGTAAAAATCTATCAAAATTTGTGTGTACAATTACATATGGCTTATCTAAAGTGTCTAAGATAAGTTGGATTCTTTCTTTTGGATGACGAGTGTTTAGAGGTACATAAAAGCATCCTGCATATACGCAACTAAAGAAAGAAACAATTGAATCAACGCTCTTATCGCCAAGGATTGCGATAGGATGAGTTGGCTTGACATATTTTGCAAGATAAGAACCATAGGCTCTTGCTTTTTGAACTAAGTCCTTGTAAGTTATGGATGTTTTATCATCTGCAAAAGCAATTTTGTCTGGAAAAGCTTTCGCGCTATTTTCTAGAAATTCTAGAACGTTTGTAATATTTCTCATACTTCCTCTATGCCACCATATGTTTGTCTATATAAGTCAAGTTCTTGATCCCAGCTTGCGTATTTTTCCTCGCCTTTGTGTGATTCAAGAGCATAGGTGTCCCTTAAATATTTTGCCATATAACTTGTTACTTTTCTAGCCCCATAAATATTCAAATGATCGCCTTTATCACATGTGTCTTGTTTCCAATCTATTCCGATTTCCTCAACTTGATTTAAATCAAAGAATGTTAATCCTTTTTCATCCGCAAAGTTTTTAAAACCATTATATCGTTTGTATGACCAGAATGTTGTGGTTGGGATTTCCATCAATACAAGTGCAATTCCTCTTTCAATACATAAATCGTTAATCTTGTTTAAATACTTCTCCCAAGGCTTAATTATCTTGTGTACTTTATCCGTTGGGGTCATACGTCTATTGTATTTGTCCATAGATTTAATTGGTTTTCTTGTAAATGATACAACATGGTTTTTAGTTAAAGATTTAGGAATGCATTCATCGTTAGTGAAAGCATATTTCCATCTTGTATGAACATTAAAGATAGGGAATACTGTATTTAGAGCAGCCAAAGCTCCAATCTTCGCTAGATTATCTGCTTTATCATATGTGAATTCATCTACATTTAAGACGATGACTTTTGGCGATTGATAGTTTAATACTTCAACGATTGCGTTATATGCTTCAATTGGAGATTGAGTTGTTCTAGCCAAGTTGAATGAAGTAATACCTGTTTCATCATACATTTCCATCGGAGCAAATCCGTATAGAACCCCACTATGTCCAACAACTAAAACATCAATAGTGTCATTATCCTCAACAAAGATGCTACGGCTTTCGATTGTTCTATAAGTCTTTATAAGTTCCTTATTCTTTGGAGTAAGTGCTATGCCTATCACATACAATACGCAGTATGTAATTACAAAGAATAAAACTATAAGTAAAACGCTTTTCTTCTTTTGATTAAGCATATTTCCTCCTAGAAATTTCCATAGATAAATGGAGATACATTATATAATCCACCGCCATATGCGCCGAATACTAATATTGATGCAAGCAAAATTATGTATACAGCCCAGCGAATAGGGATGGCTTTCTTTGCAAGTGATTCTCTTATATCTATGTTTCTTTCTTTTAGAATATCAACTGTAAGTAGTGTTAACATTCCAAGTATAGCGATGATCATTTCTTTATAATCCATTCCTAAACTCCAGATGCCACCTTCATAATGTGTAAATACTGAAGTTAGAATGTACCAAGAATCTTGAATTGTGTTAGCTCCGAACATTGTTTCGCCTAAGAATATGATAAATATTGTACGAACATGTCTTAGAGCATTTAACCATTTGTTCTTTGGATCAATGTTATGCTTTATATAGAACTTTTGCATTAAAGGTTCAAATAGCATACTAATGCTAATTAGAACGAAATAATATAGACCATAGAAGATGTACTTCCATTCTGGCCCGTGCCATAAGCCGTTACATAACCAAACTCCAAATAGAGCAAATATAGTTGGAAGCATCTTTGTGAAATGGTTCTTCCAACGTTTTTTAATTTTTCCACAGAATTTTGTAATCTTTGGTGATAGGGCAATTGAATAGAAAACATATTCTTTTAACCATATACCAAGTGTAATATGCCATCTCTTCCAGAAGTCTTGTGCAGATGTTGCGAAGAATGGTTGCTTGAAGTTTTCTGGAAGATGCATTCCAAACATTTGAGCTGAACCAAGTGCAATGTCTATAAATCCTGAGAAGTCTGCATATAATTGAATTGTATAGAATAGTATGAATAATAGTGATGCATATCCTGAATATTGAGTAGGATTTGCAGCTATTGTTCCAACAAGTAGAGCTAATCTATCTGCGATAACGGACTTTTTAAATAAGCCCCATAAAATTCTTTGTGCTCCAAATGAAATATCTTTATAGTTTGCAAGTGCGCCATCGTATAGCATATTAGCAGTTTGCTCATATCTACAAATAGGGCCTTCTTGAATTGCTGGGAAGAATGTTAAAAATAGAGCAACACGTGCCATGTTAGTGTCGGCAACGATTCTCTTTCTATGAACATCTACCATATATCCAATTGCTTGAAGTGTATAGTATGAAATACCAACAGGAAGAGCAAGTGGAATTCTTGGCCATATTACAGATACGTCAAACCATCCAAAGATTGATGTTACGATTGAACCAAAGAAATTGAAATATTTTAAAAGGCCAATGATTGCTAAATTTAAAATGATAACAATTGTAATTACTGCTTTATTGATCTTTTGGATTTTTAATGCGAATTCTTTATCTTCTGGATTTTCTTTAACTTTATCGTTATTCTTTTGAATATATCTTGCGCCAAAATAAACACTAACGATAGTGAAGATTACAAAGCATATTAAATATTTACTTACGATTGCAAAAAAGGCTAAAGAAGCTAAAAGAAGGACAATATATCTATATTGTTTTGGTACAACATAATAGATACATAAAGTAATCACTAACGTAGCAAAAAAGATTAGTATGGCCGCCATTTTATATTTCCCTCATTTTTCCTCAACCTTGCACATTATACCAAAGTCTTTAAAATAAGAATAGCGATTTTTATATATATTTAAGATGTGCGCGAAATAAGTATATAGAATTGTTTGCAAAAAATAAGGATGTTATATAGAATACATAAGGACGTTACTATGGAAACAATATGGTGGGTAATCATTATCACTTCAATCTCTGGCGTAGTGGGAACTGGGCTTGGTGGTGTTATTGGCGCCATTTTTAAGAAGGATTCATCAAAAGTTGTTTCTTTATTACTATCTTTTGCAGGCGGCGTTATGCTTGCTGTTGTTTGTTTTGATTTAATTCCAGAGGCAATGCACATTGAGGATGAAGGCTCAAATTTAAATGTTTGGCTAACAATTGCTGGTATAGTATTAGGTTATGGCATTGTATTTGGCTTAAATAAGATTATCGATATTCATACTAAAAAAGAAGTTGAACACGTAAGTGAAGAAGATCACCCAAAGACACACGATGCTTTGGATGAATTAATTCACGCAGACCACTTAACAGAGCATAGGAAAACTGGTACTAATAAACAACTGTTTATTGCTGGCATCGTTATGTCATTTGCAATCGCTCTTCATAATATTCCAGAAGGCATGGTAATTGGTGCATCATATGCTAAAGATGCTTCAAGCTTAGTTGCTGGCGGTGGATTTATCTTAGCAGTAATCATTGGTCTTCATAATATCCCAGAAGGTATGGCTGTATCTGTACCTCTAATTACTGGCGGAATGAAAAAGTGGGTAGCAATTGTTGTTACTGCAGTAACTGGTATCCCAACAATTATTGGTGCAATTATTGGCTATTATGTTGGTGCATTAAGTCCAGTAGGACTTACAATTTCTTTATCTTTTGCATCTGGTGCTATGTTATATGTAGTTCTTGGAGAATTGCTACCAGAAGCATATTTGATGTTTAAATCTAAACTTCCAGCACTATTTATTTTGATTGGTGTTTTAGTAGGCGTTGCCTTAGTTCAAATCTAATTATTCACATTTTTATATTATAAATATAAAGTAATTCGGTTAAGGATTATTTAAAATTCGCGTACGTATAATAGTTGTGTAAAGGAAAGATCCAAAATGAGGAGGACTAATTATGAATAAACTTTGTAAAACTTGTGGTAGTACATATGATTCATCAAATGATTATTGTCCATTTTGCGGAAGCAAAGAATATGAGACGATTACTCCAGTAGTTAATAGAGCTCCAAAGAAACCAAAAACAGATCCTGCAGAAGAAATTATTAAAACAAGAACTAATCTAAATACAGAGTTCTCCGCAGTAGCTGCAATATTATGGGTAATTGGATTAGTAATTCTTGTTGCTGGTTTAGTAGGCGGAGTATATGTTTTAATCGTAGATGAGATTACTCTTGGTATAGTAATTATAGTTTTAAGCGTTTTATGTGGCTTCTTATCTTTTGGATTAAATAGAGCATGTAAAGCTGTTGAATTAGCCCATGAAAGAATAGATACCATAGAGAAAGAATTAAATAAAATGAAGAGTAAGAAATAGGCACGTAAGTGTCTTTTTCTATTTTTAGAACAAATTTTGCTTGGTATCACAAAAGTATCGTGACAAAATTACTCGCCATATATACAATATTTGGTGAGGTGAAGGCTATGCTAAAAGATCAGATTCGACACTATAGAGAAGAAAAGAAATTAACACAAGAAGAATTAGCAGATAAGATACATGTATCGAGATCTTTAGTCGCAAAATGGGAACAAGGAAGAGGGGTTCCGTCTTCAGAAGATTTTGAATCATTATGCAGCGCGCTTGAAATTAGCGTTTCAGATATAGTTCCATATCAAACAGTAGTAGAGACAAATAAGAAGAATACGAAGAAAAGAAATATCATCGTTTCATTAGTGGCGATAATACTATTGTTAGTTATGGTATGGATTATTGTGGACAATGTAGATCAAACAGATTTTAAACGCGATTTATAAATCGGGGAAATTTATTTGGGTAGATGGAAATTTGATGCATCGCCAGAGTCAACGACTGGATATGTATATAGCCCAGGTAGTGTGTCTGGAAAGGCGGTTGATGAGATAGAAGAAGCGATAATTAATAATCCCTACTATCGTGGAAAAATAATTTTTAAAGAAAATTTATTAAATAATCGTACTGGTAACAATTTATTTGTCGGGCAAGAGTGCTATGTTCTTTCGAAAGATAGGCAAATAGATTTAATTCTAAAAGTTGATGACACTTTGTATTTTAAAGATTTTTACTCATCTATAGTTGCTTTGTATGGTGATCTAATTCCAAATAAATATGATGTTTACGGGGATGAGGTATATTATATAGCTGGTATAACAGACAACATTATAAAGACAAATAAAAAGAAGTATTATTGCGGTGAAGAATATGAACCTGCGTACACAATCGAAGAAATGCATTTACTTTATGCTAATTCGGAAATAGATGAAAGCGGAAAGTGTTTAACAATTAAGGATACAATAGTGATTGGTCTAAGCTATGATAAATATGATGTTAAGGTTCATTATCTAGATAATGGTAATATTACTTTCGAATTAATAGTTAAATAAGAGTATATGTTAATAAAAAAAAGAAGCTTTTTCGCTTCTTTTTTGGTGAACCATGAGTTATACTTCCCGAACTACCTAGTTGTTTTGGAAAAACATAATATAATAAATTGGCAAATATATAATGTTGTTTTTTTGATATACAACTCGTTCGTTAGATAATACATACCCTTTATTAACTCCATAGTCTTTGTTCGAAACAAATTTGTTGATTGCGCTATGGATAGTGTAGTCTTTGCCTGATTTAATTTCAAGAGGGATTGTAGAAAGATTGTTGTAATCATCAATTAAATAATCAACCTCTCCATTCGCTTTATTGTCATAATAGAACAAATTAAAGCCATGTGCCTTTAACTCACTGGCTATAACAGATTCATAAACAGTTCCAAGATTAACGCTACTTTCCGTATTCATTATTGCGCTAATATTATGCCTATATAAGATATTAGATAATAATCCTACATCATTTAAATATAACTTTAATAGGTTCTTTCCGCTTGATTCTATTAATGGGAATGTAGGTGTTGAAATTGCTTTAACTTCTAAAGCAATGCCTGAATTAATTAGATAATCAAATTCGTCTTCGTAGTTTGAATAACGTTTGCCTTTCACGTTTTCTATATCTTGGACATGCAATCTTTTCTTTTTATTGCATAGGCTTGAAGGAATTAAATCGTAAATCCTTTTTATCTTTAGTTTATTTTCTTTGTCATACTTGCTTGCATCATTTCCGTATAAATCATAAATATCTGCTTGTATTTTTCGTACTTCTACGATGTTTTTGCTTTCTAAATAACTATTAACAGCGTCAGGAAGCCCGCCGATCAAAAGGTACTTTTTAAATAAATCCATTAATTTATTGTGAACTGTTTCGTTTTGGCTTTCTAAGTTGATAAAATCTGCTTTAATTTTTTCGATTGCGGTTTCGCCGAAATTATTTGCGATTAAGAATTCTTCAAAATCAAGAGGGTACATGTGAACTATTTGAATACTACCAATAGGTATGGATGTTGTTTTAGATAGAGTAACTCCTAGTAGCGATCCGCTGCATATGTATGTAAAACGATTATCTTGTTTAAGAAACTTTAAAAGAGTTAAGTATTGTGGATATTCTTGGATTTCATCAATAAATACAAGAGTATTCTCCTTCTTGCCCATTCTGTCTCCTGCAACCATACTTAATTGAAAATAGAAATCGTCTATGTTGTTAATATTTGCAAACAATTTATCTTTAAGTGAGTCTTCTACAAAATTTAATTCAATGTAATTAGTGTATACATTATTTAACACTTCAGTGGCGATATATCGTATGATATACGATTTTCCTATTTGTCGTGCTCCATCAATAATCATGATTTTGTTTGAATTTGAGTTTAGATAGTCGATGATTGTGTTCGACATTTTTCTTTTAAGCATTGCATTTCTCTCTTTTCTCGACTATATTTTACACTTTTCCTATAAATAATTCAGCAAAGAAATACACTTTTCCTATAAAACAAAAGCCTAAAAAATACACTTTTCCTATAAAAGAAAAATGCATAACAGAGGTAATAAAAAAGGAAGCGTTTAACTCCCTATTAGTGAACCATGAGTTATACTTCCCGAACACCTTGCGAGATGTCATCAAATTGAAGACAACTAGAGAATTTGGTTTAATAGTTTTGATATGAAACCTAACCCAAATACAATTCATCCAATACACGGATACGATAAAGAAATTTATATAAAACCAACGATTAAGAACCCAAATATTATTGTTGGAGATTTTTCATATATTGCTGATTCAGATTTTGAAAGTCATGTAACACATTTTTATCCTTGGATAGGAGACAAACTAGTTATTGGCAAGTTTTGCCAAATAGCTGCGGGTGTTGAATTTATTATGAATGGTGCTAACCACCAAATGAATTCCGTATCAACATTCCCATTCTATACGCTAGAGGGTTGGGATGCTAAAGCTCCAAATAAAGAAGATATGCCATATAAGGGAGATACAATAATTGGCAATGATGTTTGGATTGGACAAAATGCGGTTCTTCTTCCAGGTGTTCATATCGGGGATGGTGCAATAATTGGAGCAAATAGTGTAGTCGGTTCTAATGTGGCGCCATATTCTATTGTTGTTGGCAATCCTGCTAAAGAGATAAAAAAGAGATTTGATGGTGAACTAATAGCTCTTATGGAAAAGTGGCAATGGTGGAATAAGAGCATAGAAGAGGTCAATTCGCTTATCCCAATACTAACAAATAGTGACTTAGAGAAAGTCAAAGAATTCATAGAAAAAGATTTAATAAAGAAATAGACGAAGATTAATGCTTTGGTATTTTATATCCGAAACTATTAATTAAATTATTTCACACGAATGGACAATAGCAATCTTATATGGATCAATTATTATATTCTGGATGAATCAACTATTATTCAAAATAGGATGCATTATTTTTGTTATAGAATGCTATGAGAGGGGGGGCTCTTTAATGTTATTCTATATGTTTAATAATTAAATATATAAATAAGCAAAAAATACGATAGAATAATTATAGAGGAAAAAGAAATGATATTGTACCTTGGAAGCAATGTTGAGGTAGAAAGCCCAAGAATAATCAATAATCCGGAAAGAACAAACGATTTTGGTGCTGCGTTTTATTTAACCACTAATAAACAGCAGGCAGCAAAATTTGCTAAAATTGTTTTTACAAGGAAAAAGAATATTGGCGCTCCAATAATAAATCATTATTGGATAGATGATGATTATTTAGAGGAAATAAACATTGTTAAGTATGAGGCACCCAATGAAGAATGGATTGATTTTGTTACAGCATGCAGAGCGAATAGAGAGCCTGAAATGGATGCTGATATAGTTTATGGCCCAGCTGCAGATGACAAGGTCTATAGGGTAATTTTATTATACGAGCAAGGATTGATAAGCAAAAACGAAGCAATCAATCAGATGTTGGTAAAGTCCAAATACAATCAATATGCTTTTAAATCAAAAGAAGCGATTTCTCATCTAAAATTTTTAAAAGCAGAAGAGGTTAAAAATGATTAATAAAGAAGAGTTTAAAGCATTAATGGCATCTTGTCTTGTTCCAGAGTTGTTAAATCAATATATGCAAATAAGCGGCGACGATTATTTGGCTGCGATTCATACATTATATAATTCAGAATTATATAGCTTGCTAGCTAATAAGAATACAAAATTATGGCATTTAAGCCCATTACAATTAGCAGTATTGTTAAAAGAAGAAGAGGATAATGGACAAGTAGAAATCCCAGATGGCGCGGCACTATGAGTAAGGATATTATTGAGTTTTCAGCTTTCGTTTTAGAAACATATAGATTTAACGCAAAGTTATCAGGTCCTGAAGTGGACGCCCTATTTACTAAATATAATGTGTATGATTATATTGCGGATAATTTTGATGTCTTACATTCATTCGGGGAAAAAAGAATAATCTGGGAAATTAAAGAGTATATAAAAAATCAAAAATAACTACTACATAATAAACAATAAAAGACGAACAGCATTGTTCGTCTTTTTCCTTATTCTGGTGAACCCAACGGGACAGATTTCACGAACGGATTAAAAAGCAAAGCTTTTTAATTTGTAGAAAGTCGGAAGAAATCGAGCAAAACATCAGTTATTAATGGTAGCAGATAGTAAAGAACTAGCTGTTGTATAATTAATTATAAAGTTGTCAATTAGAGTAATATTTATAGTGACATGTGATGTCGTTTCATTTTAGTGTTTCGCAATAAACTCTCGGATTGAAAATTAAAAAAGCATCGGAATCATATTCGTAAAACATTCGGAATAATATTGAAAATTGATTCGGATTATGCT
>JAEEGH010005824.1_pt1 | contig 30630 bp, 24 predicted proteins | sample 9134181 | NCBI WGS metagenome assembly JAEEGH01 (sample SAMN16246544, study PRJNA631951) | gut metagenome | biome: gut microbiome; feature: rumen; material: DP-attached | host: Bos | place: Iran: Karaj | collected 2018-10
TGCTAAGTGGTTTGATATTGTTCTCGCACTGGATAATAACTGAGTATACAGGATAGTGGTCACTATCATCGCAATGAAGATTAATAAGCTCTGAAATATACTCATTAGAAAACTGTACAAGAATAACAGTAGCTAAAATGGCTACTAGAGCAAATATTCTTTTTAAAATATTATTCTTGCTCATTATTACTCTCCAATTAGTGCTAACTAACTATCAACAATACTGAGGGTATAATACGCATTTCGTTAAGTTTTGTCAATGTCAAACAAAAAAGAGAGCAACATTTGTTGCCCTCTAAATTACACTATTCGATTAATAAAACTTTTAAATCTGCGACAATACATTTACGCAATCATCACAAATCAAATCGCCATGTTCTAATAAAAATGCTCCATCGAAGCTTTCTGTAAACATCTGACTTGCAAATTCTGCAATAACTAAAATAACTGCTGAAATCTGGCGACGTGTAAGCTCAAAATTAAGCTTAACGTAGTAATCATCACCATATCTGTAGAGAGAACTCTTGATTCCATCATACTTTGGAATATGTTTACATAACTCTATAGATGCATCTAAATCTGGAAGGATAGCCCACAGAGGAGTATCAAGATACTGATCTGTAACCTCATCCTTGTCATCTCTTAAAACTGTAGCATTCTGAACAGGTACATCAGCTGTGCTAGCCGAAATTGCTGGTGGAGTATTCTTCGTAGTAGAAAGCGTCTCCTGTAAACCTGTAAGATGCTTTTTTAATTCTTCTATAGCAGTTGCCAGTCCTGAACTTGAATCTGGGGATATAAGTAATGCAACATCGCCCTGTGGCATAACTGTCATCTGTACACTATAAGCCTTTGCGTGAGTTTCTATACCGAGTGTTTCACATGCTTCCGCTAAAATATCCCTGATAAAGCTTTGGGTTTTTTCCTGGTCACTGACGAAATCTCCGAGCTCCATGCCGTTCTGTTCCATTTCTTCTTTGGTGATAACACAACGGATTTTGTCCTCACCTATCTTCTTGAACTTCATCAGCTCCCCTCCTTTCACATAGTGTGTCGACGTAATAAAAGTTTAGCAAATCGATGTAAAAGTGTCACGGAAATTTCTGAGTATTTTATCTGACTTTTCTGTGAACTCCGGGATAAGTGTCGTACAATTCCTAATTTACTTTACAGCACCAACTAAATCATTAACATCTTCAATATTCTTGCGTAACATATAATCCTTCAATCCCTGAAGAATGTCAAGGGTAGCTGTAGGGTTGTAGAAATTAGCTGTTCCTACTGATACGGCTGTGGCTCCTGCCAACATCATTTCCACTGCATCCTGCCATGTCGAAATGCCACCCATTCCTATTATTGGAATGCTTACTGCATTTGAACATTCATAAACCATTCTAACTGCAATTGGATGAACTGCTGGGCCAGACATGCCACCGGTTTTATTGGCTAGAACAAAGCTCTGACGCTCCACATCGATTTTCATTCCTGTAAGAGTATTTATGAGTGAAATGGCATCTGCTCCACCTGCCTCTGCAGCCTTTGCCATGACCTTGATGTCAGTAACATTAGGTGAAAGCTTCATCGCTATAGGCTGTTTAGCGTGAGACTTAACTAAACGTGTTATTTCTTCTACCGCTTTTGGATCTTGTCCGAAGGCAATTCCTCCCTCCTTAACATTAGGGCAGGAAATGTTGATTTCTAACATGTCCACGCGTTTTTCCGAAGACAATCTATCTACCACTTCAATATATTCTTCGGCTGAATGGCCACAAACATTAACCACAACTTTTGCATCTTTGAATTGTTCTAGGAATTTTAAATCTCTTTCGCAAAATACTTCAACTCCAGGGTTCTGAAGTCCTATAGCGTTAAGCATTCCTGAGCTTACTTCTGCGATTCTAGGAGTTGGATTGCCTGGCCAAGGTACATTTGCTACGCCCTTTGTTACCACAGCTCCAAGCTTATTTAAATCAACAAATTCTGAGTACTCCATTCCTGAACCGAAGGTTCCTGAAGCCTCCATAATTGGATTCTGAAATTCTACACCTGCAATTGTAACTTTTGTATTCATTAGAGCACTACCTCCGTCGAAAGAAATACTGGACCATCTTTGCAAACTCGCTTGTTATTTACATGGCTGTGGTCATCCTTTTCTGTTGACTGACAAACGCAGCCTAAGCAAGCTCCCACGCCGCAGGCCATTCTCTCTTCCATAGAAACGTAGCACTTAATTCCATGCTCTTTAGCATATTCTGCCACACCACGAAGCATTGGCTTTGGTCCACAAGCGTAGATTACATCAGCATTTAGTTCATTTTCCTTCATAGCATCTACAACTGTTCCGTGAACTCCTACAGAGCCGTCGTCTGTTGCAATAATTAGCTCTGATGCCACATCAGTAAATTCTTCTGTAAGGAACATATCATCATTTCTATATCCCATAACAGCTGTCACTGTTCCTGACAATTGCTTTGCAAGCTCGAGCATTGGTGGCACACCGATTCCACCGCCAACAACTATAGCCTTGTCTCCCTCAAGTGGAAATCCATTTCCAAGAGGGCCCATAATTTCTATTTCATCGCCAGCAGTTAATTTTGAAAACTCTGTAGTACCTTCTCCTACAACTCTATATACAACTCTAAGAGTACCTGCATTTTTATCGATTTCACAGATGCTTATAGGGCGTGGAAGAAGCTTACTTCCATTATTAGAAAATATACTTATGAACTGACCTGGGATAGCATACTCAGCAGCTTTTGTAGAAAGCACCATGCTGTATACTCCCTCTGCCAAATTCTGCTGATCTATAACCTTAGCTTTTTCTTTTACTTTCATGCTTTATTAAACTCCTAAAATTTGTTTTGCCAATTGCAGTTTGATAGTGGTAATTAAGAAAGTGCTCCACGGATATCTGCTAACATATCTTCTACTGCTGCACGGCTTGCTTCTGCGAAGTTAGCCTCACCATATTTTGCATATTTTTCCTGCTGATAAGCTGCAATAATTCCACGGCTAGAGTTTACGATTGCACCAAGTCCATCTTCATTAAAGAAGTTTACAAGGTCTGCACCTTTGCCACCTTGTGCCCCGTAACCAGGCACCAAAATATATGTATGTGGCATAAGCTTACGAAGCTTTGCCCCCATCTCTGGATATGTTGCACCAACAACTGCACCAACATTTGAGTAGTTGCCTTCTAAAGTATCAGCGCCCCACTCTTCGATTTTTTCTGCCATATGCTCGTAAAGAGGTCTACCATCAATAAGTCTGTCCTGGAATTCTCCAGATGATGGATTGGAGGTTTTGCAAAGTACAAATATACCCTTGTCCTCTTCCTTGCAAACATCAACGAAAGGCTTTACTCCATCTGTTCCAAGGTAAGGATTTACTGTAGCCATATCCGCATCAAAGCCCTGATACTTGTATTCTCCAACCTGAACCGAACCAAGGTGACCGAGGGCATATGCTGTTGATGTTGAGCCGATATCACCTCTTTTAATATCAGCGATAACAACAAGACCAAGCTCCTTTGCATAATCAACTGTCCTTTTGTAGGCAATCATGCCAGGGATGCCATAGCTTTCGTACATGGCAATCTGTGGCTTTACTGCTGGGATTAAATCTGCGCAGGCATCCATAATCTGTCTGTTGTAATCAAACATAGCCTCTCCCACAGCCTCAAGTGTCTGGCCGCATTCGCCCATCCACTTCTCAACTAAACTCTTTGGCATAAGCTTCATCGTAGGGTCAAGGCCCACTACAATCGGTGCATTTTTCTCCTGAATCTGACTAATTAATTTCTGAATCATGTTTCCTCCCTAGTCCGCAAGTTACGCTCTCAAGCCTGACATCTTACTCCGCTCAGCTTGAAATGCTTCGCTAAAGCAAGAGTCAGAGCTTGATAGCTACTTGCTCATCTAAATAACAACTAATTTAAAACTAATTTATAATTAATTCACGTTATACAACGATAAAATCTACATTGGTATTTTTCTTGATACTACATACTCAGCTATTCGGAGTAGACGACTTTTCCATCGTAGATTGTTTTGACAACCTTGCCCTGCACCTTGCGGCCTTCATATGGCATGTTTTTTGATTTGCCTACGAAGTCTGCAGCATGGATTTCGTATTCGATAGATGGGTCAAATATTGTGATGTCGGCAGCCTTGCCTACTGCAATATTTCCTAAGTCATCTCTTCCTAATATTCTCGCTGGATTGCTGCTCATGTACGCAGCCATTGTAAGTGGTGAAATAAGACCTGATAAAACAAGCTCTGTATATGTAAGGCTGGCCGATGTTTCAAGACCGACGATTCCAAATGGTGATGCAAATCCCTTAGCCTTTTCCTCTGCTGTATGTGGAGCATGGTCGGTAGAAATGACCTCAAATACTCCTTCTGCCAATCCCTTGCGCAAAGCATCTCTGTCTTCTTTTGTGCGAACTGGAGGATTCATTTTGTAATTGCCATCTCCTGGCACAATGTCATCCTCAGTAAGTGTGAAATGATGTGGGCAAACCTCCCCAGATACCTTAATACCTCTAGCCTTTGCCTCCTTAAGAATGTCATAGCTCTCCTTTGTGGAGCAATGGCAAAGATGAAGTGTAGCTCCAGTCTCCTCAGCAAGCATAATATCACGGGCTTCGATTATATTCTCAACCGCATTGCTAATACCCTTTTCTCCAAGGTCCTTTGAGCGTGTTCCCATATTCATAACACCGCCCTCAACCAAATTAATATCCTCGCAATGTGCTAGGACTGGAACTCCTTGGTTTGCAACTATTTTCATAGCCTGACGATATAGACCTGAGTCCATAACTGATTTGCCATCCTCTGAAATAGCAGGAATTCCCGCATCAATCATTCCTTGCAAATCCGAAAGCTCTTTGCCTGCCATGCCCTTTGTAACCGAGCCCACCTGAAGTACTCTACAAAGTCCAACAGAGTTTCCCTTTTCATGGACATAATTAACAAGCTCAGGATTATCAACAACAGGCTTTGTATTTGGCATGGCAAGAACTGTGGTAACCCCTCCTCTAGCCGCGGCCTTGGAACCTGTCTCAATATCCTCCTTTGCTGTCTGGCCCGGATCTCTGAAATGCACATGCATATCAATGAGTCCCGGCATAACAAAACATCCCTTTGCATCAATTACTAAATCAGAAAAAACGGGAACAATTTCAGCCTCTACAGCTGAAATACTGTTCCCGTCTATCTTAATATCTAATATTTGATCTGTGTTTGTAGGTGGATTTAAAACCCTACCATTTTTGATTATAAGGCTCATGTTTTACCTCTCTCTTCTAAACTTTAAATAGTATAGCATAAGTCCCCTATCTATTAAAACTATTTTTACCGCTTTAGTTACTAATCTCAGATTACTGTTTTCACTGTTAATCGTTTTATCGAATAATTTGCTCTACACTAGGGCATAAATACCCAATTTTAAATTTTGCGCGATTAAATAATAAACTATTTAATTTGGCTATTCATTTATAACGTTTCCTATGTTAATATATGGAAGATTTTTTTGGAGGAATGAAATATGAAAACTAAGAAACAAAAATCTAAAGTATCATTTACTCATTCTATGGCTTTCAAGATCGTTCTAGTTTTTGACATAATATTTATTTTAGCAATGTTGGCTGTAGGAGGTATATCGATACATAATTCAAAATCGACACTTACTGACACATACCGCAACTATACAAAAAATTTAGCAGAGGTAGCTGCAAGTACTGTAGATTCTACTATGGATTCTACTGGTAGATACATTACTCTCGAGGGATACAATGATTTATCTGGTCCTACTATCGAAATGTATCTACTTTCACAATTGGAGGCTGATGTCGATGCTAACAGAGACTCTACATTTGAAGTTTTTGACAAGCCTCTCGGTAACATCAAAATCGAAAGTGTAGAGGGTTCTTATGCTTACTATGTAAGTCGCGAAGGAACAATGATCTACCATCCTACTGTAGAAAAAATTGGTGCTCCTGTAGAAAATGCTGCTGTTAAAGGATTGGTAGAGCGTTTACAGGCAGGAGAAACTCCTGAGGACATTGGAAGTGGTTCCATTATTTATGAATATAATGGCGCCAAAAAATATGCAGGATATGCATTCACAGGTGCTGGAAACATCGTTATCGTTACAGGTGATTACGACTTAATCATGGAGCCTGTTGATTCAATGGCTGCGCTTGTTACTATCACTGTTGCTGTAATCTTATTAATCTTCATGATTATCTTCTTTGTATTGATTAATACTATGCTTAGACCTCTTGGAGATGTAGCAGAAATAATCGATGACACTGCACACTTTAATTTCAAGAAGAGTAAGAAGGGTGTAGCTTTAGCTAAAAGAAAAGATGAAGTGGGCATGATAGCGAATTCTGTACGTGTAATGCGTGATGCACTTCGCGGTATGGTTACAGATATTACTTCAACAGAGAACCGAATTAATAATAACGTAGTCAACTTAAAATGTACTGCAGATGACGTTAATGCAATGTGTTCAGACAACTCCGCTACAGCTCAGGAATTAGCTGCATCTATGGAAGAAACATCTTCTGCTACTGAGGAAATTAGCAACAATGTTTCTATAATAAAGGATGAAGCTAACGGCATTGACGAGATGGCTGTTGAGGGCGCAAACCTTTCAAAAGACATTATGGGCAGAGCTTCAGACCTTAAGATTAGCACTAAAAAAGCAGCCGAGCGTACGCAGGCTACTTACGAAAGTGTTCGCCAACAAACAGATGAAGCTATTGAGAACGCAAAAGCCGTTGATAAGATTAATGAGTTGACTAACACAATTATGCAGATTTCTTCTCAGACATCGTTACTTTCTCTCAACGCTTCTATTGAAGCTGCAAGGGCAGGCGATGCTGGTAGAGGCTTTGCCGTAGTTGCTTCTGAGATTAGCAACTTAGCAAAACAGACAAGTGAGGCAGTTGGAAATATCGACGAAATTGTTGCAGAAGTAAACAATGCAGTTTATCAAATGTCTTCTTGTCTTCAGGAAACAACAGATTTCCTTGAGCAAACAGTACTTGTTGACTACGCTGATTTTACAAAGGTATCCGAGCAATACTACTCAGACGCTGAAATTTTCCAGAACAGTATGGGAACCATTTCAACAGGTGTTCAAGAACTATCTCATTCTATTGAGAATATTTCTGAAACATTAGGACATATCAATGATACTGTTAGCGATTCTGCTGAAGGTGTATACGATATTGCAGAAAAAACTTCTGGAATCGTTATGGGAACTGGCGAAGTCAACGATAAAGTAGGCGATACTGAAAAAGCCATTGAAGCCCTCACAAATATAGTAAATCTATTCCAAATAGATGAAGAATAAAACATAAAATATAATGAGCCCCTGTTACGGCTACAAGCATTGCAACTCTCCGCTCTACTAACATGTATCGCTTGAGAGCTGCAATAGCTTGATGCCTACAGAGGCTTTTATTATTGTTATATATTTGCCTACCAGGGGCTATTTATAGCATCTGCCTACAGAGGCTTTTATTATTGTTATATTTTTGCCTACCATGGACTATTTTTACTATTATTTGTTCGCCTACCATGGGCTATTTTTGCTATTATTTGTTCGCCTACGGAGGCGTATTATTAATTATTTGTCAGACGGTAATATGACCCATCTATTGTAACATCAAGGGTTCCATCTGGATTTTCCTTAATAGTCATGGTTCCTGTTTCATCCATAGTTGTTCCATCACTAAAACGATAATTGCTCAATGCATATGAACTACCATTTTTTGTAAAGTCACAAGCCATATCTCCCATATAAACAACACCACTTGTGGAACTATCAAAATTAATCTCACAATAATCATATTCTTCTAATGAATAATAAGTTCCACTAAATCCCTCGGACTCTGTGCTTGTCTCATCAACCTGCTGTCCAATAGCTCCTGCCTCACCAGCAGTTTCTGTCTGATTAGCTTCTTCAGCACCCTCTTCTACAGCCTGAGAATCTTCACCAATTTCACCTGCTGCATCATCACCTATTTTGCCAGCATTATCTTCTTTATTTAAATTATCGCTTTGGGTTGTTCCCTGAGAATTTTCTGAGGAATTAATCTCTTCATAATTTAACTCATCAGCTTCATCCTGATTTGCAGAGTCAATATCAGCAGTTTCTTCTGTTGCTGTATCAGCGTCATTGTGGCTCACGCCATAGGCAACGCCGCCTCCAATAACTAATACTGCTGCAACTGTTGCTACAAATACCTTTGTTGTAATTGTAACACCACCAATAGTAAGACCAGTCTTTGTGCCTACTGTGGCAGTTGTCTTTGCGCCTGTAGCGGCAATTTTTCCAACTTTTGAGCCAGCATTGACTGTAGATAATACAGCTTCCACTGTAGGTGCAACAGCCTCGCATGCCATGGCATCTTTCTTGAAAAGTGCAAAGAAGAATACCATAGGAAGCATACCGTAAAGCTTTGTACCCTGCTTTTCTAGCGCAAGGACCTTGTCCTTTATCTTGGTACGGCCATAATTGAGACGGCTTTTAACAGTATTCTCAGAGACTCCAAGGGTTTCAGCAATTTCTTTGACAGACATTTCTTCCATGTAAAACATGGTTACGCACATTCTCTGCTCATCAGAAAGGTCTGCCATCATTTCTCTGATGAGCCTAGAAGTTTCCTGCTGATCAATTGCTAAGTCAGGTCTTGTATCAATTCGATCGTCCTCGAATGTATCGCTGATATCTCCTTCATCCTCATTTTCTGCCTCTGAAAACAATAAAGGATTATTCTTTTTTAATTCATTTAGCGAGCGAGTGGCAACAATACGTCCAAGCCATGGCTCAAATTTGGTTGCGTCTTCCAATTGATCCATGCTTTGAAAAGCTTTGATATAAGACTCCTGCAAAACATCCATAGCTGCCTGCTCATTTTTTAAATATTTAAAAGCAATGTAATAACTCTTCTGATATGTTTGTTCATATAAATATGTGAATCCTGCATTATCTCCATTTTTCGCACTGTTCACTGCACTAACTAAATCCATATAATCCTCCACTAATTAAAACTATTTAGAGCTTAAACTCATCTTCACTACCATGTTTTTTCATTCTACCGCTTTTGGCGCCTAAAATCATCAATATATTATTTAATATTTTTGTTGCTTGTGCCTTACACTTATAAGACAATCCAAAAATCATTTAGGTTTTAAAAAAATGAAATAATTTTATTTTTTTAATATTTTTTCCCTCGTCAAATGGCCTAAATAAAGGGATTATTGCCTAGTAATTCAAGCTTGAGTAAATACCACAAGCCCAAAAAGAGCCACTGTAGGCATCAAGCTCATGTAACTCTCAAGCGAAACATGTTCGTTGAGCGGAGAGTTACATAGCTTGTAGCCGTAACAGTGGCTCTTAGTATGTCTGTATATTTGTCTATAGTTTTGTCATTACGAAGATATCGTAGATTGCTTTTACAGCAGCTTCGAAGTCTTGGTTTTCAACTCCGATGATGATGTTGAGCTCGGAAGAACCCTGGTCAATCATACGAACATTTACATGTGCATGGCTAAGTGCAGAGAAGATACGACCTGCAGTACCACGTGTATTTTTCATGCCACGACCTACAACTGCAATAAGTGCAAGGTCTGACTCAATTTCAATAGAATCAGGAGAACAGTTTCTGTGAATAGCAGAAACAACTGCCTGTTCCTTGTTAATAAACTCATCTTCATGAACAACAACAGTCATTGTGTCGATACCTGAAGGCATGTGTTCGATACAGATTCCGTTGTCTTCAAAGGCCTGAAGTGCCTTTCTACAGAAGCCAACCTCTGAGTTCATAAGTGATTTTGTAATAAGTACTGTACAGAAGCCCTTCTTTCCAGCGATACCTGTGATAACGTACTCATTGCGCTGTCCTGTGCTTTCTACAATCCAAGTACCATCATCCTCTGGTTTGTTTGTGTTTTTGATATTGATAGGAATACCTGCTGAACGAACTGGGAAAATAGCATCCTCATGAAGCACTGAAGCACCCATATATGAAAGCTCGCGAAGCTCTCTATATGTAATTGTCTGCATTCCTACAGGATTCTTAACGATTCTTGGATCACAAATAAGGAAGCCTGATACATCTGTCCAGTTTTCATATACATCAACCTTTGCTGCACCAGCAACGATTGAGCCTGTTACATCAGAGCCACCACGTGAGAATGTTTTAACCCTGCCATCCTTGTCACAGCCATAGAAGCCAGGTACAACAGCATGTGGATGCTCCTCTAAGGCCTTGCCAAGAATCTTCATTGTCTTGTATGAATTAAGATGTCCCTCTTCATTAAAGAAGATAACGTCCTTTGCATCGATGAAATCATAGCCTAAATACTCTGCCATAATTTTTCCGTTAAGGAACTCACCTCGGCTTGCAAGGTAATCAAGAGATAAATCATCCTTAATATCCTGAGCTATTTTTTTGAAATCCTCTTCCAATGAGAAGCCTTTTAAATCAAGACCATCAATAATTTCGTCATATCTAGCCTTAATAGCCTTAAGATTTTCTGTAACATCCTTTCCTGCCTCAGCATCCTTGAATGTTTGGATAAGCATGTCAGTAACCTTTGTGTCCTTGCTATTACGCTTGCCTGGAGCAGAAGGTACTACAAATACTCTATTTTCGTCAGCTCGAATGATATCTCCTACCTTTTTAAACTGATTTGCATCAGCAAGTGAGCTACCTCCAAATTTTACAACCTTTTTCATGGATTACTTCCTCTTCCTAATAATATTTAAGTACTACTTTATTGTCATTTACTTTACACTATTACTTTAGCGAATTAAAGTGTTAATTTGTCCAAATTATTCTGATAACAACACTCTATCATTATCTAATTCTTCTCCAGCTCCCACTTTAAACTTCTCAAGTAGGTCCGAAACTGTAAGCTTGCTTCGCTCTTCTCCACTAGTATCAAATACAATTTTTCCTGCATTCATCATAAGTGTACGGTTACCTACTTCTAGGGCCTGATGCATATTGTGTGTGACCATAAGGCATGTGATACCTCGGTCAGCAACAATATTTTTGGTCAGCTCAAGAACCTTTTCAGCAGTGGCTGGATCAAGAGCAGCAGTGTGCTCATCCAATAATAACAGTTTTGGCGTAACAAATGTAGCCATAAGCAATGTTAGAGCCTGTCTTTGGCCACCTGAAAGCAGCCCAACAGGATGCTTCATTCTATCCTCTAGTCCCATATCAAGTAGAGCCAGCTGCTCTCTGAACCTAGCTTTATCCTTAGAGCTAATTCTAGAAAACAGATGAGCTGAAGCATGGGACGCTCTCAAGAAAGCCAGGGCCATATTTTCTTCTATTGTCATGTTAGGAGCGGTACCCTTTAATGGGTCCTGGAACAAATGGCCAATAACTCGGCTTCGAACGTGCTCCTTTTTAAATGTAATATCTTCTCCATCCAGATAAATATTGCCTTCGTCCACAATAAATGTTCCTGCGATGGCATTGAACATGGTGGACTTGCCTGCTCCATTGGAGCCAACAATAGTGGCAAAATCTCCATCCTTTAAATCAAGGCTCAAATTAGTCAAAGCAGCCTTTTCATTAACAGTACCAGGATTGAAGGTCTTTGAAATGTTATCTATTTTAAGCATCACCCTTCACCTCCTGACTACGCTGTCCTCTATAGTTTGCGAACTGACGCTTTTTGAGTGCTGCCTTTTTTCTGACATATGGTGCTGCAATTGCTACTGCAACAATCACTGCTGATACAAGCTTTAGCGCCTCTGCAGGCACTGAAAGACGAAGGGCTATAGCAACAATAAATCTATAGAGAATAGAACCTAAAATTGTGCCAAGTATTCTGCGAAGCATGCTTCCCTTATTTCCAATTAATGACTGACCAATTATAAGTGATGCCAGGGCAATGGTAACCATTCCTGTACCTATATTTATGTCAGCTGACTTTTGATATTGGGCGATGAGAGCTCCTGACAAACCTGTTAGGGAGTTGGAAAGACAAAGGCCAACTGTGATTGTAAATGTTGGATTAATGGAAGATGATTTTACCATTTCCGCATTGTCACCTGTGGCTCTAATCGACATTCCAAGAGTAGTTCCAAGGAACCACCACAATAAAATGGCAATTACTATGATAATCGCCACAACCAAAAATACCTTGTACCAATCTCCAATGAATGACTCTCCTAAAACATCCTTCCCAATGGAAAACAATGTGTCTGCACCAAATATATTAATTTTTGCTGACATCAGGGAAATATTGATAGTGTACAATCCCGTATTAACGATAATACCAGCAAGAATCGACTCCACACCAAGCTTTGTCTGCAAAAAGGCTGTAATAAAGCCTGCAAAAGCTCCTGCCACCATTGCCGCAATTAGCGCCATAAACGGATGACCTGAAAGGGTAACAAGTGCCGCAACAGCACATCCCAAGGTAAAGCAGCCATCAGTTGTCAAATCTGCAATATTTAGAATTGTAAATGAAATAAAAAGTGCTAAAGCAACTAGGGCGTACATACACCCTAGTTCTAAAGCACTTTGAAAAATTGAAACTGTAAAAATAGATGACATTACTCAAACTCCTCTGCAGTCTGGATTTCTACGAATCCGTCGCACATATCACGGATTTTCTCGTAGTCTAGATTAAGGGCAGCAGCTGTCTCTGTATTTACAGTAGCTGTTCCATTATCAAGAGTCTTTACCGCAAGTGAAGCTGGGTCCTTGCCATCTACTAATACTTCTGACACCATGTTAGCTGTCTCAACACCAAGTGTGGCATAGTTAACTCCATATCCTAAATATGCACCATTAAGTGCAAATGAATCTGCTCCACAGTAATGTGGGATACCTGCATCAATGAACTTCTCATAGATAGCAAGCTCGTATGTCATAATTGTATTATCAGTAGGTGTAAATATAGCATCTACTTCTTCTGCTACTAAAGCATCTGCTGCAAGCATAACCTCATCATTAGTGTTACCTGTTTTTTCCACATACTCGATTCCCATTGAATCAAGATATGCCTTTGCATCAGCAATTGCTGTTGTTGAGGCATCCTGTCCCTTGTCATAAAGCAAACCAACTTTATCAAGATTTCTATCCTGAGTAAGCATAAGGTCAATAACAGCCTCTGTATTAAGGGAATCTGATGTACCTGTAACATTTGAACCTGGGGCATCATTGCTCTCAACAAGACCCGCTGCCTCTGGATCAGAAACTGCTGCAAACACAACAGGAATCTGATTATCCTCTGTAGCTGCCTGACAAATCATTGCTGTAGGCGTAGCTATAGGAACCAGAATATCTACCTCATCATTAATAAGCTCTGTAACAATCTGATTAATATTAGTAGAATCAGCCTGTCCATTATAATAGTAATCCTCATACTCAAATGTGCAGCCCTTTTCCTCACCAAGCTTATCAAGCTGAGCCTCTAGATTAGTAACAATCTGATTAAGTGAAGCATCATCAACATACTGAATGATACCAACCTTATAAACCTGTCCCTCTGTAACTGTGTCATTTCCTGCATTTGCCGAATCTCCACCAGCAGCTTTTTCTGTATCACCACAGCCCATCATCATAACACCAGTCATAAGGCCAACCATGAGCATCGATAAAAGTCTCTTTTTCATAGTAATCCTCCTAAAACCTTCTCTAAAATCTTAGATTCTATTTTATCACAACGCTTTAGCAAGTTAAAGCATAAAATTAACCAGTCTGTTACTATCCACAGTTTATATTCTTGAAGACAACCAGCCCCTCTGGCCAAGCTCGCCATGTGTGCCTCTGCATCATTGGAGCAAAATGTTAGTTTTTCTTAAGCTGCATGTGGAGCTTTTGTGGGTGTACTTTCATCGATTTTGCACTTCTAAACCACTGTATGCCTAAAAAAGACACTTATCATGTTTTTATAAACTCTTCTACACATGTCTTAGGATAATTGTGTTTCAGGTTACGTTCACTAAGGAAAATAACAAAGCAGGTTTTGTAGATTTAAGTACCGGCTTCAAGTTCAGTCCGTTTCACTATCAGCCTTGGGCTGCCGTCCATGGCAGCCCATACTTAAATCTTTCAAAACCTGCTTTTATTTTCCTAAGTTCACTTCAATTCACACAATTATCTCTAAGAATGTGCTAGAAGAGTTTAATTTTTTAGATATCTTAGTGTCTTTTTGAGGCATACTGTTGTGACAGAAGTGCAAAAAGTGGAAAGAACACCCACTATTAATAAAGCGACACGCAGCTTTTAGAAAAACAACATTTTGTGACTGTGCAGAGGCACACATGGCGAGCTTGGCCAGAGGGGCTGGCTGTTGTTACCTTAAGAGCTGTGGATAGTAACAGACGGCGCCTTAGTTAAAGGCTGGTGCTTTCTCCATGCTTGTCTGTGGTGTGATGCTATATAGTAATTCGGAGTTTTCTTCAACGTATTTGAGGCCGCTTGTTCTAGTTGTAGACTGCTGAATGTTTTCTCCGACGATTTTCTTGTGGCAGGTGGTAACGCTGGCGCTAGTAGGCATTGATTTAGTTATTGTGGACTGGGGAATCTCTTGTGCATTGCTTTTCAATGCCTGGGAACCAAATATTAATGAAACCCCAAGTAATGCTACTAGAAATGCTTTGTTAACCACCTTAATCATTTTTATCATCCTCCTTTTTCTATGGATTAGCGTATTTTCTAAGTAGTATATTAATACTTTATGTATAGTATGTCAATAATTATTATAAAATATTTTTTTACTACTATTTTTTTGATTCACAGCTTATTGCAGACGGCATAATAAAAGGGCTGCCCATAGGACAGCCCTTAATCAGTTATTCAATATGATATTCTAGTTTTTGCTCATCGGTTAATTCCATGTCACCGTACAACTCTTCTGCTTGTGCCATAAGCTCGTCTAGCTCCTTGAACTTAAATGCGTACAGTCTGAAATTATCAACACATATGATAGTTTTGTTCTTAGGTATATATATTCTTCCACCTGATATGTAGCTTAATTCACCCATGCTATTTAGATCTATGATAGTCATGGCAATAAAATTAGATAAAATCAATCTATTGTTTTCTTCATCATATTCACAGAAATCGTACTCATTTGTCTGGTATTTATTCTTGTATACGAATTTGTTTTGCTCTAAATCATAGATTCTAAAATACAAATCTGCTCCCTGCAAATAAAGCTTGGAGTTGTCATTAGAGAACTTCACAAATCCAGAATATGATTTGGCGTAGAATGGAATCTCATCAACAAGCTCCATGGAGTCGGTTTTATACACTCTGAGTTTTCCATCGTCACATGCTGCTGCAACAAGTGTTGCATCATCACTGAGCCCGATAATATTAACTCGATAGTCTGGTACTAACGTTTCAACCTTGTCTTTTGAGGTACTAAATCTCTTCAATGTGTATTCTAGACTATCAATACAATAAACTGTTTCTCCATCATTGGTAACAATGGCAGACGAAATTGGTCCGCTCTCATTTGAACCATCCTTTAGCGTTTTCATGTCTGATAGGCTAACCACAGTGTAATCTCTTCCATTATAGTAGATAAGATATTTTCCATTCTGTGAATAACTAGCCTCAGCAGTATAACAATCATAGTACTTTTCTTCGTCTAGCCTAGATTTCGAAATATTATACGTATCAATACATCCATCAGTACGTGGTATCACTATTTTGTCTTCGCTAATGAAACGAGTTGACTTGTAATCTGCATTTTCTACTTCAAAATGATTTTTAATCTCTCCAGTTGCAGTTTCTATAACATCATACATGTACCCGAAGCTACCATCCGCTCCATCATAATGCTCGGCCACTAGATACAAATCGCCGCTAGGACTAGAGTCAATAATTGCCGAAACCTTCGCATCTAAATCCACCTCATATAGCATGGACTCATCAGTAGAATATTTTTGTACCAATAGCTCGGAGCTTCTATATGTCCTAGCAACCAAAGTACCAGAAGTAATAAAGAAATCCATCATGCTATCATCTGTTATGTCCATAATATTATCTGTAAGAGTGATAGCTGGATCTGTATGATACAATGTCACCTTTCCATCTGAGGTACCAACAAAAATGTAGGTACCAATATCATTGAAGCCTATTCTTTGAATATAACTATCAGAATTGATAATATTTATATCCTCTCCAGTATATAAATCAAGTTCAAATACTGATTTGGTACCATTTATTATAACACGGCCACATTCCTCGCCATTAAGCTCTACTTTTGTTGAGCGTATGTATGAGTAGCTAGAAGAAAGGCTCGCGCCTTCGTATACAAACTCTCTATTCCACAGCTCCTGACCTGTAGAAGAATCAATTCTTTGTACATATAGTGGTGCGTCTGAAAAGCTCATGAGTCCATCATAATCCATGGTTCCCAACAAAAGCTGCCCGTCATCATCAAATATTAAATCCATACATGTATCACCTGCCATAGGCACATCCACGTACTCATCAGTATTTAAATCATAGATAGTGCAATAATTAATGTCCATGTCACCTATATCATAGTGGGGCACAGCCATCTTATTGTTTTCTGTATCCAAGGCACAATAACGACCAAATTCTATATCTTTATGATTAGCATAATCTTTTAATATCTCTCCAGACTCAGCATCAATCAAATAAACATTAGTGTCAGTGCAAAGAATTGCTTTACCTGACTTGCTATATATTTCTCCACCCCTGACGTACCCCTCAGGAATAAAGCTATATACCTCTTCTCCACTCTCATTATAAGCAAATATACCATTTGCATTTATTACAACAGCATTGCTTTCTGAAAAGCCAAGTGCTTTATTGGAGACAGTGGTACCATAACTTGCGTACTCAGGAGGTATTTCAAAAAGCTTCTCTCCTGACTCCAAATCCCATAGATATAGATAGTCTGAAGTATCATAGCTAAGCACGCGAGTACCTTGGATATTTTCCACAAAATCTGTAACTGGCAGATTGTGGACAAGTATTTTGTCCTTCGCCAAATCTGCTCCAATATCATAACAATCCAATGCCTGTGATAAAGCGTAAATTGACTCTGGCACAACTGGTCTCTCATTTTCATCAGTTGGTAAGCCTGCTAGCGCAATGAGGGCTGCAGCCTGACGATCTCCAGAATCTAAAACATCAAGGGATGTTGCGGCCAAAACCTTGGATTCATTTATGAGCTTTTGAGTATATTCTTCATTTATCTTTTGAAGGTTGTATGCGTTGTACAAACCAAAGGCAATACCAAGACCTGCTATAATAGTTGTTATACCAATCGCGATTCCTGCAATCTTTTTTATACGACGTTCTCTATGTCTCTGCTTTAGGTCATCATAATCAACGTTCAAAATAGAAGCTGCAAGTCTAAGGGATTCTGTCTTTAGCTTACGTCGAACCTCTCTTTTTGAGCTTCCTCTAACATCTGCTGCAAGTGGCTCCACTGGATTGCCTGCTTCATCTACTAGTAGCTGTGGTGGAAAAGAATCCCCAGGCTCACCATCTACTAGCACAGCGAGTACATTTTCTCGACCATGCATTGCAATGAAGGTATCAATCTCCTTCATTACCCAATAAGAGTCTTTAGTTTGTGGAGAACAGATAACAATAAGCATTCCTGCCTCTTGTAATGCCGCCTCAATATTACTTCCCAGGTCACTACCAATAGGAAGCTCTTCCTGATCTCTGAAAACCCTATTAATTCTCTTTCTACCAATCTCCTTTTGAATCTTTCTAGGAATTTTGGTAGTTTCCAATGCCTTATGCACCTTTTTGGCTACATACATATCCCGCTCTAAATGCCTGTAGCTAATAAACGCATCATATTTCATTTTTTCATTCTCCCAACATCCACGACCTACGGACTGTTACGTATACAATCCTTATGTACTTTTCACTCATCTAAAACGATTCGTTCAAAGTAATAAGAGATTGTTTACTACAGTCCTTGATCATAATATCCGCATAAAAAAATAGATGCGTCAACGTGTGCAAACGTTGACACATCCATAATTTTACTTGATTATCTAATTCTCGTCTACATAACGCTGAATATTGCTAGCATTTGCATAGCGTTTAACATCGTCGCCATCAACAACTACCAATGTAGGAGCTTGCATAACGCCATATTTCTTTGTTAAGTCAACCTGCTCCTCAGCATCTACAAGGATGTAATCCTCGTCTTCTAGAATTTCCTTTGCTCTTGCGCAATTAGGACATGTCTTGGTTGTAAACAAATATTTTACACCTGTCTCTGGCTCTTCTGATACAATCTCAAGATTAACCTGAGGTCTCTCCTGTGCTACACGCTTTTTGTATTCCTCGCCTGCACGTCTACATACAGAGCCTGCAATATCATAAAGCTTTCGGTTCTTGTACTCCTGAGTCTTACCCTCATTCCAGTTTTGAACTGGACGATAGTAACCAGTAATACGGCTGTAAACCTCTGCAGTCTTGCCGCAGTGTGGGCATGTATAATGCTCACCAGCTATATAACCATGATCTTTACATACTGAGTATGTAGGAGAAAGTGTATAGTAAGGTAATCTGTAGTTTTCAGCAATTTTACGAACTAGGTTTGCAGCTGACTCCCATGTAGGAAGCTTCTCACCGATAAACGCATGGAATACAGTACCTGATGTATAAAGTGTCTGAAGCTCGTCCTGAACCTCAAGAGCATCAAAAATATCTGATGAGAATTCAACCGGCATATGTGAGCTGTTTGTGTAGAATGGTGTATCACCTTCCTTGCCAGCTGTAATGATGTCTGGGAACTGCTCTCTATCATGCTTAGCAAAACGGTATGTGGTAGATTCTGCAGGAGTAGCCTCAAGGTTGTAAAGGTCTCCATACATCTCCTGATAATCAGAGAGTCTCTCACGCATGTGATTAAGTACATCCTTTGTGAATTCCTGAACTCTCTTGTCAGTCATATCTGCACGAAGCCAGTTAGCATTAAGACCTACCTCGTTCATACCAATAAGACCAATTGTTGAAAAATGATTGTTGAAGGTTCCAAGGTAACGCTTTGTGTAAGGATATAATCCCTCATCAAGAAGCTTTGTAATAACACCACGCTTAATTTTAAGTGAGCGTGCTGAAATATCCATAAGCTTGTCAAGGCGTGCATAGAAGTCTGCCTCATCCTTTGCCTGATATGCGATACGTGGCATATTAATAGTAACAACACCAACAGAACCTGTACTCTCGCCTGAGCCAAAGAAACCACCTGACTTCTTGCGAAGCTCACGAAGGTCGAGACGAAGACGGCAGCACATAGAACGCACATCACTTGGCTCCATATCTGAATTGATATAGTTGCTGAAGTATGGTGTACCATACTTTGCAGTCATCTCAAATAATAATCTATTATTCTCTGTGTCTGACCAATCAAAATCACGTGTGATTGAATATGTTGGAATAGGATATTGGAAGCCACGACCATTTGCATCACCTTCGATCATAATCTCAAGGAATGCCTTGTTGACCATGTCCATTTCCTTCTTGCAGTCCTTGTACTTAAAGTCCATCTCTTTGCCACCAACGATAGCTGGGAGCTCTGCAAGGTCATTTGGAACGGTCCAATCTAATGTGATATTTGAGAAAGGTGCCTGAGTACCCCAACGTGAAGGAGTATTAACACCATATATAAATGCCTCAAGGCACTTTTTAACCTCATCATATGAAAGATTATCAGTCTTAACAAATGGTGCAAGATATGTATCAAATGAAGAGAAAGCCTGTGCTCCTGCCCACTCATTCTGCATGATACCGAGGAAGTTTACCATTTGGTTGCAAAGTACTGATAAATGCTTTGCTGGTGCAGAAGTAATCTTGCCAGTAATTCCTCCAAGACCTTCCTGAATAAGCTGCTTTAATGACCAACCTGCACAATAGCCTGTAAGCATAGAAAGATCATGTATATGAATCTCAGCATTACGATGTGCATTTGCAATTTCCTCATCGTAAATCTCTGAAAGCCAATAATTAGCTGTGATTGCCCCTGAGTTTGAAAGAATAAGTCCACCTACAGAATATGTAACTGTAGAGTTTTCTTTTACTCTCCAATCCTCTACCTTAACATAGCTGTCTACAACATTCTTGTAATCCAAAACTGTAGACTTCATGTTGCGCATCTTTTCGCGCTGCTTTCTATATAATATGTAAGCCTTTGCTACATCAGTATATCCAGTTTGCTCTAGAACATTCTCAACAGAGTCCTGAATATCCTCTACTGAAATTTTGCTCTCCTTGATTTTTGTCTGGAAATCTGCGGAAACACGAAGTGATAATAAACCGATTATATCGTCGTTGTATTCCTTTCCAGTTGCTTCAAAAGCCTTTGCTATCGCGTCATTAATCTTCCCCAAATTAAACTCTGCGATTTCTCCATCTCTTTTCACTACATCAAACAATTCTACTCACCAATTTCCTTTCACTAGTATCCTTAATCTCGTCAATAAAAGGACTCCCCCTACAACCTTATTTGTTGCCTCTTTCTTCTGTTGAACTAAGGTACTTTTGACTTGAATATATGTTATCAAAATCTAGGGTGGCGGGTCAATGTCTAATCACTATATATAGTGTTTTTCGTCATTATTACCTAAATTAGTTAAAACCTTTTGAATAAATTATAGGTAGAATTACGTTTCAACACATACAATATTTGGTATTTAAACATAAAAAAGACACACTATATATTGTAGCGTGTCTTTGATAATTTTATCTGGTTTGTAGGAAAACTAGTTCCTTTTGAGCCTCTTCGTCATTTGGGTAAGACTCAAGATATTGTGTTAGCACTTCCTTTGCTTCGGAGAATCTATTTAGCCCTTCTAGGGCAGCAACCTTACCCTTCATTAGTGCTGGCATATTGTCTATTGAATCTAATTTCAACCCTGCCTCAAAATAGTTCAATGCTTTCTCATAATTGCCATTTGAAACTTCGATATCTCCAAGTGTCGCAAGAGCATCACTGGTCACATCCTCTGATGAAGCGTATTCCTCTAATAAAGTCTGGGCTGAAGTATAATCTCCTTGATCCTGATACAGCTTTGCCAAATATAATCTGGCCTCTACTATATCATCCTCAACAGCCTCCTTTAAATAAGTTTCTGCATCAGATGTCTCTCCCAGCATGTAGTAGATTCGACCTTTGTAATATTTTGCATCTGAGGATTTATCGTCAACAGCAAGAGCATCATTCAAATAGACCATAGCCTGATCAGTATACCCTAGCGAATTTAAATTCTCATATATTTCAATGTATAACAGATAATTCTCATCATCTATGGCAATAGCTGCGTCATAATCTAAAATAGCCTGACCGATTTCACCCTCTTTGGCATATATGCTGCCTCGAAGAAAATATGGTTTATAATTATCGCCATCATATTTTATAAGAGCTGCATATGTTTTCGTTGCATCCTCAAAATTTCCTGCATTATACTGGGCTGCAGCCTTGTAATAATTAATGTCGATTTCTAAATCGGTGACCTTGCCAATGGAACAGTCTAGCGCCTCGTCAAACTTTTCAATGGCCCCCTCATAGTCTCCTGTATCCATAAGCTCGATGCCTTCATCTCTGAGAGAAATTTCAGTCTCGTTATATTTAGAACATGCCGTCAAAGACAGCACCATATATGCACTTAATCCAATCGCAATTAACCTTTTTCTCATAGTGATAATTCTATCAAAGTAACCAGCCTTTGTGTAGTGAAAACTTGCAACATCTTTTCTTCTATATGATATAATTATTAGAAATTATTCATTCATAACAAAGGAGGGTTTTATCGTTTGGATGTGCACTTGCTAAGTAAACTAATAATTCTTTTTGTTCTGCTATGCTTATCTGCATTTTTTTCTTCTGCAGAGACTGCACTCACAACTGTTAACAAAATTAAAATAAAAACTATGGCTGATGATAATGACAAGAAAGCCGCCCGTGTTTTAAATGTTATTAACCGACCTAAAAAGATGCTTTCTGCTATTTTAATAGGCAACAACATTGTAAACCTATCAGCATCTTCTCTTGCCACAACCCTTGCCATAGATATCTTTGGTAATGTTGGTGCTGGAATAGCAACTGGTATCCTGACCTTGTTAATTCTAATATTTGGTGAAATTACACCAAAGTCATTAGCTACCAGCTATTCTACCAGCCTCAGCCTTATATTTGCTCCAGTAATTGGTGCTTTAATGTGGATTCTTACTCCAGTAATTGTTGCCATTAATTTTTTATCAGCCATTTTTATTAGGATGTTTGGCATTGACCCAGATTTTAAAGATACAACAATTACCGAAGAAGAAATCCGAACAATGGTTGATGTCAGCCACGAAAGTGGAGCCATCGAAGGTGATGAGCGCACCATGATTCACAAGGTATTTGACTTCTCTGACGCCACGGCTAAGGAAGTAATGATTCCTCGAATAGACATGACTATGGTAGATGCCGACATCACCTATGACGAATTAATAAAAGTCTTCAAAGAAGACATGTACACAAGACTTCCTGTATGCGAGCCAGATACTCACAAGGTTCTTGGAATTGTTAACATGAAGGATTTTCTCGGGCTTAATCGACCTGACAATTTTTCAATTCGCGATTATTTAAGAGACGCTTATTTCACATTTGAAATGAAAAACGTTTCTGATCTATTTGATGAAATGCGTTCCGAGGCTGCCTCTCTTTCCATTGTGTTGGATGAATACGGTGACCTTTCTGGAATGATTACACTAGAAGACCTATTAGAGGAAATCGTAGGCGAAATCAGAGACGAATATGATGAAGACGAAGAAGACCCTGTTGTTCGCATAAGTGATAGAGAATATCAGGTTCTAGGTTCTATGAACTTAGAGGATTTATGCGATATTATCCCACTTGGTTTTTCCAGTGAGGACTACGATACCATTAGTGGTTACATTACAGGTGCCTTTGATCATTTTCCAAATGTGGGTGAGACTTACGTTTCAGAAAATGGAGCTATTATTCGAGTACTTGCTGTTGAAAAAAAACGTATTACTAAGCTTAGAATAAAGCTTCCTGCGCAAGCCTCTGACTCACAAACAAACCAAGATTAATTATAAGGCCCATGCCACCTATCAGTTGATAAAAGGATTTTATCCTGATGGTTTTGGCTAGGGCTCTTTTTTTGCCCCAAAATGTCTTTGCAAGTTTTCCGTCACGGTTTTTCACATCTACAAAAGTACATTCATAATCCAGAATAATAAATACCACAATCCCAATTGTGTTGACAATAGCAAGGATTAGTTCGCTTATTTCTGTATAAAATTTAAAATACACCGCTATATTCATATTAAAGAAAAACAATTGCCATAGAACACCTTTTATCAGTTCTTTTCTCATTGCACGATTGAACACCAACTCTTCCTTTTTCCAGGAATTTATTATTTTCTCTCCATAATTATAGAAAGCAGCATAATCCATTGTGGATAACTTTCCATTTTTTAGAAACTCATTGATAAGATAATTATGAATAAAATTCATAGGCTTACATCCATATTTCTTTTCAATGTATCTAAATCCGATTTGAGCATATGCTTCTTTATCCTTTGCTTTTTCCTGCATCAAAAGCGCTTTAAATAGACAGTGCTTAAACGGTTTATTATTAAATCCATAATAAACTTCTCTCAAGAGTGCCGTAACATCATAGTTTTGCTCTGCTAATAGCATTAATCTATTCATATATGCTAGCCTTAGCTTATTCTTTTTCTTTGCCCTAATACGCCTGTAAATTGAGCAAATAAAAGCCAAGCCTCCTACTGTTATCCACAGTACAAAGCACGAGTAAATATTATTTAGTTTCATATTGTCCTTTGGGAAATAAATTGAATTTAACGAAAAAAACGACACGCAAAACGCGTGTCGCTAGTTTAACATATTAAAACTTCATTGGCAAGTAAAATGATTTACTATACAGTTTCTGGCTCTGGATACTCAACACCAAAAGTCTCAACTGTAACCTTCTTCATTTTCTGCTCCTCAACTGGTCTGTCAGACCAATCTGTTGCAGTCTCAGCAATCTTGTTAACTACATCCATACCCTCGATAACTTTACCAAATGCTGCATAGTCTCCATCAAGATGTGGACTAGTTTTGTGCATGATAAAGAACTGGCTACCAGCTGAATCTGGAATCATTGTACGAGCCATTGAAAGAACACCTGGCTCATGCTTAAGGTTATTTTCAAAACCATTGCTTGAGAATTCACCCTTGATAGAATAACCTGGGCCACCCATGCCTGTTCCATCAGGATCTCCACCCTGAAGCATAAAACCATTAATTACTCTGTGGAAAATAACTCCATCATAGAAATTGTGGTTGATAAGACTAATAAAATTATTAACTGTGTTAGGAGCGATTTCTGGATAAAGCTCAGCCTTCATAATATCGCCATTTTCCATTTCAATTGTAACTATTGGATTCTGTGCCATTTTAATTTCTCCTTTTTCTACGCCTGTCACATTAACAATTCTGAGTGTTTCTCTCGTCGACTAAAACGTCTCCTTACGAAACCTCAGAAATTGTTAATTACAGGCTTACAACATCTATTATCCTAAATATTTAATATCCTAGATTCTACATAAACTTGTATGTTAAACCCTCATTTAATTACAGCTTCGCGAACGGTTTTATTTTACAACGCTCTCGGCTTTCTCAAGAACAGCCTTAGCGTCAGCAAGGTACTTATTCTCCATGTCATAAATGCGACCAGCATCTGCTGCTGTAGCGAAGCTTCTGTCCATTGGTATTTTACCAAGTACTGGAATATTAAGTTCTGCTGCTACTTCATCAATGTGGCTCTCACCAAATATTTGAATCTTTTCATCGCAATTTGGACACTGTACATATGAATAGTTCTCAACAACTCCAAGCACTGGGATATGCATCATATCTGCCATGTTATATGCTTTCTTAACTATCATCTGAACAAGTTCCTGTGGGCTTGTAACAATTACAATACCATCAACTGGCAAAGACTGGAAACATGTAAGTGGAACATCACCTGTTCCTGGTGGCATATCAACAAATAAATAATCGATATCACCCCATGCAACATCTGTCCAGAATTGCTTTACAACACCTGCAATAACAGGACCTCTCCATATTACTGGACTCTCCTCGTCATCAAGGATAAGGTTTATTGACATAATCTTTGTGCCATCCTCTGCAACCTCTGGAAGCATAACTCCCTCAGCATCTGCTGCAGCTGGACCATGAACACCAAACATTTTTGGAATAGATGGACCTGTAATATCTGCATCAAGGATACCTACCTTGTAACCTGCTCTCGCCATTACACCTGCAAGTGAAGATGTAACCATTGATTTTCCTACGCCACCTTTACCAGATACGATACCGATAACGTGCTTAATATTGGAATTGGCATTTGGTGCCTCTAAAAAAGCTGTATTCCTAACACCTTGTTGTGCTGCTGATGCAGAAGGACAACCTTCGCATGAGCCTCTGCTACAAGAGCTGGCTGAAGCACATGTATTACTATCTGCCATTATTATTAGACCTCCTAATCTTTCTCTTTCATTTTCACTGTTTTTGATTATATCATAAAACCCAACTTATATAAGGTTTATTTAGAAATACATGTTTATACGGAAAGCTTCACTGTTGCCGTTTTATTATGTTGATTATAGAATCAACCTAGAAACAGAGTTATCAACATTTTCCACAATCATTTTTCTAAGGTTGAGGATAACTTCATTTTTACAAGTTATCCACATTTTATTCTTGATAACTATTTTTCAAAAATCGCCAATTTTCAATGGATAGCGCTAATTTGTGTCTTTTTGATATATAATTCAACGAACAAACATTTCCCACAAAGTTATCCACAATTGTAAATAACTTTCCATAAGGTTGAAATTATTCCGGGATTATTAGATAATCAGAACTGGAAAATTTATTCATTTAGGAGACAATATGTCAGATACAAAAAAAGTATTATCCTTTGCAGTTGAATTAGGAGACTGCTTACTTCGAAATGGAGCTGAAGTTTATAGAGTTGAGGATAGCGTACTTGCTATTTTGAATTCTTATGATATTACAGACTGTGACGTGTATGTTTTGAGCAACGGAATTTTTGCCAGTGCAGACGAAGTAACTGAGCATGCCAGTTCAATGATTAGGCATGTACCTATGTACCCTATGCACCTAAGTCGAATCGCTGCCATTAATAGTTTATGTCGTGACGTCTGTGCAAAAAAGATTTCCATCGAAGATGCATGGAAAAAATTGGAACAAGCAAAAGTTATACCTGAATATAATTTATTAACATTAATATTCGCAACAGGAATTGGTTGTGGCGGATTTGCATATTTATATGGTGGAACTCCTCTAGATGCATTTATTGCCATCATAGTTGGTGTTATACTTCGATTATTCCTCACATTAGATAGAAAGCTTGGACACTCGAAAACAATTACTAATGTACTAAGTAGTATGGTTATTACTATTGTAGCGTTGCTGTTTTATGCTGTAGGGTTACCTGTACATTACGACAAAATCATTATCGGAGCGATCATGCCATTAGTTCCTGGTATACCACTTACTAATAGTATTCGAGATTTTATCAATTGCGATTATCTTTCAGGATCAATCAGACTTATTGATGCATTATTAACTGCATTTTGTATAGCTGTTGGTGTTGGTACCATAATCACTATTGCTCATTTAATAGGAGGAGGTGCTTACATCTAATGTATACAAATTATATTATCGAATTTATAGTTGCCACTATAGCAACAATCGGATTTGCAATCGTTTTCTCTGCGCCTCAATCCGAGCTGTTTTTTTGCGGTATATCTGGAGCAATCGGATGGATTTTCTATTCTGTAATTGCTAGCACATTAGCTGCACCTACCCTTGGTAATGTTGTAGGTTCATTTTTCCTTACAGTATTTTCAAGAAGTCTTGCGTCTAAACGCAAAAATCCCGTCACCGTATACTTGATTTCAGGGATATTTCCACTTGTACCCGGTGCCGGAATTTACTATACATCCTATTATTTAATTATGAATGATATGGTTAACTTTACAAACTATGGTCTTTCAACAATCAAGACCGCAGGCGCCATAGTTATGGGAATCATTTTCGGAATGGCATTTCCACAAAGTTGGTTTAATACAGTTTTTGCACCTTCCGATCGTAAGTAAACAATCCATTAACTTCATCTTCTATATCAGTTGCCTGTGTATAAACCGCACCTGCTAGTCCCTCTTCCCTGAGGGACTTTATTTTTTCCATAATTTCATCATATGCTGATTGCAAATCTTTGCCTTGTAAATACTTTTTATATCCATAAACTGCATCACGTCTCACATGATTGCCTACCTTCAAGGAAAAGCCACCATATTCTGATATAACGTAAGGTCTAGGTCCATGATTTACTTTTAGCTTTTCAAAATATAGATGTTCTGAGAACACATCACCACAGCCCTCATGGAACCAACCTGACGCAGCATCTATAGGTCTTGTGGAATCAAACTGCTTCGCATATTCTAAACAGGCCTTAGCATCAAATTGTCCCCAGCCTTCATTGAACAAGCACCACTGACCGATACATGGCACACTATAAAGCTGTTCAATCATTTCCTTGCACTCATGTCGCCACACTGCTTTTGATTTTTCAGAATTTCGACCTGTGAATCTAAGGAATAGTTTATTTTTATCCTTTGTATTTCCAAATGGTCTAACTACTGTAGGAATATGACAAATCATTTTCATGTCGTATTTGGTGCCACCATTAATTATATCCTGCCATACAACCATTCCTATTCTGTCACAGTGGAAATACCAACGCATAGGCTCAATCTTGCAATGCTTTCGAATCATGTTAAAGCCCAAAGACTTTATGGACTCTATATCATTTATCATTGCAGCATCGCTAGGTGGAGTCATAAGACTCTCTGGATAATACCCCTGATCTAACACGCCATGCATAAAATATGGCTTGTGATTCAATGTCAAACAAGGAAATCCTCGTTCATCCACTCCTACTCCAAAGTGACGCATAGTAAAATAAGTAGAAAAGGTATCCTTACCATATTCAATGTTTAAAAAATAAATATTAGGCTCTTCTGGCGTCCATAGCTTATAGTGATTCAGGATTACATGAACATATATTTTATCATCCTGTATTTTGTCCACTGAATAATCTTTTATAAGCTCCTGATTGGCAGCTGAGATAGACACCTGACCTTTTAACTCAGAAACACTCAAAACTAAATCTAATCGATTATTATCAATATCAGGTGTAATTTTCAGCTTTGTTACGTAGGCCTCAGGGACCCATTCCATCCACACGGTCTGCCATATTCCACTTTGAGCAGAATACCACATTCCACAAGGTGAAAGACTTTGCTTTCCTCTAGCATAGCCAACACCATCTGTATAGTCTCTAACCCTTACTTTTATCTCGTTTTCGCCATCTACAATAAAATCGGTGATATCATAGGAAAATGCTGTATAACCACCTTCATGGGTGCCTAGATTTATGCCATTTATAGATACCTGTGACACCTGATCGACAGCACCAAAATGTAAAATTAAATGCTTTGTTTTTTTTACCTTATCAAGCCCAAAAACCTTTATATATTCTAGTGTCTCATCAGGCTGTAAAATGTGTTTTTCAACACCAGACAGTGTAGTCTCAGGAGAAAATGGCACCTCTATAATCCCTTTTTGAACCACTTTTCCCTGACCACTAATAATTCTATAATTCCACTTGCCGTTAAGATTAATATATGTATTTCTTTGAAGCTGTGGACGTGGATATTCCTGCAGCCCCTCATATTTATAATCTGTGCTCAGTTCATAAACTGGTGCATTTTTGTCAATTCGGCTAATGGCCCCTAGCATTTCCTTCCAATACATAACAACCCCCTCTAGATATTAAATCCTGATTTTAGAATTCTTCTTTTTAACCCAACGACGGTAAATAATCACCAAACAAATACTATGCACACTCAATGTTAACAACCAGCTTCCTGGATATGAGAAAAACAATACTGACTCTGTATGATGAACTCTAAAGTATGTTGCAATCCAAATAAGTCTCGAAAAACATGCGCCCAAGAGAGAGACAATCATAGGGACAGTTGAATATCCCAGGCCTCTCAGACCACCAGTAAGTGAATCCATTATTCCGCACAAGAAATATGGTGTGCATACCCAGAATAGACGAATGGTGCCAGCGGCAATTGCTGGAGCACTGTCGGTGTAAATACCTAGCAATACATCAGCGAAATAATAAGCGAAATTACCTAAAATAATTCCCAATACAGTAACAATGCCTAAACACTCAAAAATAACCTTTTTAACACGTTTCTCATTACCAGCACCAAAGTTCTGACCTGTAAATGTAACGCAAGTCTGAGATACTGAGTTCATTGAAACATAAACAAAGCCCTCTATTGAACTTGCAGCTGAAGAACCGGCTATTGCTGCAGTACCAAAAGAATTAATTGCAGATTGAATAACTACGTTGGATAGTGAAAATACGCTGCCCTGAATACCTGCTGGCAAGCCAATCTTTACAATTTTATTGAGGATACGTCTATCTATGCTAATCTCTGAAAGATTGAGCTTTAGAGCGTCCTCCTGTTTGATAAAGAATAGAACCAATAATATACAAGAAATATAATTGGCAGTAGCAGAAGCAATGGCAACACCTGCCACGCCAAGCCCGAAGCATATAACTAAAACAAGATTTAATAATACATTTACAATTCCAGCTATAGTTAGAAATACTAATGGATGAGTAGTATCACCTGATGCTCGCAGAATAGCTGCTAAAAAGTTGTATAACATCGCAGCTGGCATTGCCAAAAAGTAAATCTGTACATATAGTGCTGCCAATGGAAGAACATCTTCAGGGGAACCCATTAATTCCAACATTGGTCTTGCACCAAATAGTCCAAGAAATACTAATATTATTCCACCAATAATAGATATTGCTACACTAGTGTGTAGTGTCTTTTTTACATCTTCATATTGTTTAGCCCCATAAAACTGTGCCGTACAAACATTAGCACCAACCGAAGCACCGATGAATAAGTTTGTCATTAAATTAATAAGGGATCCAGTAGAACCAACTGCAGCAAGGCTCGCTTCTCCCGCGAATCGCCCCACAACAATTACATCAGCTGCGTTAAACAATAATTGCAACACACCTGACATTACAATAGGAATAGTAAAGATAATAAGTTTGCCCAGAAGAGGGCCATGAGTCATGTCTAGTTTCTTTTTGTTCATATTAAACATTCTAGCACTTTATAGCTAATAATAAAATACATTGAGGGCGAGTCCAAATGGACCCGCCCTCATAAAATTAAAGAAAGAAATTATAGGAAAAATCTAATCTAATTAAAGAGTAGATATTGCCTCAAAAATGGTAATTAGTTCTTAGCAGCAAGCTCTGCCTTAAGAGCCTCTGTAAGAGCTGGAACGATCTTGTTAAGATCGCCAACGATACCGTAATCAGCAACATCAAAGATAGGAGCTGACTCATCCTTGTTGATAGCGATGATGATATCTGACTCTTCCATACCTGCTGTATGCTGAATAGCACCAGAG
>JAEEGH010005825.1_pt1 | contig 30627 bp, 28 predicted proteins | sample 9134181 | NCBI WGS metagenome assembly JAEEGH01 (sample SAMN16246544, study PRJNA631951) | gut metagenome | biome: gut microbiome; feature: rumen; material: DP-attached | host: Bos | place: Iran: Karaj | collected 2018-10
ATATTGGATATAGAAATAGTAACTGCCTCAGAAGCAGATAAAGACAGCTTTTATCTGTTATCATTAATAGTATCTTAAAGCAAAGCGTGAGCAACAGCGGGTTAAGGAGATTGGAGGAAAGATGGCGATAGTATATAACGACAGCGAGCGTACATGGAAACTTGATACGGAAAATACATCATATGTTCTTGGAGTAGTGGATGGGAAGTATCTTTCACATATCTATTACGGCAAAAAGATAAGAAGCGGCGAGCTTTCGTATCTACTAAGACCTGAAGAAATTGTTCCTCCGTCAATCAGGCCTGCTGAGCAGCTTGGCTTCATGGATGCAATACAGCTTGAGTATCCTTGCGGCGGAATCGGTGACTTCAGGGAGTGCTGCATTGCGGTAAAGAATGATGCGGGACAGATAGGGTGTGACCTGTCATACAAGAGTTATGAGATTGTAAAAGGGAAAGCAAAGGTTGCGGGACTTCCCACGTGCTTTGGAGATAATGCCGAAACACTTATTGTTAGGCTGGAAGATGAGATTTGCGGTCTGGTGGTATCTTTGTCTTTTACTGTGTTTGATGATTGTGATGCCGTAATACGTTCTGCACTTATCGAGAATAGGGGCTCGAAAATATTATGTATAGAAAGAGCTATGTCTTCCTGCCTTGACTTTGAGATGAGGGACTGCGAAGTTATAACGCAGTGCGGCGCATGGGCAAGAGAGCACATAATTGAAAGGACGCCTCTTAATCATGCGGCTATTACAGCGGAGTCGACAAGAGGCGAAGAAGGCCATGATTCCATGCCTTTTATGGCTGTCGTTTCCAAAAACACCGACCGGAAAAGCGGTGAAGTCTATGCTTCTCAGCTAATTTATTCCGGCAATTTTATGGCGAAGGTAAAGAAAAATGCTCACGACCAGATAAGGATGGTAATGGGAATAAATCCCGAGACATTCTCATGGAAGCTTGAACCGGGAGACTCTTTTCAAACGCCGGAGGCGGCTCTCGTTTATTCATCCTGCGGTCTTGGAAAGATGACAAGAGATTATCATAAGCTTTTTAGAAAACATCTGATAAGGCAAGACTGGGTGAGCAAGGAAAGACCTATACTTATCAATAACTGGGAAGCAACATATTTTGATTTTGATAAGGACAAGCTTCTTGATATTGCAAAGACGGCAAGGCAGTGCGGAATAGAACTTCAGGTTCTTGACGACGGCTGGTTTGGATATAACAGAAATCAGCCAAGTGGAGGGCTCGGAGACTGGTATGTCAATGAAGATAAGCTGGAAGGCGGCCTAAAGGGGCTGACCGATGAGCTAAAAAAGATAGATATGAAGTTCGGACTTTGGTTCGAGCCTGAAATGGTCTGTGAAGATACGGACCTTTATAAAAAACATCCGGGCTGGATATTACATCAAGTGGGAAGAATACCTGCGCGAGCGCGTGATCAGTGGGTTTTGGATTATTCCAATCCTGAAGTGAGAAACTATATCTATGAAAGTATGGCCAAAATACTGCGTGAAGTTCCTGTTGTATATATTAAGTGGGATATGAACAGGTCTCTTTCCGACGTCGGTTCTGAGTATCTTCCTTCCGACAGGCAGGGGGAGATATGGCACAGACACGTCCTTGGTGTATATGAGATTCAGGAAAAGATAACCAAGGAATTTCCATATGTTTTGATCGAGAACTGTTCTTCGGGTGGAGCCAGGTTTGATGCGGGAATGCTGTATTACAGTCCTCAGATATGGTGTTCGGATGATATGGATCCTGTTGAGCGTCTTTCGATTCAGGAAGGTACTGCAATGCTTTATCCGATATCAGCGATAGGATCGCATGTTGCAAAAAGCCCCAATGATATTTCGGGAAGAGAAGTTTCTTTTGAGTCGAGAGCTGTGGCGGCTATGTTTGGAACTTTCGGATACGAGCTTGATGTAACCAAACTTTCAGAAGATGAACTAAAGCAGATCCCAAAGCAGATTGCCAGATACAAAAGCATAAGAAGGCTGATCCTTGACGGAGAGTATTACAGGATAGCGTCATACAGGGAAAATAAAGAATATGATGCATATATGATAGTTTCCGAAGACAAAAAGGAAGCTTTTATGATATATATGCAGGTATTGTCAAAGGCATTTTCAAGAAGCAGATTGCTTAGACTTGAAGGACTTGACTCTGATATGAAATATGATGTAAACGGAAAAGTTTATGACGGAGATGTGCTGATGAATGCGGGACTTTTGATCACCGGAAGCAAGGACTTTGAAGCACAATTCATTAAAATTACAGCAGTATAAACTGTTATGGATTGATTATTAAGTTAATTTAATTCATAATAAGAGCCGGAGGATAACAGATGAGACCAAAACAGAAGGTAAAACTAAAAGATATTGCTGACAGCCTGGGAGTATCTGTTGTTACAGTATCTAATTCACTGGCGGGCAGACCCGGAGTGAGCGCCGAAATGCGCACGAAGATAAAAGAATGTGCGGCAAAGATGGGGCTTGATTACAGTAAATACGGGAAGACTACGCCTAAAAAGGTTGAAAATCCGGAACTTATCGGAAAGACCATCAGCGTCATTGTTTCAGACAGATATATTTATATAGGCGCTTCTTTTTACTGGGAGATGTATCAGAAGGTCGCTTATGCGGTTTCGGAAAATGAATGCTTTACGTCGCTGAGTATGGTCAAGGATTACGACGATGACGAAATACTTCCGCCTGTAACGGATGCCGACGGAGTGATAATAATAGGACCTATAAAAGAAAAGTTTCTTAACAGGCTGCTGGCGGCAGTTAAAGTGCCGGTAGTTTTCATGGATCAGCAGATTGAGACAGGTAATTACACTTCCGTCTTGTCGGGAAATTATTACGGAATGTACAGAGCAACCAAGGAGCTGGTTAAAGCAGGCCATAAAGAGATAGGATTTGTCGGAGCACTTGATTATTCCAGAAATATAATCGACAGATATTATGGATACAAGAAGTGCATGCGTGAGAACGGCCTTAAGGTGAATCGCGAGTGGCTTTTGCCGGACAGGAGCGGAAATGACGAAACTCCTATGATAGAGCTACCCAAGAAACTGCCCACAGCATTTGCGTGCAGCAGTGATTTTTCTGCCGGATTGTTATATGAGGCGCTTAAAAAGCAGGGAAAACGTGTTCCGGAAGATATATCGATTGTCGGTTATGACAATTACCTGCTTAACAGCGATCTTGAAGGAAAGCTTACAACTTACAACGTTGATCTTGTGAAAATGGCCAGACTCACAGTGGAGCAGGTCATTAACGAGATAGAGGATCCATCACTTGCGGGAACGATATTTGAGGTGGATTCTAATGTTGTAAAAAGAACATCAATAAAAGAGTTGAGGGATAATAATGCAGAGTGATGTTACATTGTCTGATATTGCAGAAAAGCTTGGCGTAAGCAGTGTTACCGTGTCGAAGGCTCTTGCGGGGAAAAAGGGCGTCAGTGATGAACTGCGTGAGGAGATACTAAGTCTTGCCGACAAAATGGGATATGTGCGAAAAGAAAAGAACCATCATCCCAAAAAGAATACCGTAATTGGAGTAATAGTTGCGGAAAGATATCTGAATCACAGTAGGTCATTCTACTGGCACATTTATAAAGAATTATCGGTGCAGTCAAATGATAAAAGAATTCTTACTCTTTTGGAGGTTATAAACAGAGAGGCGGAAGAGTCCGAAAGTGTTCCCAATCTCATTGCACAGGAGAGTGTGGATGGACTGATAATTCTTGGAGCTTTCAATGTCGGATATCTTCGTATGCTTAGAAACAAAGCCAAGATACCGATGCTTTCGCTGGATTCTTTATATGAGGAGATAGAAGGTGATGCGGTGATAACCGATAATATCCTCGGAGGGTATGAGATTACCAGATATCTGTTTGATAAAGGACACAGGAAGATCGGATTTGTCGGTACTTTGAAGGTGACACCGAGTATTGACGAGCGGTATATAGGAATGTGTAAGTTCCTGTCATCGGCAGGTCTGGATGTTGAGTTTAGGGATAATCCATTGGTGATCAATGACAGGGATAAATATGGTAATCTTGACGCAGAGGGGACATTTGCGCTTCCTTCTGCAAAAGAGATGCCGACAGCATTTTTCTGCAATTGTGATGTATCTGCGCTTTTGCTTATCGAGCATTTGAAAGAAAAAGGATACAAAGTTCCCAAGGATATTTCTGTCATCGGATTTGATAATTATGTTCCCGATATGAACAAGAGCATTGAACTTTCAAGTTATGAAATAGATCTCAGTGTAATGATAAGTAAGGCAATGGAGCTGCTGACGCAGAGACTTCGTAATCCCGATATGCCTTTCAGCTCCGCGATGATACGCGGAAAGCTGATCGTCGGGGACTCTGTGAGAGCTGTCTGATAGTGGAAAGGCCAATCGTTCGCGCAAGCATTTCGCGAGTGATTGGTCTTTTTTTTCTTTAATTAATTTAAGTTAATTTAAGAAGATTTGCCTATAAATAATCAACAATATTTAAGGAGTCGTTTTGTTGAGGATTAACGAAATGGCTCTTTTTTACTGAATTTTGTAAAAGTGCTATTGAAAAATGGTGATGAACAAATATAATATTAATTAACTTAAGAACAATGTATTGGAACCATGGTTTTACTTAAATTAATTAAAAGGGGTGAATGAAATGAATTTAAAAAGGACTATTGCTCTATTGGCTGCTGCAGCTGTTGCTGCATCTCTCGTCGCATGTGGCTCTTCACCGAGTGCAGGTACGGAACCGGGAACGGCAGGTTCCGAGGCTTCCGGAAATTCCGGTAATGCCGGTAACGGTGGCACTGCAGATACTGCGGATAACAACTATACAGCTGTTGTTTTGGGTGAGACTGGGAAGGATATCAAAACTAAGATCAAGATTCTGACACATAGAACGGACATGGTTGGTGATGATTATTCGGGAAAAAGTTGGAAAGACTATGTTGCGGAATTTAATAAGATTTATCCCGAAATTACAGTAGAATTTGAAGCTATTACAGATTATGCGGAAGATTCGCTTCTTCGTCTTCAGGGTGGTGACTGGGGCGATATTATGATGATCCCGGCGATCGATGCATCTGAGCTCTCGAATTATTTCATGCCGTATGGAACAGTAGATCAGATGAAAGGTGCTATCCGTTTTGCTACGGACAAGCAGTATGACGGAATATGTTACGGGGTTCCGTCTACGGGAAATGCTCAGGGTGTTCTTTATAACAAAGCAGTATTTGAGAAGGCAGGAATCACAACTTTACCCAAGACACCTGAGGAATTTATAAATGACTTAACTCTGATAAAAGAAAAGACGGATGCGATTCCTCTTTACACAAACTATGCAGCAGGCTGGACAATGGGAGCATGGGATGCATATATTGCGGGAACTGCTACAGGTGATGCAACATACATGAATCAGAAGCTTGCTCATACAGCAAATCCTTTCGCCGATCCGGGTGACGGATCACATGCATACAATGTGTACAAAGTCCTTTATGATGCGGTTGCAAAAGGTCTTATCGAGGATGACTATTCAACTACAGACTGGGAAGGCAGCAAGGGCATGCTTAACAGAGGCGAGATCGGAACTATGGTACTTGGCTCATGGGCATATTCTCAGATGCAGGCAGCAGGAGATAAGCCTGAGGACATCGGATATATGAGCTTCCCTATCACGGTTAACGGCAAGCAGTATGCTACAGCAGGTCCTGATTACGCATTCGGAATCAATAAGGATGCAAGCGATGAAAATCGTATGGCGTCACTTCTTTTTGTAAAGTGGATGACAAATGAGTCGGGATACTCATACAACGAAGGCGGTATTCCTATCAATGCCGAAGATGACAAATATCCCGATCTTTATGCGGCATTTGACGGAGTTGAATATGTTTCAGATGAACCGGCACTTGCTGGAGAAGAAGATCTTAAAGATACACTGAATTCCGATTCGGAACTTAGCATTAACAGCGGTGGTGACAAGAAAGTTCAGGCAATCATTGAGCATGCTTCCAACGGGGATATGACTTTTGATCAGATCATGGACAGCTGGAATAAAGCGTGGACAGAAGCACAGGAACTTAACGGAGTTGATACAGACAACTGATTTATAAATTTTTTTATGAGTAACGGGGGAGGGGCGGAATTGTACGATTCCGCCCCAACTTATAGAAAGAAAGTGAGATAACCCTATGAACAAAAGAAAGTGGAAACAGGCACAGGTAATATTAACATTTCTCATTATTCCGGTAGGATTACTGATTTTGTTCACATATTATCCTTTTGGCAAAATGGTCCAATTCAGCTTTTATAACATGAAATACATTGGACCTAGGAAATTCGTGGGATTCAAAAACTATATACAGATTTTTAAGCGTGAAGATATTCTGAGAACACTGCTTTTGTCACTGTATTATATGGCCGGAGCGGTTATTCAGGTATTTCTTGCATTATATCTTGCAACAATATTCTGCTTTAAGGTAAAAGCTGAAAACTTCTGGAAGGGATTTATCTTTTTCCCTTATCTGATAAATGGTATAGCTATCGGATTCATTTTCAAGTTTTTTTACACAAGAGGATTTGTGCTGGACACGGTTCTCCAAGCGATAGGTTTCAATCTGAATGATCTTCCGTATTGGTTAAAAGACCAATCGATAAACAACTGGTCGCTTGTGTACTCATCGGTGTGGAGATACCTGGGCTCTACAATGGTTCTTTTCCTTGGGGCAATGATGTCGGTGGACAGTACACTTTATGAAGCGGCGTCGATAGATGGCGCAAATAAGTGGCAGACATTCTGGCACATCATTTTACCGAGCATAAAGACAATAGTAACACTGAATGTAATTTTGGCAATTACAGGATCTCTTTCGGCATTTGAGCCGCCTTTTGTTATAACAAGCGGTGCAAACGGCACGGGAACATTCTTTGTAGTAATGAATGATATTGCTCATACAAGTCAGAAGGTCGGACTTGCCAGTGCGATGGCGGTATTCCTTCTTGTGATCATTTTCATTGCCAAATTTATTCAGGACGCAATATTTAGGTTCCTGTTTAGAAATGCGGGAACAGATATGGATGAAAGAGCGTTCAAGAAACAGCGTAAAAGGGAAGCAAAGGCAAGAATGCAGATGCAAAGAGGAGGTAAATAATGTCATCAAATACAGTAATTGCAAGTGTTGTTCCGAAGAAAAAGATGCGTATTGGTGATATTGTTTGGGGAATCATAAAGTATGCTTCTGTTGCACTTTGTGCTTTTTTGGCAGTACTGCCTATAGTATCCTGTGTCATAACTTCGCTGAAAACAGAGGTTGAGTATCAGAGCACCAATGTTATGACACTTCCGGAAAACTTTTTTAATTTTAACAATTATGTTCAGGCTTTTGCTCAGGCAAATATGGGACTGGCATTTATTAACTCGGGAATAATTCTTTTATTTGTACTTGCGGGATCGACCATGATAGGCTCTCAGCTTGCATATGTTCTAAATCGCTTTAGCTTTCCCGGCAATGCGCTTATCAGGAATCTGTTTACTTTTGCGGCGCTTCTTCCAGGAATTGCCATGCAGGTTTCGGTATATGAAATAATGGTAAATCTTGGATTTGTAAATACTTTGTACGGATACATCATTATGATGATGGGAACCGATGTAATGTCAATTTACATCTACATTCAGTTTTTTGAAAACCTTCCCGTTTCGCTTGATGAAAGTGCCTTTTTGGACGGTGCGAATTACTTCCAGATTTATGCAAAGATATTGCTTCCGCTCTTAAAACCTGCGATTGTCACGAATCTGATTCTTAAGGGCGTAGGTGTATATAACGAGTATTATTGCGCTAATCTGTATCTTCAGGATAAAAGAAGACTCTGTACGGTAGCTACATCATTGTACACATTCACGGGGCCTATGGGTAATCAGTATCATCTTATCTGTGCCGGCGTGATAATGTCACTTCTTCCAGCTCTGATAATATTCTTGCTTTGTCAGAAACAGATTTATAACGGCGTTGCTGCCGGTGCGGTAAAGGGGTGATAAGTAGTGGTCAGTGAAATAAAGGAGCATCTTCTGAATGGGATCATACCGTTTTGGAAAGGTTTAAGAGACAATGAATTCGGCGGATATTACGGCTACATGGGCTTTGATCTTGCCGTTGACAAAAAATATGAGAAAGGCTGCATACTAAACAGCAGGATATTATGGTTTTTTTCAAGCGCATACAAAGTTCTCGTAGATAAAACGCTTTTAAGCGAGGCAACACATGCGTATGAGTTTTTAAAAAAATATTGCATTGATGATGAATATGGCGGGGTATTCTGGTCGGTATCTTATGACGGAAAGCCTCTTGATACTACAAAACATACATATAATCAGGCTTTTACCATCTACGGACTGTCTGCGTATTTTGATGCATCGGGAGATTGGGAAGCACTGAAGATGGCTGTTTCTCTCTACGAACTTATTGAAAAGAAAATGCGTGATGAGCGCGGATATCTTGAAGCATTCGACAGAGAATTCAAGCCTGTATCAAATGAAAAACTGTCGGAAAACGGTACCGATGCGGCAAGGAGTATGAATACTCTTTTGCATGTTATGGAAGGATATACGGAGCTTTACAGGGTATCGGGGGATGGCAGAGTCAGAAAATCTTTATATGAGATTCTGAAAATAGTAAGTACCAAGATATATAATCCAAAGCTTCACAGACAGGAAGTCTTTTTTGATAAAGATTATAACAGTCTGGTCAATCTTTATTCCTATGGGCATGATATAGAAGCGGCATGGCTGATAAATAGGACTGCTGATATTCTTGGCGACGGTGACCTTTCGGCAAAGATCGGCAGAATGACGGAAGAGATGGCGAGTGAAGTATACAAAGTTGCATTTGACGGAAAATCCATTCCCGTCGAGGGACAGGATTCAGTTGTAAAAGAGGACAGAGTCTGGTGGGTACAGGCTGAAGGAATCAATGGATTTCTGGACGCCTACGAAAGACATCCTGAGAAAAAAGAGTATTTTGAGGCGGCGCGGGCTCTTTGGGATTACATAAAAGAATTTGTCATCGATAAGAGACCCGGATCTGAGTGGTTCTGGTATGTCGATAAAAACGGCGTACCCGCGAAGGACAAGCCTATAGTTGAGCCGTGGAAGTGTCCGTATCATAACGGAAGAATGTGTTTGGAGGTAATAACAAGAAATGTTACATGAGAGATATTACATTGAAAAGGACAGACAGGAAAAGCTCATGTCGCGGAAGAATGAACCTGCGGATTTTTATAACGGAGTATATACAAGATATAAATATCCGGTTCTTACAAGACAGCACATTCCGCTTACGTGGAGATACGATCTTGATATAAACAGTAATCCGAATTTTCAGGAGAGGCTTGGAATAAATGCAGTTCTAAATTCCGGAGCCATTAAACTTAATGGGAAGTATTATCTTGTTGCAAGAATAGAAGGCAATGACAGAAAGTCTTTTTTTGGAGTTGCTGAAAGTGATAACGGCATAGATGATTTCAGATTTTGGGATTATCCGATCTTGCTTGATGACACTTGTAAGGAAGAGACAAATGTTTATGACATGAGGCTTACGCAGCATGAGGATGGCTGGATATACGGAGTGTTCTGTTCCGAGAGCCACGATGATTCCACAAACGATCTCTCGGCGGCAGTTGCGGCAGCAGGAATTGTAAGGACAAAAGATCTTAAAAAGTGGGAGCGACTTCCGAATCTTGTTACAAAACGCTCGCCTCAGCAGAGAAATGTTGTTCTTCATCCTGAGTTTGTCGACGGAAAATATGCTTTTTACACACGTCCCATGGACAGCTTTATCGATACCGGAAGCGGCGGTGGTATAGGCTTTGGGCTTTGTGATGATATTGAACATGCAGTGATAGATGAGGAAAAGATTCTTAGCAGAAGGAGATATCATCAGATTACGGAAGCCAAGAACGGTGAATGTGTTGTGCCCATAAAGACAGACAAGGGATGGCTTCATATCGCACACGGCGTAAGAAATACGGCAGCAGGACTAAGATACGTCCTTTATGCCTATGCAACAGATCTAAACGATCCCGGAAAAGTTATAGCGGAGCCCGGAGGACTTCTTCTTGGACCGCTTGGATGGGAGAGAGTAGGAGACGTTTCAAACGTTGTATTCTCAAACGGCGCGATTGTGGAAGAAAACGGCGATATTCTTCTTTATTATGCGGGCAGCGATACAAGGGTGTATGTTGCAAAAACAAGTATTGAACTTCTTAGTGATTATATCTTCGGAACTCCCGAAGATCCCGGCAGAAGCGTGCTTTGCGTGCAGCAAAGATGCGAGCTTATAAAGAAAAATCTTGAAGTATTGAAAAATGAGATTTAAGGAGCAAATATGGCATTATTAAAACTACAGGCTCCGACCAAAGACTATCTGTGGGGAGGAAACCGTCTTGTCGATGAATTCGGTAAAAGACCGGCAGGCGATGTGACCGCGGAAAGCTGGGAGTTGTCGTGCTATCCAGGTTGTGAGTCTGTGATTGAAAACGGTGAGTTTGCGGGAAAGACGCTCACAGATTATATAAATGAAAAAGGTAAGGATGTTCTTGGAAAAAACTGTGAGAAATTCAGGGACTTTCCAATACTTATCAAGCTTATTGATGCAAGAAAAGATCTGTCATTGCAGGTTCATCCGTCAGATGATTACGCTCTGAAAAAAGAAGGGCAATACGGAAAGACGGAGATGTGGTATATAATTGATGCCAAAGATGACGCTTTTTTGTATTATGGTTTTAAGCGCGAGATTTCCAAAGAAGAGTTTCGAAAGCGCATAGAGAATCAGACTCTTACAGAAGTTCTTAATGCTTATCCCGTAAGCAAGGGGGATGTGGTTTTTATTGAGGCGGATACTCTGCATGCAATCGGTGAGGGGATTCTTCTTGCAGAAATTCAGGAAAATTCCGATGTTACTTACAGGGTGTATGACTACGGAAGACGTGATAAAAACGGGAATCTGCGAAAGCTTCATATAGAAAAAGCGCTTGAAGTGACAGATCTTTTTCCTGCAAAAAAAGTTCCGAGACCTGAACCGCATATCGGAAACTGCAAATATTTTACGGTTGATAAAGTTAATTTAAGCGGTAAGATCATGAATAAGCTTAGCGGGACGGTTGACGAGAACTCGTTTTTACATATTCTGTTCCTTTCGGGAAAAGGGGAAATAAAGAATGACAACGAGAATGTGAGATTTAAAAAGGGCGACAGCTTCTTCATACCGGCAGGTGATGGGGATTATGAGATTTGCGGAGAGTGCGAGGCACTTTTCACGTATATTTAAGGATGAGAATATGCTTAGAGAGTATAAAATTTCAGAAATAGAAAAATTGAAGATTCATGGCAGGAGAACTGCATGTCTTGATCCTTTAACGCTGTTCTGGAATGGTTCGGGAATAGAAATGAATGTACGTGCCACTGTGGTGAAACTTCGCTGTTACGCAGACTATTCAGTCTTTGAGCCGTGGATCGATGTCCTTGTTGAAGGCGTAAGATATCAGAAGAGACCGCTCGAAAAGGGAATAAATGAGATCACGATCTGGCAAGGAAACGCGGGACTTGGCGAAAGCGATATTCCGCTCAGAAATATCAAGATCATGCGAGATACACCCGCTATGGCGGCGGATGGTGATACCCTGATACGGATTGAAGCTGTTTTTACCGATGGTACATTTGAAAATGTGGATGAACCCGAGCATAGGATTGAGTTCATAGGAGACAGTATAACATCAGGCGAAGGCTGCATGGGGCCTGTCTGTGAACAGGACTGGAACAGCGCATGTTTTGATGCTGTCGATAATTATACATATATCACAGCTCAAAAACTGGGGGCTGACTATGAGGTTTTCAGCCAGAGCGGTTATGGCTTTGTGTGGTCCTGGGATGGCAATCCGAAAGAAAACATGCCGTCATTCTATGAGGAGATATGCGGTCTTGTTCCGGCAGGAAAAGCTTGTGAGCTTGGGACTTATGAGAAATATGATTTCTCTCTTTTTGAACCTGATATCGTTATCATCAATCTGGGTACGAATGATGCCGGTGCATATTCCGCAAGCAGCCATGAAGCTGCAAGGAGCATGGGAAGTGATAATATTCACTATCTGAATGAAAAAGGTGAGATTCCGCCGGAGGATGTGGCAGCGCTTAAGAACGGCGCAAAAGCTTTTTTGAAAAAGGTCAGAGAGAAGCGCCCGGGGGCCATAATAATATGGGCTTACGGAATGCTGCTTCAGGATTCGGATATAATCAACACTCAGATGACAAACCTGCTGTCAGCGGCAGTTGCTGAGTATTCCAAGCAGGAAAACGACAGCAAGGTATATTATCATCAGCTGCCGCCGACACTTGCCGGAGAGTTTGGCTCGAGATCGCATCCCGGCCATCCGGCTCACAAAAAGGCAGCAGAATCATTGGTGAAGAAGATAGAAGCGGTATTGGGGGTGTGATAGAAAGACTTGCATTTGTGGGATATTTTGAATCATAGATTCAAGGTGCTCGCAAACAGGCCATTTAAGTCGGTTTCGCCGAAGGAATTGTTTGTTTATTGTATCAAGCTCTCATGAAATCTGCAGCCGATGCGGATTGGATATTCCGGATGTTTATGCTTGTTAGTTGAATTACAGTCAGCTTACCCTGTCCATTTTGCAGTAAATGCAAGTATGGACAGGGCTTTTTGCTGTCTTTTCCCTGCCCATTATGCGGAAAATGTAAAGATGGACAGGTTTTTTTGCAGCCATTTTCCTGTCCATTATGCGGTAAATGGAAAAATAGACAGGGCATTTTACTGTCTTTACCCTGTCTATTATGCGGTAAATGCAAGTGTGGACAGGGCTATTTGCTGTCTTTTCCCTGTCTATTATGCGGTAAATGGAAATATAGACAGAGCTATTTACTGCCATTTTCCTGTCCATTATGCGGTAAATGCAAGTGTGGACAGGGATTTATTGCTTTATATTAAAGTGCACTGCCTATATTGGAGAACGATGAAAAGTGGCAGGACGATTATGCAAGAATTTACTGCCTATATCGGAGAACGATGAAAAGTGGCAGGACGATTTAGCAAGAATTTACTGCCTATATCGGGGAGCGATGAAAAATGGCAGGACGATTATGCAAGAATTTACTGCCTATATAGGATAAGCGATGAAAAGTGGCAGGATGATTATGCAAGAAAGCACTGCCTATATAGGACAGATGATGAATGGTAGCAGAATAGCACGGGAAAAGAGTTGCTGCTTAGGCTTTGTTGTTTTCTTTCATAACATGAGCTGATATTGGGTATTTATAGAGCAGGTTTGCTACGAGGATTGAGAGTAGTGAGCCTGCTATCATTATCAGAAAGCCGATGGCTATTGCGCTTTTCATGTTGATCTTAAAAAATTCATCCAGCATGGATGTGAGTATGACCGTTGGAATAAATATGATTACCATGAATATAATACTCAATAGTGTGCGCTTGCTAAATAAAATTTCATACAACATAAAATTGATGCAGAGTACACTGAAAGCCAAAATGAGCGTGCCGTGTTTTGCATAGCTTTCTTGTAAAGAAAGATTCGGTAACGGTTTACTTGCAATATATAACCTGTGTATTGATATTAATAGAAAAGTGATTATATACAGGGGGATTTGTATATAAAAGGGGTATACGGTCTGGAGTTTTTTGGCTGACGGTGATGACTGCACAAGTCCTGATCCGCTTGTGTTCACAATGCTCATAAAAAAGAAAATTGCGGAATTAGTAAAGAATATCATGTTTGATAAATTACTATGTGATAAGAGCTCGCCGATCATTCCTAGTAAAAACACGACTACTGATAATATAAGCTGAGATTTTAAGTGCGGATCAGTTTTGATTATTGTTATTATTTTTTGGATTTCTTTTTTCATGTGGGAGCTCCTTAATGACAAGATGAGAGTGGGGGTTCTTGTGCATAAATTATTTCACTTCATAATTGATCAAAAGCCGGCGAGGTATTTGCTAAGCTTTGGTGTTTGCTTTCATGACATGTGCGGATATTGGATACTTATAGAATAGGTTTGCTGCCGGAATAGATAGCAGTGAACCTAATAATAATATCACTAATCCTGTGGTGATAGAATTTGTCAGGGTAAGCTTGTATAGAAATGTCGGCATGTGTGAACCAATAAAACTTGTTGAAAATACTATTGGCACTATAGTAAGACTCATAAATATTACTCCTATAACCAAAAATCTGGAACATATAATTTCAAAAAAAATAGTGAAAAGAATCAATATGCTATACAAGATAATTAAACCACATTGTATAGCATAGTTGCGATTTGCCGGCATATCGTTTAATGGCTTACTTGCAAGATAAATTCTGTGCCAGGAGAGCATTGCAAATATAATAATGTTATAGGGTATTTGTATAATTAATGGATATAGGGTCTGAAATTTTTTGGCAGATGCCGAGGTTTGAACTATGCTGCTTCCGTTTGATATCATAATTGATTGATATATCACGCTTGTACAAGTAATTGTTCCCAATATGCCGGCATTACCTAAAGTGAAAGAAAATTCACATAACGCTCCTGAAGCAAATAAAAGCAGTGCGGTGAAAATTTGGGATTTTAATTGTGGAGCGGCTTTTATAATAGTTATTATTTTCTTTATCTCTTTTTTCATGTCAATACTCCTTGATGATAGAAGGCAATTTTTTTAGTCTTTTCCTTAAGCTTTATTATTAAACCTCATTACATGTGCGGATATAGGATATTTATATAGCAGGTTTGCCAAAAAAATTGATAACAGTGAACCTGCAATTAGTATCAGAAAGCCTAAAGGAATGGCAACTATAAATGTGAGGTTTTTGATACTATAAAAGGATTGAGAATCTATTATTGCATGGAGAATCCAAATCATGATCGGGAATGTAAGTACTATACCGACAAGAGATAGCCAAAAGAATTTATAGCTTATAATTTCATATATAGGTAAAAAGAAGCATAGTACACTAAAACTTAAAATAAAAAAGCATTGTAAACTGATACCTTCTTTTATAGATATATCGGGCTCAGGTTTGCTCACGATATAAACTCTGTGCAAGGAAATTATGAAAAAGAAGATGATGTTTATAAGTGATTTTATATAAAGGGGAAATGTAGCTTGGAGCTTTTTTGCTGCTGATGATGATTGTACAAGTCCGGAGTAGCAAACTGGCATTATGGTCTGAAATATATACATGGTAGTAGCAGAAAGATAGACTATGCTAAGAATGCTGTATGAAAAAACTTTGTTTGTTCCTAACTCAGATATTATTCCTATGATCAAAAAGAGCAAGGTACAGAATATTTGTGTCTTTAATTGTGGAGCGGCTTTTATAATAGTTATTATTTTCTTTATCTCTTTTTTCATGTCAATACTCCTTGATGTTAGAAAAAGCAACGATCTGTTGTGTAATTAAAAACCAAAATACTGATTATTACAGATAAAATAAAACTTATCGGAAGCCATATAATAAACGGTATATGAATGGAATCATAAATAAACAGGAACTGCATGCATGCGTTAAGCGCACCAATTATTGCGGTTAGTGCGAGCGATATATATGCGTGTACATTATTTGACAGAATATTTCTCGTAAATGTAATGATGCCTGTCGTAGTGCTGTAGTCAAGAAAGATTATGGTTGAGACAAACACCGGCAAACGCATATCTATACTATTGGCTGATATTATTGTGGCTATGATCAGGCTTAGTGTAGGAGGGATGGTCAGCTGCACAAACCTTCTTATCTGGTCTGCAATTATTGCGTCCTTTATAAAGCTGTCAACGTGAGTTGATGTTTTTATTATTCCAAGGAAAAATCCTTTTGCGGTAATTCCGTTAAAAGGCATATAGTCAGCTAATAAGGTAAAACATGAAAGAAGCGTCATCATGATTGCTATACCCAGATAGTTGTCAAATGACATAATTACCAATGCAAAAGGAACAAGAAAAGCAGGCATAACAATAAGCATTGCAATGTTATATAAAAAACTGCAAAAGCAATTATGCGCAGTTATCATTCTTGATAGATGTTTCATTTATATACTCCTCCGATCAGCTATGTGACTTAAGCTTTGTGTATGCACGCATAATGCCGACGGCAAGCTGTGAAAGAGTGGGGATAGAGGTCTCTACATCCATTCCTGCAAGCTTATCAATGTTTTCGCTGAGGCAAAGGCCTTCATAACCGTAGGTGTTCGAAGTTATGTCATATAGGATATGCTTTGCGGATTCTTCGTCTTTCTTTTCACCGCGTACAAATACATATTTCTCCTTGAGGTCTTCGACGAAGCCCTGTTCGACAACGGTTCCGTTTTCGATTATGATCGCATAGTCTGTCACGTTCTCCATGTCAGAGATGTTGTGAGTGGAGAAGATGACCGATCTGTCGTTATCCTCTGAAGAAGCGAGGTATTCACGGAGCATTGAACACAATCTTTCTCTCATAAGCGGATCAAGAGGAGAAGCGGGCTCATCCATGAGAAGGAGCTTTGTATCTCTTGCAAGAACACCTGCAAGCATAAGTTTGACGCGGTTTCCGTCTGAGAGACTGCTTACTTTTTTGTCTTTACCCGAATGTGAGCCGCTTGTTACCGCAAGATCTTCTAAGATCTGATCGTATTTTTCTCCGTCGAAATTATCGAACAATACAGACTGGATCTCTTTTGTCTGCTTGAGTGTCCAGTGGGGGAGGAAGTAGTGCTTGTCGGTACCGGTATAGCCGATGTGCTCTTTAACGTAAGGATCGTTTTCCCTGTCTTTTTCCGTGTAATTACCAAAGTAAGTGATTTCGCCTTTATGAATTTGCTTTATACCTGCGATCATTTCGAGCAAAGTAGTCTTACCTGCGCCATTTTCGCCGATAAGTGCCGTTGCGAATCCTTTGGGAAAATCGATACTGTCAATATTAAGCTCGAAATGACGGTATTTTTTACTGATGTTTTTACATGAGATGACTGCTTCTGCTTTCATAGCTTAATGCCTCCGTTATTAATTATCCAATTTCTGCAATGTCTTTAGTGTGCTGATAAGCTCGCTGTCTGACATCTTCGCGATCTTTGCAAATTTGATCGCATCAAGAAGTGCGTCTTCAACCTTGCGGATATGTTGTTCTTTGAGCATTTCGGTGTCCTGGGCGTTTACATAATAGCCCTTTCCCTGAACGGCTGTTACAAGCCCTTCGCTTTCAAGCTGTTCATATGCCTTTATGGTTGTGATGACGCTGATCTTAAGTTCCTTGGCAAGTCCCCGTATCGATGGCAGGTATTCACCCTGACCGATTCGCCCTTCAAGTACCTCACCTCGGAAATAGTCAGCAATCTGCTGGTAGATTGGCACACCTGAATTCTGTGATATTTTCATATGATTCCTCATTAAAAATACAGTTAGTGTTATTGATTCAGACGAAACTGTTTATATGTTATATATACACTAATAACACATGGAAGTCAAATTTAAAATTTCCGAAAACATATTGACATATTACGACTGACGTAGTATTAATGCTATTACAGACGTACTACGACAAACATAGTATAACAATAAATTAAATGACATGAAGGGATCTATCTGAGAATGAAGACAAAAAAATTTATCTACGGAATACTTTTAACGTTTTTATTATTCTTTTTATTTGTGGCGTCGGAAATATTGGCAAGTATTTTTGTTCGTGATGAAACATTAAAAGATACTTTGCAAGCGGCTTCGCGCTATCTGATTGCTATATTGGGACTATTTTTGGCAAACAGGTTATACGGAACTGACTTTAGATTCAGAAGTAAAGGATTTGCAAAAGGAGTTTTTTGTACGGGAATAACACTTATGGCATTGGTTGTTCTTAATCTTTATGATGACTTTTCGCAGCCTGAAATTTCTTTTGTTAAGGCTCTTCCAAGACTTATATTCGCATTTGTTTGCAATATGGGAACCGGAATGTTTGAAGAATCAATGCTTAGAGGTACACTTTTTAACTCCTTCAGATATCGTTTTGGTGAAAGCAGAAAAGGTATAGTAAAAGCAATACTTATCTCATCGATTGTATTTGGACTTTTGCACTTTTCGAATCTTATATCTTCACCTACAAGGGTTATCGCGACTATTTCACAGGTTATCTATGCAATTGCAATCGGATGCTGTCTGGCTTGCGTGTACTACATTACTGATAGCATATGGGTTGTTTCTGTTTTGCACGGACTTATTGACTTTACATCCGAGTTTTGGGACTGTTTCATTAACTCGGATACCGGACTTGCGGTACAAAAAGCGACAGAGGATATAACACTTTCCGAAGGAATATATGCTGTTTCTGTAACGGTTGTTTGTGCCGTAATTGCTTTTATACAGCTCCGCAGAGAGTTTGGCAAAAGAAAGATGAAATAATCGATAGCTATTGAAAGGGGGTGGTATAAAAACATAATAATCTGATCACACTCTAATAAATGTAAATACCCCAAGGAAAAGCGAGGACATATAGAATGGATAGCCTGTCACTATATGATCCTCGCTTTACTGTTTGCATGTGTATCGGATATAATCTGATATGTGGAGGGAAATATGACAACAGACGAGATAAGAGCAAGGCTCTTTGAACTAAAAGACGATAAGTACGCAGCATTTCACAGAAAGCTAATTCCTACAGTCAATCCAAATAAGGTGCTCGGCGTGAGAACTCCTGCGCTTAAGAAGTTTGCAAAAGAGGTGGCAAAAGACGCGGGATGCGAGCTCTTTTTACGGGAACTTCCGCATAAATACTACGACGAGAACCAGCTTCATGCCTTCATAATATCCGGGATAAAAGATTATGAAAAATGCGCGGAGGAAGTCGAGAAGTTCCTTCCGTACGTTGACAACTGGGCTACATGCGACCAGCTTTTACCGGTGTCTTTTAAGAAAAACAAAGAGCTGCTCATAAAGAGAATCTATAAATGGCTTGATTCAGATAAGACCTATACTGTGCGCTTCGGAATCGGCATGCTTATGAAGCACTTCCTTGAGGAAGACTTTAAGCCTGAATATCTTGAGACAGTAGCGGCGATCAGGTCCGATGAATATTATATTCAGATGATGGTAGCATGGTATTTTGCGACTGCGCTCAGTTTTCGCTATGACGATGCGCTTTCATATGTAAGGGATAATAAACTGGACCCTGAAGTTAAGAAAAAGACTGTCAGGAAGGCGATTGAAAGCTATCGGATTTCCAAAGAACAGAAAGAATATCTGAGAAGTTGTTGATTAAGCGATAATTAAAAAAAAATTTACAACACGTAATAATTTAAAGATGCCCATGGATAGGAGGTTTCCGTAAACAAAAGTGCTAAAATTTTATGGAAAATCGTATAAAATTATGGTGCAGAAGTATAAAATGTGTGCGGAATGAAGCACTAAATCAATCTTTATGATACAATAATATGCAGTTAAGGAGAAATGTGTATGCGTATTATTAATATTATAGAAAACACTGCAGGTAAAAATGACTGCATACCCGAGCACGGACTGTGCTTCTACGTAGAGACCAAGAAACATAAGATTCTCGTAGATACCGGAGCATCCGGACTACTCGTAGAGAACGCAGATCAGCTTGGAATAGATTTGGCGGATGTGGACACTGTTGTTATTACACACGGTCATTACGATCATGGTGGAGGTATCCTTTCATTTGCAGATCTGAATGACACCGCGACGATTTATATAAACGAGCATGCTTTTCAGAAGTTCTACTCGACATCGCGCGGAAGAAGACCAAGATACATCGGTCTTAGCAGAAAGGTAAAAGATCTTCCTCAGGTTGAGATCCTTGAGGATGGCGTAAATAAGATTGACGACGAGCTCACTGTCTTTTCCGATATAGGGGACAGATATGAGAATCCCCAGACGAACAGCACTCTCTTTGTAAAAGAGGGAAGCGAGCTTGTGGAAGATGATTTTTCTCATGAGCAATGCCTTGTTGTTTCATCGGAAGGTAAAAAAATATTATTTTCGGGCTGTGCACATCACGGTATTCAGAATATAATGGAAAAGTATGTGTCAATCTTCAAGAACGACCCGGACATGGTAATAAGCGGGTTCCACACTGCAAGAGACAGAGGATATTCCAAAGAAGATATCAAGGAGATCCGAAATATTGCCAAAGACCTGACGGAGTATGAATCTGTTTTTTACACGGGTCACTGCACAGGTGAAGAGCCGTTTGAAGAGATGCAGAAAATCTTAAAAGATAAGATTAAATACGTTCATTGCGGCGATGAGATCAAACTCTCGGAACCAAAGAGAAGTAAGAGCAGGAGCCGAAACCGCGATATGGACATGGATATGGATATGGATATGGACAACGACATCGATATCGACGATGATGTAGACGATATTGATGAGGATGAAGAGGAAACAAGACCTTCAAGATCCACAAGGTCCAGATCGTCCAGACGTAATGAAGAGCCCGAATCAAGTCCCAGAGAGAGACGTTCCTCAAGGGCGAAAGAGGCAGTGGAATCACGGCCGAGGGCAAAAGAGGCGACGGAAGAGAGGCCTTCTAGGGAAAAAGCATCTTCAAGGGCAAAAGAAGCAGTGGTTTCAAAGCCCAAGGAAGCATCAAATTCCAGAGTAAAACAGGCCGTAGTTTCAAAGCCTAAAGAGACAGCAGCTGCTAAGAAAAAAGAAGCAGAATACGTAAAATCAAAGGATACAGCACCTGAGAAGAAAGAAGAAACAGTGGTTGTAAGAGCTGAAGATACCGTAAGGGCAAAATACAGAAGGATTACAGAGACTCTTATTAAAAGAGAGCTTACCTTCACATCAATGGAGAGTTGCACATCGGGGCTTATCGCTTCGCTTATAACAGATACAGAAGGCTCATCGGCCGTAATGAAGGGTGCATATATTACATACAGTAATGATGCGAAGGTCCTTCATGGCGTTCCGAAGGAAACAATAGATAAGTACGGAGTATATTCCTATGAAACTGCCGAAGATATGGCATTTTCTGCGGGTGCTATCTATGAAGCCGATGTGGCAATCGGTGTTACCGGAACTATGGGAAATACCGATCCTTCAAATGATGACAGTGTTCCCGGAGAGGTTTATTTTGCAATCGCTTCCAAGTTCGGAAACAGGAGCTATCATGCAAATATACCGCCGAAACACTCAAGATATGAGTATAAGCTTGCCGTCGCTGAACTTGTGGCGGACAAATTAATAGAGATTATCGGCAAATAATTCACGGAGGGATTCTTAGAAAATGCAAAAATGGGCAAGACTTTTATATCAGCCGGCACTACCGCTTAACGGGAAGGTGCCTGTTACGGGAAGCGAGGAACATATCGGTATTTCCAAAAAAGCTGCAGATGAAAGTGTTGTTCTTTTAAAGAACAATGGACTGTTGCCTCTTAGAAACGTTGAGAAGGTGGCTCTGCTGGGGAAAGCGTCATATGAGTACGTAAAAGGCGGCGGAGGCTCCGGAGACGTATACTGCGAATATACAAGATCGTTGTACGACGGACTTAAAATGCGCGGTGTCAAGGTGTACGAGCCTATTATTGAGTATTACAAGGAAGAACTTGATAAGCAGTACAAGAAGGGCTGCGTTCCCGGAATGACCAAGGAACCTACCGTTCCTTCCGTTATTCTAAAAAATGCCACAAGATTTTCTGAGACAGCTATTGTTGTCATCAACAGATTTTCAGGCGAAGGCTGGGACAGAAGCGATATAGACGGAGATATCGAGACATTTAATCCATGGCCTGCGGGCGTTAAGATGACTACTTTATCCAAAGTCATTTTCCCCGACGGAGATTTTTATCTTTCATTTGAGGAAAAAGAGCTTGTTCAAAATGCATGTGATATCTTCGATAATGTAGTTGTTGTTCTTAATATCGGCGGTGTTATGGACTGCAGATGGATAGAGGGCAATGACAGGATCGACGCGGCTGTTTATATGGGACAGGGCGGAATGGAAGGCGGCCTTGCGGCAGCAGACGTTATTCTTGGAAATATTTGTCCTTCGGGAAGACTTGCGGATACATTTGCCGGAACTTTAGAGGATTATCCTTCAACCAAGGGATATCACGACTCTTTTGATTATGTTGATTATACGGAAGATATCTATGTCGGCTACAGATTTTTTGAGACCTTTGAGGGAGCTTCCGACAGAGTTATCTATCCTTTTGGATACGGACTTTCATATACAAGTTTTGATATAGAAGTTTTGGGTGCCGTCAAAAAAGAGGACACCATCATTTTCAATGTAAAAGTTACAAATACGGGAAGAATGGCCGGAAAAGAAGTTGTGCAGCTCTATGTTTCGGCTCCTTCGGGCAAGCTTCTTAAGCCCAAGAAGAGTCTTGTTGATTTTGAGAAGACAAAAGAGCTTCAGCCGGGCGAATCGCAGCTTATGACGCTTAAGATCACCGAATACGGACTTTCATCTTATGATGATCTCGGAAAGTTCAGCGATGCTTCTTATGTTCTTGAAAAGGGAAAATATGAATTTTATCTCGGAAGCAACGTAAGAGATGCTGCTAAGATCTCTTTCTTCTGGGAGAACTTTGTCGATAAGGTTGTATGCACACTAAGCCACAAGGTTGTTCCGGCAGCTCTTAAGAAGAGACTTCTCGGAGACGGAACATATGAAGAGCTTCCTGTTTTTGAGAAGCCTGACAAGAATGAGAGCGTAATTGAGAAAATGGAACCCGGTACGGAGGAAGCGCTTGCTCCCACTGAAAAGGGACTTAAGAGACATTATTATACGATGCCTCTGATAGAAGGTGCGAAGAAGCTTTCTGACGTTGCCGAAGGTAAGATAAGTCTCGATGAATTTATGGAGCAGCTTTCTGTAAATGACATGATTGAGCTTCTTGGTGGTCAGCCAAACACAGGTGTTGCCAATGTATTTGGATTTGGAAATATGGAGGAATACGGTATTCCCAATGCGATGACCGCTGACGGCCCTGCGGGTGTTCGTATCATGCCTGAGACGGGAATTAAGACAACGGCATTTCCTTGTGCTACGTCGATAGCATGTACCTGGAACAAAGAGATCGCGGAAGAAGTGGGAAGAGCAGGAGGAGAGGAACTTAAAGAGAATAACCTCTGCGTATGGCTTACACCTGCGATCAATATACACAGAAATCCCATGTGCGGAAGAAATTTCGAATATTATTCGGAAGATCCTTACCTTACAGGTAAGATGGCAGCAGCCATGGTGCGTGGAATTCAGAAGAATCATGTCGGTGCTTGTGTTAAGCACTTTGCTTGCAATAACAAGGAGATCAACAGAAAGCACTGCGATTCAAGAGTATCTGAAAGAGCGCTAAGAGAAATCTATTTAAAGCCTTTTGAGATGATCGTAAAAGAAGAGCAGCCTTACACCATAATGTCATCCTACAATGTGGTTAACGGCGAGAGAGCTTCTGAGTGCAGAGATCTTATAACAGGTATCCTTCGCGAGGAGTGGGGATATACAGGACTTGTTATGTCCGACTGGTGGACAAGAGGAGAGCACTATAAAGAGATCAATGCAGGTAACGACCTTAAGATGGCAACAGGATTCCCTGAGAGAGTCAAGGAAGCCCTTGAGCTCGGAGCGGTAAGCGAAGAGAACATTCGTATAAGTGCCAAGAGAGTGCTTAAAACACTTCTTAAATTTGATTGATATTTAATAGAACAATATGAAAAGGACTAAAGAGATATGACTCTTTAGTCCTTTTTTCTTAGTGGGGGGGTAACATGCAGTTTTTATTTTGTTTCGCCTGAATTTGTCCATATATTGGCATATGCTGAATCAATGTAACCTTCGCTACCTTCATCATATTCAATTTTTAGCCAGCCTTCAGTTTCGTCAAGAACTTTTACTTCTTCGCATGAAGCAAGGTATCCGATATTTTCAGAATCATAATTTGGTTCTTTGCGTACTCTTAGGACTCCGTCATCTGTTTTAATCGTAGCCATCTTGACTCCGTTTGGATCAGAAACTGCAACTATATCAGAAGATAATAGTGCAGAGGCTGAATTCTCGGCGCTGTTGCCGCATCCTATAAGTGTAAATACAATAGCAGAAGTAAATAAAACAGCTTTTATTTTATCCCTTTTCATCTTTTCTCTCTTTTCTCTATTATGTTTTTATTTAGAGCTGTTTAACTCCATTGGAACTTTTTGTAGTTTGCATTATTCTTGATTTCGATGGAAGCGACTTTTCCGTTTGAAACAGAGAAACTGATCTGAATATCGCCCATGTCATAGACGAATGAGTCGCCGAAATAGGCAACATATTCTTCTTCGGTTAATTCTTTGCCTGTGGCTCCGTCATATACTTGGCTATGTTTGCCGTTTGGAGATCCGTAAGCTGCGATCAGTTCGTCTTTGGAACTTCCGACCGAAATATTACGTGAAGTTGTCATTCCTGCTACACGAGTGGATATCGTGATGGGAGTTTCACTTCCGAAATCATTTCGGCATATCATTCCTACAGCATCATTTTTGCCGTATGAATAATATGATTGCAGATTTTGTATGTTTGAAGCGCCGGGAACGTATCCGCCCAATGCGTTATTTACGGTGTCAAAATCATCCTTTATGGATACTACAGTTCCGTTATAAGTGAACTGATAATCCTTGCCGTCGCTCTTGGCTGCAGTGTTGGAAGATGCAGTATCCTTGTTCTCAGCGGGGGCAGGTGTTGCGGAAGTGGCAGTTGAAGCTGCATCAGCTTTACTTGTAGTCTTGTCGGCTGATGAAGCGGTAGTAGCGGCTATATCTGTTTTGCTTGCAACCTTTTCAGCCGATGAAGCTGTAGTTGCTGCGTCTGATGATTCAGATGAAGCGGCAGTTGCGGCATCTTCGGAAGAAGCGGCTGATGAAGCGTCTTCACCTGCTACCATTTCTGCCTTTGCGATTTCTCTTAAGTTTTCCTCGGTCATTTCCATTTCGCTGCTTCCTTCTGTAGCGCTCATTGATGTTCCGTCGCAGCCTACAAGTGCAAGCATTATTGCAGATGCGAGAAGTGTTGCTGTTGTTGTGTGTCTTTTCATGGTCTTTCTCCGTTTTTCTTTTTTATATTTTTATAGTTTTATTTGGTGTCATTTATTACATATTCAATTTTATAAACCTTATCATCATCATCAAAATAGAAGATGATATAGTAATCGTTAAAATTGCAAAGAATCCAATTTCCTATTCGCTCTCCGGCATTGTCATAGGCGGCAATGACTTCATCCTGTGTACTTCCTATACTGATTCCATTTGAAGTAAGTACGCTTTCATCGGATATGGCATACATAAACGTTGAATTATTCATTATCTCATAATCCATGGTGGGGGATTGGTAGCCGTCGTAATATTCTTTGTCCAAATGGATGTAGGTTGAGCTCTCACCTGTATCGCATGCAGTTAATTTATCTATGACTATATTCGGATCATCGAAAAGAGAAAACGTATTTCCTTTATATTCAAAAGCTGCATCGACTAAATTTTTTTCCTCAGTCTGAGATTGCGGCACGGAAGAGGCGTCTTTTGAAGCATTGTCTGAAACGGCGCCGCATCCCATAAGTGAAAATGCTGTAAAAGTTATCAATAAGAAACCGGTTTTTTTCTTCATAATTTTTTCCTCTAATCTAAAAAATTACTCGTCTCCGTATAAGATAGCTTTTACTTTTTCATTGTTGTCGAAAAAGAATATCAATAAGTAATTGTCGAAGGCATAATCGATTTCATTTGAACCGTCAAGTTTGGATAACTCGGCATCACCATATGCTGCGATAACATCTTTGTATGTGCTTCCTATAGATATACCTCTTGATGTTTTAATGCTTGTATCATAGATGGTTATAGTTGAAGCTTTTCCGCCGATTTCTGTCAGGTCAATCGAGTTCGGAAATTCGCCGTATGTATACAATTTGTCACTTGGATCGTCGCTGCTGGGAGCCTGATCTTCCAAAGTAGGCTTGCCTAAAGCGGACTTAATCTTCTCAATATCGTCTTTGGCATAAGTTATTGTATTTCCGTTATATTCAAAAGATGCATCTGCTGCGGTAGGATTGCTTGGCTTATAGGTAACGAGCTCAGAGCTGAAATCTTCTTCTTCGCCAGGTGTTTCGGCTGCAGTTGATTCGGGGGATTCCGATTCGGTTCCGACTGAAACTTCTGATTCGGATCCTTTTGAAATTCCGTCATCCGACTCGGCGGTAACACCGCATCCTACGAGCGAAAGAATCATAATTGATGATGCAATAATGATTGCTGTTATATTTCTTTTTTTCATAATAGACATTCTCCTCAATTCCTGCTAAAATAATCCACGTACAATGTGTATTAGTGATGCTAATACAGTTTTAGCACAACACTTATTGGATGTCAATGGCCTGATAGTATTATGCGGATGAATTAATAGAAATTGGAGGAATAGCAGAATGAAAGCAAAATTAGTGAGAAAAGTATTATCTTATATGGTGGTGGCAACAATGGCCACAGCTATGTTGACGGGATGTAATCCTAAGGAAGTTATTGAAGAAACGGGAGTAACCGATGTATTAAGCGGTGATTCCAATGACGCGGAAGTAACTTCGGATGAAAATACAGAGACTGAGAATGATACAGCATCTGATATGGCGGAAGAGTCTACAGACGGTGAGTTATCAGACAGCGTTGAGGCAAAAGAAGAAGTGTATAAGGATCCCAACGGATGGAGCGTGCCATATGATCCCGCTTACTTTAAGGTTGACCGGCAGAGTGACAAGGTAGTATTTACTTATACAGGCGGAAAGGGCGAACCTGCCACAATTACTTTCAAGTATCATGAAGGTAAGTCGGGAAAAGATCTTGCAGATGAATTTGCCAAGGAATATGGCGGAGCACAGATTGAAGACAGAGAAGATTTCATGTATGTAGAGAATGTAAAGAGCTATTTTATAAGTAAGGAGCCGGAAGATTCTTCCAAGGGACCTTTCGTTTCCGCTTTTACAAGAGATTATAAGGATGGCGGCTTCTCAATGGAAGTTTACGAGAAGTTTATCGGAGATGACATAGAGGATACAAATACATCGGATATGGTTACTTTGATTTTGGGAGGAATCCAATTCGATAAATAATGCCGCTTGTGTGCATCGGCATTTCGCGAAAGAAATATATTTTTACAAAAACAAGAGGCTGTGGCCGGATGATCCGTTCATCCTGTGCGACAGCCTCTTTTGTGCGTCTATAGTGTCTTGCCAAAAAAACTTCCCGCGCCACAGGGGCGTGGGAAGTTTTTCGTGTCTTAAACAAATCTTAAAGATTTACCCTATTGGAACTTAAAAACTTTTTCAATACAATGTAGCTATGATTAATCATTGAAAATATATGGGAGAGAAAATGAACAATATTCTTATTTGTGATGATGAACGGGACATTGTTTCCGCGCTTCGAATATATCTTGAAAGTGAGGGAATGAAGGTTGTTTCTGCTTCTAACGGAAAAGAAGCCGTTGAGATAATGAAAAGTCCGATTGGAGAAGACATACATCTTATTCTTATGGATGTAATGATGCCTGAAATGGACGGAATAGAAGCTATGGCAGAGATAAGGAAAACATCAAATGTTCCGATAATCATGCTGACTGCAAAGAGTGAGGATACGGACAAGGTTGTGGGGCTTACGGTCGGTGCAGACGACTATGTCACAAAGCCGTTTAATCAGGTTGAACTTATGGCAAGAGTAAAGTCTCAGATCCGCCGTTATACGATGCTTGGGGCAAAAGGAACTTCTCAAACGGTAACAAATACAGATATGATCACTATAGGCGGCATCGAATTAAATGATAAGGCAAAAGAAGTGACTTTGGACGGAAACCCGGTTTCGCTCACTCCGCTGGAATATGATATTTTAAAACTTTTGATGATTCACCCGGGTGAAGTTTTTTCTCCGAAAGAGATATATACAAGTGTCTGGAAAGAAACAATGATAGGTGCCGAAAGTACGGTGGCTGTTCATATCAGGCATTTGAGAGAAAAATTGGAATACGACAGCACGAATCCCAGATATCTGATAGCTGTCTGGGGACGAGGATACAAGATTGAGAAGGGAACACCTCGGGAAAGGAAAGTGTAATGAAAAAAAGAACTAGTTTTTTAATAATATCTGCTATGGTGCTTACACTTGTTGGGGGCGGATTGACAGGCTGCGGAAGTGTATCGGGCAAATTAAGGTCATCAGATCTATCTTTTGACTATAACGGAAAGAAAGTATCTGTCAAAAATGATGCAGAGGAAAATATAGAAGCTCTCGGCAATCCAAGTGAAGAACAGACTTCACCAAATAATGAAATTGATAAATCATATGTATTTGGAAGTGAAAAGGACTCAATAGAGCTATTAACCATTAATGATAAAACACAGTCAGTGGTAATCCATGATTCAAATGTAAAGACTTCCAGAGGAATGGGAGTAGGGAGCACTTATGACGACTTGATCGCCGCATACGGTGGTATAGCTACGACAAGTACAGATGATGTTGCATCAAAAATCACGTATCAATATGATAATTGCTCACTTTCATTTGAAATAGATGAAAAAAATCGCGTGGTAACAGCAATTACCTATTCAAACAATGCCATGACCCGTTTGTGATAGATAAAGGTGAAAAGAAAAAAGATGAAACGATTTTACAGTACAAAAGCAAAAATATTATTGGCAATAGCATGTATATTCTTTACAGTGTGTTTTTTAGTGAGTATAGTTGCAAGTTATATTTTTGGTGCAAAAACAGATTATGGTGATGGTTCAACGACATACTCATTTAGAAAAGAAGTTTTTGATGATGCGGGAAAAGCATATGCTGTGCTAGCTCTTTCTAAATATGATTCCGGCTTCAATACCAATCTTTTAAACGGGATGAATTGTTACTATGGAGTTATTGACGGAGCTATATCGGAAGATGCAGATTTTAATGATAACAGAATATATCTTTATCGAAATTTTGACGGTGTTTCAGTGCCATCATGGAATCCTGAATTATTTATTGATTCATATACAGTAAATGACAAAACAGCTTTTTATAGCAGTGAACAATTTTTAGAAATGTTCGGGGCGCAGAATTACATACGTACAGATACAAGCAGACGTGAGGAAGTATTTGAAGTTCAAGGTATAGGATACGATACCTTGGGAAGTAAAGCATATGTATATGCCAATGATCAATTTATTGCGCTGGATTCATTTTGGTATGAGACAGTAGGGGATGATTTTTCTTTTGCCAATGCCCAAAATGTGGATAACACCTTTCGCAAACTTTGGTCTATGAATAAACCGGGAGAAGAAGACAGCCCTGAAGAAAATGATAAACTTTATGTTGCAGGCAATGCATATGATCCCATCTCAAAGTCTATCGAAGACTATAAATTGTGTTTGAATCCTGAAAATTCCAATGGCGAAAAAAGCATATTGGATGGGGAGTATGTGGCGGATCTGTCTCCGATTCATGATACTTTAAAAGACATTGACTCTTTTGATGCGGTTGGAACACGTTTTACTTATTTAAATGATCTTCCGAAAATCAGAACAAACGTAGAAGATTCCCAAAATAAGCACTTTACTTTCATTTGTTTTCCAAATGAAGCTAAACTTTCCGCTAAAGGTCATGCAAACGATTATTATGCAAAAGCTAAGAAGATTGTCAGCGTAGCATATACGATTAAGCCTTTTATTCCTATAGTCAGTATTATTTCTTTTGTAATGATATGGGTATGTTTTGGGTTATTTATTAAAGCAGCAGGCCATACAAAACAGAGCAAAAAAATTGTGGCAGGTCCGTTTGATTGGATTCCGGTAGATTTAGCATTTATTGCGACAGTAGCTTTGGAGCTTATATTTTTAGTAATAATAGCTGAGCTGAAAAATAGATTGGATTATTGGTCGTATTATAAGGTGCTAGTTGGTATAGGTGGAAGCTTTATACTTGGAATGACCGTAGGGCTTTACTTCTGTTCGTTATTTGCAGTAAATTTCAAGCTTCATAGATTGAATAAGAACATGTTTATTATAAAGCTAATGATGAAATTTGGATGGAAGACGCGGATATGGATTGCTTATGTTTTAATACCTATAATTCTGATTGTGATAAATGTAGCTTTAGAAATGTATGTAGGTGTATGGTTTGATGGTTTGTGTGTTTATTTTATGGATAAGGTTGTACTCGCAGCCTTTATATTCTGGGGAATTCGAAGCTATTCGAAGATAAAAGGCTCTGCAGAAAAACTTGCGGCGGGAGATATGACAGCACATGTTGATGTAAGGGGAATGCCGCAGTTTATGGAAGAAACCGGAACAGCCCTCAACGATATTCAGGCGGGAATTGAGATAGCTTTGGCGGAGCGCACAAAGAGTGAGCGCATGAAGACCGAGCTTATCACTAATGTATCTCATGATATTAAGACGCCTATTACATCAATAATCAATTATGTAGATCTTCTCGGAAAAGAAAATATAGAAAGTGAGAAAGTAAATGAGTATCTTGAAGTTTTAAACAGACAGTCACTGAGACTTAAAAAGCTTGTTGAAGATATTATTGAAGCAGCTAAGATCACAACCGGAAATATAAATC
>JAEEGH010005827.1_pt1 | contig 30625 bp, 27 predicted proteins | sample 9134181 | NCBI WGS metagenome assembly JAEEGH01 (sample SAMN16246544, study PRJNA631951) | gut metagenome | biome: gut microbiome; feature: rumen; material: DP-attached | host: Bos | place: Iran: Karaj | collected 2018-10
TTCGGATAATCCTTTCGTAAACTGTAAAAAATCAAAATGTTTTCAATATAAAAGTCATTATAACTTAAACTATATTATACCACGATAAATTAAAAATGCAAGTGTTGTCAGAAAGCACGCGAAAACAATGTTTTTATATGCGGCAATTTGTTGACAATGAGAGCGGAAAATGGTATATTATTGTTGAAAGAAATGCTGCGGGAGGGTGAACAATGGAAGAAAAGAAAATTTCGAAAATTTCGGGACTTGCCATAGGTACGGGAATTTTTATTATTGTAATACTGTTTATGATTTTCGCCGCGTTCCCGATTCAGAGAAAACTTGGAATTACGGGCGTTGTTATAACCGAAATATGCTTTCTTGCGATAGCGCTGGCTTTCACGTTTGCTTTCAGACAGAAGCCAAAAGAGGTATTTAAATTGAAGCTTCCGACACTCTGGGAAGTTTTCGGCACGCTGACTTTGTGCGTCGCAACGTATATTGCGGGCATTACTTCGGTAATGGGAATCGCGTCGCTTTTCCCGACGTTGGCAACGCAGACAAGCGGAGGTTTGCAAAACGTGATATCTTCCGTTCCGTTTCTCGTCGGACTGCTCGTTATCGCAGTACTCCCCGCAATATGCGAGGAAGCTCTTCACAGAGGAGTAATACTGCATTTTTACAGTAAGGGTATTAAAAACGAGTGGATTATCATAATAGTCATGGGAATTGTTTTCGGAATATTCCACTTAAACCCGGTAAGATTTCTGCCTACGGCGATTCTCGGAGGAGCGGTTACTTACGTCGCCCTCAAAACAAAAAGTATTCTGCCGTGCGTTATTTTTCACATGCTGAATAATATTCCCGGCGTTTTCTCAAGCTATCTTTTAGGAAACGTCTCGCAGGATATGAATATAACGGATATTCCTCTGCCGGATATGGGAAACGTGTTTTTTGTCGCGTTCGGATGTATGCTTGCCGCGTCGGTTGCCGTGCCGTGGCTGCTGCTTGCCGCGTCGGCGCTTTTTAACGCGGATAAGAAGGAAGAAACAAAACTTACGGTAAAAATCGCCGTATGCGCCGTGTCAAGCGTGCTGCTTTTTGCTTGCGGAGTAACCGTTCTTGTGCTCGGCACGATGAAAATTGTCGGAGAATACGGTTTAATGTAACATAAGTAGAAATGAGGAAAAAATGAGAGGTAAATACGATATAAGCGGAATGAGCTGCGCCGCATGCTCTGCCCGAGTCGAAAAGGTCGTAGGTTCGCTTGACGGCGTAAAAGACGTAAACGTGAATCTGATTTCCGGCGTTATGAACGTGGAATACGACGAACAAAAGGTTTCCGAAAGCGACATGAAAAAAGCCGTCGAAGCGAGCGGCTACGGAATGAGCAGAGCCAAAACCTTTGCCGAAAAAAAGGAACAAAAGAAAATAAACGACGCAAAGGAAAGAAAAAGTCTTGTGATAAGGTTTGCAGTGTCCCTGATTTTTCTCCTGCCGATAATGTATCTTTCCATGGGACACATGGCGGGTCTTGAACTTCCGGCATTTTTCAGGGGAACGCAGAACGCGCCGAAACTTGCAATTTGCGAGCTTTTGCTTACCGTCCCCGTGCTTGCGGTAAACAGAATTTATTATATAAGCGGCTTTAAAAAACTTTTTTCGGGCGGGCCGAATATGGATACGCTCATTGCGATAGGAACGGTTTCTCCCGTAATTTACGGAATATTCGCAATAGTCATGATGCTTGCGGGAGGCGAAGCTCAGGCGGAAAAATATATGCACGAGCTGTATTTTGAGACGTCGGCTATGATTCTTACGATAGTAACGCTCGGAAAAATGCTTGAGGGCAGGTCAAAGAAGAATACGCTCGAAGCGCTCGATAAGCTTACCGACCTTACCCCTAAAACCGCGACGGTAATCGAAAACGGAGCCGAAAAAACCGTAAACGTCGAGGAAATAAAGGTCGGGGACGTTTTCCTTGTAAGACCGGGCGAAAACGTCGCGTGCGACGGGGAAATAATCGACGGAACAACGAATATAAACGAAGCGGAAATAACGGGCGAAAGCATGCCCGTCGAAAAAGACGCCGGGGATACCGTTTACGCGGGAAGCAAAAATATTGACGGCGCGGTAAAGGTAAGGGCGTCGTTCGTCGGCGAGGATACCGCCGTCGCAAAAATAATTATGCTCGTGGAGAACGCCTCGGGAAGCAAGGCGCCGATAGCAAGGCTCGCCGATAAGGTGAGCGCGTATTTCGTGCCTGCGGTGATAGCGGTAAGCGTTGTTTCCTTTGCCGTTTGGATGCTTTGCGGAGCGGACTTTGAATTTGCGTTTTCAAGGGCGGTAAGCGTGCTCGTGATTTCCTGCCCGTGCGCGCTGGGACTTGCAACTCCCGTCGCGATAACCGTCGGAACGGGAAAGGCGGCTGAACACGGAATACTTATAAAGAGCGCGCAGAGCCTTGAAGTGCTGGGTAAAATTAAAAATATCCTTTTTGATAAAACGGGAACGCTTACAAACGGAAAACCGTCGGTAACGGACGAAATACCGTTCGACATTACGGCGGAAGAACTTGAAAGAATAGCGTTTTCGCTTGAAAAGCAGTCGGAGCACCCCATTTCCGGCGCAATATGTGAAAAAGCAAGGGAAAAAGGGATAATGCCGCTTGAAGCAAAAAAATTCACGGCGCTTTCCGGCTTTGGCGTAAGAGCGGAAATCGAAAACGAGGAATATATTGCGGGAAATCTCAAATTCATGGAGCAAAGAAACGTTGACGTTGCCGCAAAAGCGCCTTTTGCCGAAAAATTCGCGTCGGAAGGCAAAACACCCGTGTTTTTCGCAAAAGGTGAAAAATGCATAGGAATCATCGCGGTTGCCGATACCGAAAAGGAGGATTCCGAAAGGGCGGTAAAAGAACTTTCCGGAATGGGAATGAATACCGTAATGCTCACGGGAGATAACGAAATTACCGCAAAAAATATTGCAAAAAAACTCGGAATTTCCACCGTGATGGCGTCGCTTCTGCCCGCTGATAAGGAAAAAGTCGTGTCGGAATTCGCGTCAAACGGACTTACTGCAATGGCGGGCGACGGAATAAACGATTCCGCGGCGCTTGCAAGAGCGGACGTCGGAATTACGTTTGCGAGCGGCACGGATATCGCCGTCGATTCGAGCGACGTTATAATAATGTCGGGAAAACCGCACGACATCGTAAAAGCGGTATCCTTGAGCCGCGCGGTAATAAGAAATATCAAATCGAGTCTTTTCTGGGCGCTGTTTTACAACGTTGCGGGAATACCGATTGCGGCGGGAGCGCTTTATTCGCTCACGGGACTTACGTTAAGCCCCATGATAGGCGCCGCGGCAATGAGCATGAGCTCCGTGTGCGTGGTGCTCAACGCGCTGAGACTTAAAAAATGGAAATATAAAGAAAACAAAGAAACGGAGAACAAAAAATGAAAAAAATCGTCAGAATTGAAGGAATGAAATGCATGCACTGCGCGCAGAGCGTGCAGAAAGCGCTTGAAGCTTTGGAAAACGTAAAGGACGCAAAGGTCGACCTCGATAAAAAAACGGCGAAAGTGTCGATGGATGCCGAAATATCCGACGAAATCATCAAAAACGCTGTAAAGGAAGCGGGCTTTGAGGTAATTTCGATAGAGAAGGCAAAATCAATTTTCGGGTAAAAAACGGAAAATAAGCGAAAACACTTGAAATTACGCAAAAACAAGTGTATAATTATACTGTAAGATTGTTTTGCGAAAGGACATTTTTATGCAGCTGCTGAAAGACCGTATATTGAAAGACGGAAATATCGCTCCGGGAGGAGTACTGAAGGTAGACAGCTTTCTCAACCATCAGGTTGACGTATCGCTGCTCAACGAAATCGGAAAGGAATTCAAAAGACTGTTTTCCGACGTAAAAGTGGATAAAATTCTCACGATAGAAGCGTCCGGAATAGGAATTGCGTGCATTGCCGCGCAGTATTTCGACGTTCCCGTGGTTTTCGCAAAAAAAGCGAAATCCAAAAACATAGAAGGCGGAGTTTTTTCAAGTAAAATTCAGTCTTTTACATACGGAAAGACTTACGACGTAATGGTGTCGGTCAAATTTTTAAAACCCGACGAAAACGTGCTTGTTATAGATGATTTTCTTGCAAGCGGAAAAGCGGTATTGGGACTTATAGATATCGTAGAGCAGGCGGGCGCTAAAATCGCCGGCGTGGGCATAGTTATCGAAAAGAGCTTTCAGGACGGCGGAAGGGTTCTTCGAGAAAAAGGCATCAATCTCAAATCTCTTGCGGTCATAAAATCAATGGATGACGACGGAAACCTTGAATTTGAGGACTAATATCGCAAAAAAGCGAAATGTTTACAATATTTTCATTGATTATGCTGTATAGGATGATTATAATTATAATAAGTTAATGTGTTAATAATTTCAGAAAAGAAAAAGGAAAGAAAGTTTATGAAAAAATTAGTTATTTCCGTGCTGATTGTTGCGGCGGTTCTTTCGTGCAGCGTTTTTGCGTATACGGGCAGAGGAACGCAGGACGATCCCTATCTTATAGCTACGAAAGAGGATCTTCAGACTATTGCCACGGCGTCGGCCACAAATTCGTTTAAAAATAAATACTTTAAACAGACCGCGGATATTCCGTTCGGAACGACGGCTTTTGCGGGCATAGGAAACGAAGACCGTCCGTTCATGGGAATTTATGACGGCAACGGATATACCATTTCCGGCTCGAACTTTACGGGAAACGGAATTTTCAACGCGGCAAAAGACGCTCAGATTTCAAATCTCACCTCGGGTGTTACCGTAAGTGCAAGAGACTATACCGGCGGTATTGCGGGCAGAGCGCTCGGACAGACCGTTATATCGAACTGCTTTTTCGCAGGCGTTATAAACGTTCCCGCAAACAATATGATGCTTACATGCAGAGTCGGCGGAATCACGGGCTTTGCAGATTCTGATACAACCATTGAAAAATGCGAGACGACCGCGAGCATTTCCGTTGACTCGGTTCCGTTCATCACCTACGTCGGCGGTATTGTAGGTCAGAACCACGGCGCGGTAACTTCCTGCAAGAACAACGTGCTGATTGCGGTATGTTCCGATACGTATCTCGTTTCGGCGGGCGGTATTGCGGGCTATAACAGCGGCGCGATAAACTACTGCTTCAACGAAGGCGATATTTCGGGCGAAACCGAAAACGAACTCGCCGCAGTTTACGCAGGCGGTATTGCGGGCTACAATGAAGGCGGCATACTTACGGCGGTTCAGAACAACGCGTCGGTGCTTGTTACAAACTACGGAAAATACCCGGGATACGCAGGCGGAATCGCAGGCTATAATGCAGGCGGTATAATAACCGTTGCGAGAAACGACGGAAACGTTATTACGGAAGGCGCGTATTCGGGCGGTATCGTAGGTCTGAACTTCTCCATGGAGGATCAGATCGCGGTTGTAGACAATACGGTAAACCGCGCGGACGTAACGGGAGAAGCCGGAATTGCCGGCGGTATTGCGGGCGTGAACATGTCGGTTGTCGACAGTACGGCGCAGTCGCTCGTTTCGGGCTCCGTAAATCTTAATGCCGTAACCGGCGGAAACGCCGTTATCGGTGAAGAAGTAACGACAAACGGCGCGTCGTCGACGGTTGAAAACGTTTACGCACTTTCGGGTTCGGACGACAACGCAACGTTTATGACGGAAAACCAGTTCAAGAGCGCGACGTCCCTCACAGGTCTCAGCGCTTCCGAATGGGTGTTCCCAAACGCGCTTGCTCCCAACATCGTAATCGCCGCGGACGACGATGAAGCGGAAATCATTTACATCGATAATGATACGAACAATTTCGCATTCTCGGTATACAACCCCGGAGCAAGCAAGGGCGCGGTTGCAATGGTTTCGTATTACAACGCCGGACGTCTTATCGGAATATCGATAAACAACATGACGTTAAAGAACGGATATACGACGTGTTCGGTAGCGTCGGCTTACGCATCGGCTGACAATATAAAAGTAATGGTTCTCGATTCACTTACAGGTCTTATCCCGTTGATACAGCCGTTACGGAAATAAAAGAAAAATATGAATAAAAAAGGGGAGACCGCCGGGTTTCCCTTTTTTTAAGAATAAGTATTCTTATATATCGAAAGGATTTGATATTTTTGAATATTACGGTTATAGGCTGCGGACGCTGGGGAAGCTGCATCGCATGGTATCTCGACAAGATAAATCATAAGGTGAAGCTTTACGGAAAAAGCGATTCTTTCCACATGCAAAAATTGCTTTCGGAAAGGAAAAACGAATACATAGAAATTCCCGAAAGCATAACTCTTGAAACAAAACTCGCGCACGCGGTGGACGCCGACGCGCTGATTATTTCGATAAACTCTCAGGGACTGCGCGAGCTGTGCCGTGAACTGAAAGAATACGATATAAAGGGAAAACCGATAATACTGTGTATGAAAGGCCTTGAAGGCGGCACGGCGAAAAGGCTGTCCGAGGTTGTAGAGGACGAACTCGGAAGCGAAACGAAGGTCGCCGTATGGGTGGGTCCCGGACACGTCGAGGAATTTTATAACGGAATTCCCAACTGTATGGTGATAGACAGTAAGGACGACGAGCTCAAAAGAATGCTTGTAAAAGAGTTTTCGGGAGATATAATAAGATTTTATTACGGAACCGATATAATAGGAAACGAGATAGGCGCCGCGTCGAAAAACGTAATAGGAATTGCGGCGGGAATGCTTGACGGCATGGGTCTTACGTCGCTGAAAGGGGCGCTTATGTCGAGGGGCACGAGAGAAATTGCAAGACTTATAAAGGCGTCGGGAGGAAACGAACTTTCGGCGTACGGACTCTGCCATTTGGGCGACTATCAGGCGACGGTTTTCTCAAAATACAGTCATAACAGACAGTACGGCGAGGACTTCATAAAGGGAAAGAAGTTTGATAAGCTTGCAGAGGGATACTATACGGTGCCGGCGCTTGTGAAACTTGCGGAAAAAAACGGCGTTGAAATTCCGATATGCAGGGCGGTTTACGAAGTGCTTTATTGCGGAAAAGACCCGAAAAGCACACTGCACGCGCTGTTTGAACGTTCCGTAAAGGAAGAATACTGATAAAAATATCAAAAAGTTAAAATAAACTATCTTTACGGAAATAAACGGGAGATTTTTGCAAATATTGCCGATTTTTCCAAAAAGACCTTGACTTTTTTCCAAAATAAGTTAAAATATAATAGTATATTTTTGTTATTATATAATAATAGCAATCCCAAATTGAAAGGATGAATATTCAATGAGTTTGAAAGATTTTAAGGAAGTTGCCGCAAATAAGGTGGAGATGAATCTCTGTGTTTCAAAAGAAGCATTTGAAAACGCGGTGAATAAGGTTTTCAAGAAAACTCAGAAAAACATTTCAATTCCCGGCTTCAGAAAAGGAAAGGCAACGAGAGGGCTCATTGAAAAGTTTTACGGTAAAGAAGTATTTTACGAGGACGCATTAAACGAACTTCTCCCGTCGGAAATCGACGAGGCGGTAAAGGCAACGCCCTATAAGATGGCGGGCGCTCCCGAAGTCAGCGACGTTGACTTTGAAGCGGATGACGGAATTGACGTTAAGGTTGCGTTTATAAGATTCCCCGACGTAAAGGTCGAAAAATATAAGGAACTCGAAGTTGAAAAGGTTGTTGTAAAAGCCGATAAGAAAGAGCTTGACGACGAACTTGAAAGAACGCGCGCACGCTACGCGAGAACGGTTAAGGTAACCGACAGAGCGGCAGCGAAAGACGACACCGTCGATATAGACTACGAAGGCTTTTGCGACGGAAAGGCGTTTGAAGGCGGAAAGGCGGAGGGACATAAGCTGAAGCTCGGCTCGAATACGTTTATTCCCGGTTTTGAAGACCAGATTATCGGCAAGAACACAGGCGATGAATTTGACGTGAACGTTACTTTCCCGAAGGAATATCACGCTTCGGAGCTTGCCGGCAAGGAAGCCGTTTTCAAGTGTAAGCTCAACGGAATAGAATTTGAGGAGCTTCCCGCGCTTGACGACGAATTCGCAAAGGACGCGTCGGAATTCGATACCCTTGATGAATATAAAAAGGATATAAAGGCTAAAATACAAAACAGGCACGACGCCGAAGCTGAGGTAAGACTTGCGGAGGCGCTCACAAAGGCGCTTACCGATAACGTAAAAGCCGATATACCCGACGTGATGATTGAAAAGGAAAAGGATAATCTGCTCAGAGAATACGACTATCAGTTGAGAAGCCAGGGACTCAGCCTTGATATGATAATCAAGTACACCGGAATGAAGCTTAAGGATATAAGGGCGAGATACGCCGATATGGCAGTCGTAAACGTTAAAAAGCAGCTCGCGCTCGACGAAATCGTAAAGCTCGAAAAGATAGAAGCAAGCGACAAGGAAGTCGAGGATAAATACGAGGAAATGTCCAAGGAATTCGGCATGAAGGTCGAAGACATAAAGGCAAGAATCACGTCTGAAGACCTTGCATACGACGTAAAGAGCATAAAGGCGTTTGAACTCGTCAAGAGCAGCGCAAAGATTACCGAAAAGAAGGTAACGAGGGAAGAATTCGAAAAAATGAACGCTCCCGAGGAACCAAAAGAAGAAAAGAAGACCGAAAAGAAGACCGCAAAGAAAGAAACCGTAAAGAAAGAAAAAGAAGATAAGAAAGACGAAAAAGAAGTTAAGAAAACGGTCAAAAAAGAAGTAAAGAAAGAAGAAAAGGAAGAGAAAAAAGAAGCAAAGCCCGCAAAGAAAACCACAAAAAAGGCGGAAAAATAAATAAAGAGAAAGCTCTTTGAGACAAGTAAGCCGCCGTATAAGGCGGCTTGCGTGGTAATATGAGAAAACCGCAAAAAACGACAAAACCATTCATTTGCAGAAAGGAACGGATTGATATGGCACTTGTACCAATGGTAGTTGAACAGACAAATCACGGCGAAAGGTCTTTCGATATTTATTCAAGACTTCTCAACGACAGAATAGTATTTTTGGGAGACGAAATAAACGACACCACGGCGTCTTTGGTCGTAGCGCAGCTGCTTTATCTCGAAGCGCAGGATCCCGATAAGGATATATCGCTTTATATAAACAGCCCGGGCGGCTCGATAACGTCGGGAATGGCAATATACGACACGATGAACTATATAAAATGCGACGTATCCACGGTCTGCGTGGGAATGGCGGCAAGCATGGGAGCGTTTTTGCTCTCGTCGGGAGCAAAAGGCAAGAGATTTGCGCTTCCGAACAGCGAAATTATGATACACCAGCCTCTCGGCGGAATGCAGGGACAGGCGACCGATATCAAAATTCATGCCGACAGAATCATACAGATAAAGAATAAGCTCAATAAAATACTTTCCGAACAGACGGGAAAGCCTTTGAAGGTAATCGAAAGAGATACCGACAGAGATAACTTCATGACAGCCGAACAGGCATGCGAATACGGTCTTGTGGATAAGGTAATATTCAGAAAAGACTGAAAATAAAGAGGAGCGGAAAATGCCGAATACCGAAACGAATAAGAGAATCTGCGCATTTTGCAAAAAAGAGGAAAAAGACGTGGGACGTCTGATACTCGGGCCCGACGGGATAAATATATGCTCGTCGTGTATCGCCGTGTGCGCGGATATTCTCGAAAGCCTTGAGGAAGACGATAACATTAATAAGGAAGAAACCCTCTCACTCTCAAGCCTTCCCAAACCGTCGGAAATGAAGGAAATGCTCGATAAATATATCATAGGACAGGATAAGGCGAAAATTACCCTTTCCGTCGCCGTGTATAACCATTATAAGAGGATTCTTCAGAAAAATAACGATAACGACGTCGAAATACAAAAGAGCAACGTTCTTCTCGTCGGCCCTACGGGAGTCGGAAAGACCATGCTTGCGCAATCGCTTGCAAAGCTTCTTAAAGTGCCGTTTGCCATTGCGGACGCGACGACTCTTACCGAAGCGGGATACGTGGGAGAAGACGTTGAAAATATACTTCTGAGGCTTATTCAGGCGGCGGATTACGATATCGCACTCGCCGAAAAGGGAATAATTTATATCGACGAAATAGATAAGATATCCAGAAAAAGCGAAAACCGCTCGATAACGAGGGACGTTTCGGGAGAGGGCGTTCAGCAGGCGCTGCTGAAAATACTCGAGGGAACGGTTTCAAACGTGCCGCCTCAGGGAGGCAGAAAGCATCCGAATCAGGAATTTATTCAGATAAATACAGAAAATATTCTGTTTATATGCGGGGGAGCGTTTGACGGAATCGAGGAAATAATCAAGAACAGAACCGGCAAACAGGGACTGGGATTCGGCGCGGACATAAAGACAAAGGACGAAAAGAGAAAGAGCGAAATACTGCAGAAAATCGAGTCGCACGACCTCGTAAAATACGGACTCATTCCGGAACTTGTCGGCAGAATTCCGCTTATAACGACGTTGTCCCCGCTTGATACGGACGCGCTCGTAAAAATTTTAACCGAGCCGAAAAACGCGCTCATAAAACAGTATAAAAAGCTGTTTGAAATGGAAAATACCGAGCTTGAATTCGAGCCGGAGGCACTGCGTGCCATCGCGCTTCTTGCCGAAAAAAGAAATACGGGAGCAAGAGGACTTCGCGCCATAACCGAAGAGGTAATGACCGAAATAATGTATAATCTGCCGGATGAAAAGGGCGTTAAAAAGATTGTGGTAACAAAAGACGCTGTTGAGAAAAAGGGAAAAATCAAAAAGATTTGTAAATAAGGAATATATTGAACGGGACAAGGGAAAATGACGGAAAAGACGAAAATATACTATCATAAACCCGCGATAAGAAAAATTAATTCAATATCGGACGCCGCAAACGACGCGGAATATAATCTTTTGCGAATAATACGGGAGTACGCCGATGAATCGCTGCCTGAAAAATCAGTTCAGACAAAGGAAAATAAGGCGCATTCCGTAAAATCCGCCGAAAAAACGCCGTTTGACGTGGTAAAAGAGAAGATATTCAACTGCAGCGCGAATACCCTTCGCACATTGGGGCTGACGGGAAAGTACGACGGCTTCAGGTACATATGCAAGGCGATTGAAAAAATTCTTACATGCGAAAAAAAGCCCCATTTTCAGAATATTTATTCGCAGATAGCAAAGGAACTCAACGTCAGCACGTCCAGCATCGAGAGGGATATAAGATACGCGATAAAAAACATAGTAAAATCGGAAAAGCTCACAAAGCTTACGGCGGTTTTCGGGGATTTTGCGCGCATTGGAAGATTTTCGAACAGTAATTTTTTAACCATGCTTGCGGCGGATATATTCGAAAAACTCTTTTTGCTTGAAAAAAGTTATAAAAACAGCATACTGCCCGCAATGCGCTGAGACGTAAATTTAATTGTTCTCAACATTTCGTTCATAAATCCGTGTTAGAATATAAAAGAATTATAATACTTTGGAGGAAATAAAAATGCCTAATTTTTTCTATATGCTTGACGAAGCGCCGGCGACGGCTGCCGCCGCTGAAGGTGCTGCGGGACAGTGGTGGACAATGCCGCTCATGCTTGTGATTTTCGTGGGAGCAATGTATTTCTTTATGATAAGACCGCAGAAAAAGCAGGAAAAGCAGATAGCGGATATGAGAAACAGCCTTATGATAGGCGATGAAATCACAACAAACGGCGGAATCATAGGAAGAGTCGTTCATATAAAGGACGATATCGTAACTATCGAAACGGGCGCCGACAGAATAAAAATCAAGGTGCGCAAATGGGCGATAGCGACAGTTGATAAGAAGATAGACGCAAAGCCGAATCTCCCGAAGGGCGGATATAAGGTAACGGGCGTAAAGAAAGCGGAAGAAAAGCCCGAACTCAAATAAAAAAGAAAAACTGCCGTTTTTGCGGCAGTTTTTTACATTAGAAGCAGGGAGAAAGAAAATGTATTGCAGATACGTTTGTCCGGTTTGTAAAGAAAAGCTTTCCGAAGAAGAAAAGAGCTTTTTGTGCATAAACGGACACTCATTCGATAAGTCGGCGCAGGGATACGTCAATCTTGCCGCCGCGAAAAAACAGAATACAGAGGATTCCGGGGACGCAAGGGAAGCCTGCCGCGCAAGACATGCTTTTCTGAATACCGGCCTTTATTTTCCGCTTGCAAAATGCGTCTGCGGGGAGATAAAAAAGTTTGCGCCGCTTGAAAGAACCGCTTTTATAATTGACGCCGGCTGCGGAGAAGGGTACTATTCGAGATGCGTAAAGGAGGAAATCCCAAGCGCCGACGTGTACGGCGCCGACCTTGCAAAATACGCGGTAAAAACCGCCGCCGCTTTTCAGAAAAATAACCTGCCGACTGGTTTACATAATCATTTTTCCGTCGGCAATATTTTCGACCTGCCGTTTGAAGACGGGAGCGCCGACGCGGTTTTGTCGGTGTTTGCGCCCGTTGCGGATAAAGAAGCGAAAAGAGTTCTTAAAGACGGCGGAATACTCGTCGTCGCCTGCCCCGGAAAAGAGCATCTGCTCGGACTGAAAAAGGCGTTGTATGAAAAAGCGAGCGAAAACGAGGAAAAAATCCCCGATTACGACGGTTTTGAAAGCGCGGATATTGTCAGAATAAAATATGAGATGAAGATTGAAAAAAAGACCGCGTCGGACCTGTTTGCCATGACGCCGTACTATTTTAAAAGCTCAAAAGAGGTAAAGGAAAAGTCGGAAAACCTCGGAGAAATTACAACCTTTGCCGACTTTATAGTAAAGGTGTATAAAAAGAAATAAGATAAAGGAACATATCGGAAATAATTCGCGTCATAATACCAAAAAGGCAAAAAAATGAAAATTTGAGGTGTGAAAAATGAAAAAAATAATTTCAGTGATACTCGCGATACTCATGATTACGGCAAGTTTCGTATCGTACGCTGCGCCGCGCTATGAAAACGAGCCGAAACCCGAGGAAATGGAAAAGATGATTTCCATAGTAAAGCCCAAACTCGATATTCCCGCGGACTGCAATGTTTTCGACTGGTACTATAACGCGGGAACCTATTACAGAAGCAGCAGCTGGAATTTTTCGTGGAACGACGAGAATTATAACAAGCATTACAGCGTTTCCTGCGATAATGAGGGCAACATAACGAGCTTTTATTTTTCTGACTGGAGCTATGAGGAGAAAACGAGCAGACTTCCCGCTTTCACGAAAGAAGAGCTTAAGGGAAACGCCGATAAGTGCATTCAGAAACTGCGCCCCGACGCGTTTTCGCATCTTGTGCTCACAAATTCGTACGCGCAGATTTATTCCCGCACGTTTACCTACGAATATACGAGATTTGAGGACGGAGTGGCCGTTCCCGAGGAAAGAGCGTACGTTTCGGTCGATTTTTCAAACGGAAAAGTTGGCAGCTTTTCGATTTCGTACAACACGCACGTTACGTTCGGAAAAAAGGATAACGTGGGAGAAGAAAAGGCAAAAGAACTCATAAAGAGCGAGCAGAATATGATTCTCTCATACCGCATAAAGAGGGACTACGAATCGAAAACCGTAAAGGCGTACCTCGTTTATACGCCTGAGGTAGGTTATATTTCCGTAAACGCCGAAACGGGCGAAATCTGCCTTGAAAGAAATACGTGGAACGTGCAGACCGAGCCGCGTGCCGAGAAAGCAGCAGGACTCGCGTCGTCCGACAACGCAATGTTTGAGGCAGACGAAGGAGCGTCAGACTATAAGCTCACCGAAGAGGAAAGAGCGCAGGTTGACCTGCTCGACAGCCTTATCACGAAGGACGAGGCGGTAAAGGCGGTTAAGGAAAATAAATATCTCTATATCGATAACGACGCAACGGCGGTTGACGCGTATCTTACGAAAAATTACGGTTCAAGACCGTATTATTACTACGGAAACGACGGCGGAGCAAAGGACGAGGACTATGCGTGGAGAATAACTTTCTCGGCACCGTACAGAGAGAGCGACAGCTACGAGGAATGGGAAAAGACGGGATATTTCTCGCCGTATATGTATGCGCTTGTAAACGCGAAAACCGGAAAAATCATGGAATACCGCGCAAGCGTTCCTCATTATAAATATTACGTGAACGATTACAGGAAAATCGATATACCGGCGCTTAAATACGACGAAGAAAGCGCGAAAGCGATATTCGAGGAATTTGCAAACGACGTGATTCCCGAAAAAATGGAGCTTTCGAGATATACCGACTGCTACAGCGGAACGGTAATCGATTACGCTAACGCCGAAAAATATGAGGACCCCGTTTACAGGACGAGAAACTTCAACTACGTCAGGGTAAACGAAGGTGTCGACTTCGATTATAACAGCATTTCGGGCGAGGTTGACCTAGTTACCGGAAAAATCACGGGCTTCAACTGCTATTGGTACGACGACGTGCAGTTCGAGTCGCCGAAAGACGCGATTTCAGCCGAAGAAGCGCTTGACGTGCTGCTTTCCGATGATGGCTTCGGACTCAATTACGAAATAAACAGTAATTATACCTATAATCAGTACCTTATCGATATGGAAAAGGAAAATTACGATATAAACGAGCTTTATGAAACTGAGCAGTATTCAAGACTTGTATATTCGGGATATAACCACTATTCAACGACGGTTCTTGCGCTGACCGGCAAAATATCGGATTGCAGCGGTGAAGAATATACAAAGAAGGGCGATTATAATTATACCGATATAGATTCGCACTGGGCAAAGGACGACATACTTATGCTTGCCGACCTCGGAATAGGCTTTGAGGGCGACAAATTCCTGCCCGATGAAAAGATAGACTTTGCGGACTTTGCATACCTTGCAAATTCACTCGACCTCTACTCGCCCGACCTGAATAACGATAAATACGACGAGGACGGAAACGAAAAGACCGGGTACCTTACCAGAACGCAGGCGGTAAAATATATTATCGACGCCGCGGGCTATAAAAAGATTGCGGAAATGAAAAATATATTCATCACCGATTTTAACGACAACAATCTTCTTGACGACGGGGACGTAGGATATATCGCGATTGCAAGGGGATTCGGCTTCGTGCAGGGCGATATGAACTCGTTCAGGCCGTACGACGACATCACGAGAGCCGAGGCGGTAACAGTAATTCTCAATTACATCAGATTTTCAGAATAATTCACCTGAAAAACACATTCATAACAACATAGTTTCAAAAAAAGCGATTATACTTAAAACGTAAACAAAAAAACTCACAACGCTTTTTTGAAAGGACGATGTTGTTATGAATAACGAATTTGAAAACGCAAACCCGAATGAAAACGAAAACGAAATTTCTCAAAACGGGGAAATTAAAGAAGAAATCAGGGAAGACATCGAAGAATTAAAAGAAATAAAGGAAGACGCCGCACAAGAAGCAAAAGAAGTGAAAGCGGCGTACGACCCGCAGAGCGGAACTTATTCCTACGTAAATGAAAACAATGAAGCGCAAAAGGCCGAGTACGTCTGGAACGGAGCCGAAAACAAAAAGACGAAGGAAAAGAAATCCTCATCGGGCTTTAAGGTTTTCGCAGCCGCAATGCTTGCGGTGTTCACGCTGTCGGCAGCGGCAATAGCCGTGTTCATGGCGGCGGACTATATCGCGGACAAAGCGTCGAAAAACGCGGTAATACCCGTATCAAATACTGAAAACTCAAACGATGCCGCAAAGGTCGTTCAGCTTTCGACGTTCGCCGATAAGAAAACGGGACTTACCAAAAGCGAGGTTGCCGCAAAATGCACTCCGTCGGCAGTCGGAATAAAGGCCGATACGCAGATGAGCGGCTTTTTCGGCGGCTATTATTCGGCGGCGTCCGTGGGCTCGGGCTTTATATACAGCAGCGACGGATATATAATCACAAATCATCATATCGTCGAGGATGCAGAGAGCGTAACCGTATATCTTTACGATAATACGGAGGTCGAAGCGGAAATCGTGGGCTCCGATGCTCTTACCGATATTGCGGTGCTGAAAATCGACCCCGAAGGAAGAAATCTCGTTCCCATGCAGATAGGCGACTCGGACGCGCTCGTTGTGGGCGACGAAGTGCTCGCAATAGGCTGTCCCGCAGGTCTTAACTATATCAATACCGTAACGGACGGAATAATTTCCGGCATAAACAGAGAAGTTACCTTTACCGAAAACGGAACGACAAAGAAAAAGACCATGACCATGATACAGACCAACGCCACGATAAACAGAGGAAACTCCGGCGGCGCGCTTGTAAACGCATACGGCGAGGTTGTGGGTATCAACAATCTTAAGCTTGCGAGCGACTATGAAAATATCGGATTTTCAATTCCGATAAACGGAGTTCTGACGGAAATCAAACAGATAATAGAATACGGCAAGGTCGTAGAGCGCAGCGACGCAAGCTACGTTGCAAGCGAGGGTATTATCGGAATCTCGGGTTCCGCGATAACGGACGCTCAGGCGGAATATTACAATATTCCGAAAGGAATTCTCGTAATGCAGATAAACAGCGACAGCAGCGCCGCAAAGGCGGGACTCAAACGAGGCGATATAATCACCGCATATAACGGAAAACCCGTTTCGTCCGTCGACGAGCTGAACAGATATAAAGCCGAAAACAAGGCGGGCGACAAGGTAACGCTCACGGTTTTCAGAGACGCCGAAAACGACTCGTTTGAAATCACGTTCACGCTCGATGCGGCGTAAAACGAACACGAAAATATAATATCCTACCCCCTATTGCTTTGAAATTAATCTTTAAAACAAGGAGGCATAGATATGAATACGGCTGAAAAATATGTTTTCATAAAAAAATGTATTCTTATATCATTGCTTGCGGTTTGCATGACGGCTTTCTTTAGCTTCTCGGCTTTCGCTCAGCAAAACACGTTTACTTTTTCGGAAAACAAAATAGAAGCATCCGACGGCAGTGCAGGCGGATATAAAATCGAAGGTACGTCGCTTACGATAAACGAGGCGGGAACGTACGTAATCACAGGCTCCTGCCCGCAGGGCAGCATAAAAGTAAAAAAAGAGACGACGGACGTAACTCTGGTGCTCAAAGACCTGACCTTGTCATGTTCTGATTCCGCGCCGATTGTCTGCAATAAATCGACCGGAACGGTTATACAGGTGGAAGACACCGTTACGCTTGCCGATAAGGAAAATATAAACGAAGAAGAAACGAATGCCGACTTTGAAGGCGCCTGCATAAAGGTAAAATCCGGCGCGTCGCTTGTCATAAGCGGAGACGGCACGCTGAATATTGACGGAAGCGTATGCAAAAACGGAATAAAAGGCGCAGCAACTTCAAAAATCACGGTTGACGGCAGCGTCGTATTCAATATCAAAGCCGCAAACAGCGGCCTTGCCGCAGACGGCAGTATGATATTGAACGGCGGCACGTTTAACGTTGAAGCGGAAGACGCGATAAAATGCGACCCGGACGACGACGATACCGAATCTTTGGGAGATCTGACGGTCAATGGCGGAAACTATAAGATAAAAGCGAGCGGCGACGGTATCAGAGCAAACGGAAAACTGGAAATAAACGACGGTGTTTTCGATATCACGGCCGAAGAAGGTCTGGAAGCGACGTATCTGCTTATTAACGGCGGAACGTTTACGATAAACGCCTCGGACGACGGAATAAACGCGTCGGATAAATCAAGCCGTTATGCAATAAAGATAGAAATCAACGGTGGAAATATTACGTTAAAAATGGCGCAGGGCGATACCGACGCCTTTGATTCCAACGGAGACCTTATAATCAACGGCGGAACGCTGAATATTACGGCACAGTTTCCATTCGATTTCGACGGTAAAGGCGAGTTTAACGGCGGCGACATTACCGTGAACGGACAAAAGGTTACTTCTCTTACAGGGCAGATGATGGGCGGATTTGGCAGAATGAACGGACAAATGCCTCCCGAAATGTCGGGAATGAACGTCAGAGACGGACGTATGATGCCCGGTTCGCAGAATGCGGAACAGTTTTCCGACGGTCAGACACCTCCCGAAATGCCCGAAGGAGAAATGCCTCCCGAAATGCCGGGAATGAACGTCAGAGGCGGACGCGAAATGTTCGGTATGGACGGAAAAGGGAAATGGTCAAAAGCATCCGACTGGGCAAAAGAAGAGCTCAACAAGGCGTACGGCAAAAAACTGATTCCGGAGATTCTCGATAACAACGACCTTACCGAATGCGTTACGAGAAAAGAATTTGCGCATATCATAGTGAGAATGTACGAAGCGCTTTCCGGCAAACAAGCGCAGACGTCCGGTGAAAATCCGTTTGCCGACACAGACGACGGCGAGGTGCTTAAAGCCTACTGCCTCGGAATTACCAAGGGAACGTCCGAAAACACGTTTTCCCCGAACGACCTCATAACGAGAGAGGAAATTGCGGCGATGACGACGAGAGCCATGGACGCCGCGGGGGTAAATACGGAATTCGACGCGAGTAGCGTAAACGTGTTCGACGACGATTGCGATATGCATGACTGGGGCAGAAAAGCGGTTTATTTCATGTCGTGCCACAATATTATAAAAGGCATGGGAGACAATAAATTCGACGCAAACGGAAACGCAACCAGAGAACAGGCTTTGCTTATCTGCGAAAGAAGCGTTGAACAGTTTGCAAAAGCTTAAACGCAATATAAACAGCATTTGATTAAACAAGCAAAAGCAGGGTAGTTTACCCTGCTTTTGTTTTCGGTATTGAAATTGATATTTTTGTATGGTATAATTTGGGTAACAAAATAAGAAACGGAGAATAGTCATGAGCGAAGAAAAAATCTATAAAATATCAAACGGAAAAATAAGCGCCGAAATAGGCGAAAACGGCGCGCAGTTAAAGAGCTTCAAGGACGAAAACGGCAAAGAGTATATGTGGTGCGCGGACCCGAAAATCTGGGGCGAGTCGAGCCCGATACTGTTTCCCGTTTGCGGCGCGGTAAAGGACAAAAAAATAATATACGACGGAAAAGATTACGCGATTCCGTATCACGGCTTTGCATGCTTGAATAAATTTATGTGCAAGGAGTATACGGAAAATACGCTCGAACTGTATATTACCGAGACCGAAACGACGCTTTCGTACTACCCGTTCAGATTTAAGTTTTCCGTAAGATTTGAAATAAAGGATAACTTTATGTGCGTAAGCTTCATCACCGAAAATACGGACGATAAGAAGATTTATTTTTCCGCGGGCGCGCACGACGGCTTTGCGCTTCCCGGAGGTCTTGAGGATTATGACGTCGTGTTTGACGAAGTTGAGGACCTCAACAGAATAATCCTCGACGGCAAATACTGCTCGTATAACAGAGAACACGTCGAGACCGAGGGCAGAACCCTTCATATGAAGTATACACATTTCTTAAACGACAGCCTCGTTTTTGATAATATAAAATCAAAAGGACTGCAGCTTTTGCATAAGGACACAAAAAAAGGCGTAAGAGTCGATTTTCCCGACTTCAAGTTCCTTGTAATGTGGACGCTCCAAGACGCGCCGTATTTGTGTATCGAGCCGTGGAACGGACTTCCCGATTTTGTCGATTCCGACATGAAAATAGAGCATAAAGTCGGCATCTTTTCGCTTGAACCGGGTAAAAAACAGATTTTTACGCGCAAAATAACGCCCGTAATGTAATTATGACGCTTACCGAAAAACTTTTTTCCAAAAAGGATGAAAAGTATAAAAAATTCAATTCAAAGCTCATTCCCGACGTCGACGAGAAAAAAATCATCGGAGTCAGAACGCCTGATATAAGGGAAATCGCCAAAAACGCGGATGAAAAGGAAGCAAAAGAATTTCTGGGCGCGCTGCCGCATGAAACGTACGAGGAAAACAATCTTCACGCGTTTTTGATAGAAAAAATAAAGGATTTCGACACGGCGCTCGAAAAAACGGAGGAATTTCTGCCTTACGTCGATAACTGGGCGACCTGCGACTCGTTTTTCCCGAAAGTTTTCGAAAAAAACAAGGAAAAAATGCTCCCATATATTCGTAAATGGCTGAATTCGGGAAAAACCTATACCACGCGTTACGCGATAGGACTTCTCATGAAGCTTTTTCTCGGAAAAGACTATAAAGACGAGTATGCAGATGCCGTCTGCGGCGTAAAAAGCGAAGAATACTACGTAAATATGATGAGAGCGTGGTATTTTGCGACGGCGCTCGCAAAAAATTACGAAAGCGCTGTGAAATATCTCGAAGAAAAAAGGCTTGACGAGTGGACGCATAACAAAACCATCCGAAAAGCGTGCGAAAGCAATAGAATTGATGCAAAAACGAAGGAATACCTCAAAACTCTGAAAATATAATAAAAAAACGCCCGCGAAAGCGGGCGTTTTTTATCTTTACCGGAGGTATCAGTTCCAGTTAAGCTCTTTAAGATAGTTTTTGAGAATTTCGAGGTCTTTTGAAATGCCTGCTATGCACTCGTGGTTTGCCTCGTATTCTATTACGAGGTCGCCCTCGTAGCCGGCTCTTTTGAGGATGGCAAGGCACTTCTTTACGGGTATGTCGCCCTCTCCCAGAATCGCTCCGCAAACGTAGTTGCAGCCCCTCGTCTCAAAGTAACCGTTTTCCGAAAAAGGCTTATCTCTTATGATAAAGTCCTTTACGTGTACGTGAACCGCGCAGGAAGCAAGGCGGGATACCGCCTGAAGCGAATCCTCGTCGGCGCATACAAAGTTGCCTATATCAATAAGCAGACCGTAGTTGTCGTGGTTTACCGCGTTGAAAAGCTGTTCCATTCTGTAGCTGTCCTGCGCGATAAAGCTGTGGTTTTCGGTGCAGGTCTTAATGCCGAGGGATTTTCCGTATTCGGAAATTTCCCTTGCCGCGTCCGCAACGTAGGGAAGCATAAGTCCGAAGCTCCTCGATTCGCCGACTTTGCCCGTCGCGTAAAGCACGTCGTGGCGGAAGATTTTCGCGCCGAGTATGCTTGCGATATCGAGCTTTCTTTTAACCTTTTCGATTTCGGCTTTTCTTTCCTCGGCGGTGTCCTTGTAAAGAGCTGCCGAAACGACGTATGAGCCGATTTCGATTCCCGCGCCGTCTGCCGCCTCTTTAATCTTTTTTGCGTATGCGACCTGATCGTCGTACGTTCTTCCGAAAATGTCGGTGTATTCTATGGCGTCAAAGCCGAGCTCCTTTGCCTTTGCGGCGCAGTCGAGCTGGGTCATTTCGCGCCTGTTGAGTATCTGGCTGAACGAATAAGCACTCAATGAAATTTTCATTTTTATACCCTCTGATCAGTTAAGTATAACTTCGTGTCCCGTCTTTGCCGATTCGTATATTGCGTCGAGAATCTTCATTATTTCGATTCCGTCTTCTGCGGGGTTCTTGCACTTTGTGCCGTTGTTTATGCAGTCTACGAAGTGAGCAAGCTCTTCAACGAAGAAGTCTCCCGCTTCCTTGTAGTTTCTCTTGTTGATTTTTACGTCCGAAAGGAATCCGTTGGTATCGTTGTAGAGAATCATTTCTCTGTCGCCGATTTCAAGGCCGCCCTTCGTTCCGCAAAGGAGACGCGTGTTGTCGTCGGGCATGTTGATATCGTATGTCGTTTCAAGGCTGAGCACCGCGCCGTTGTCGTATCTGATGAGAGCCGTTGCAAAATCCTCAACGGTGTCGGGATCAGACGGAGAAGCGTTGAGAGGAGCCCAGTCAACGTGATTCTTGAGGTAATCTCTTCTGCCGAGCTTGCGGTCTGCTACCGCGTAAACGCTTACCGGCTTCGGAAGTCCCATAAGGTATCTTGTGAGGTCGATTACGTGAACGCCTATGTCGATAACGGGGCCGCCGCCGCTTCTTTCAATGTCGGAGAACCAGCCGCCGGGATTGCCGTGGCGTCTTATGTACCGAGCCTTCGCATAGTATATGTCGCCGAGCAGATCTTTGTCGATGAGGTCTTTTGCGATTTTGGCTTCGTTTGAAAATCTGAGAACAAAACCTATCATGAGAAGCTTTCCGTTTTTCTCTGCGGCTTCCTTCATTGCGATTGCTTCGGCGGTGTTGTAAGCCATGGGCTTTTCGCACATAACGTGCAGTCCGGCGTTAAGAGCCTTTATCGTACATTCGGCATGGTTGCAGTTCCATACGCATACGCTTGCGGCGTCAAGCTCGGGAAGTTCCGAGAGCATTTTGTCGAGATCTGTGTATCTTCTTTCGATTCCGAACTGGTCCGCGGTGATGTTAAGGCGTTCTTCGTCGATGTCGCAAATTGCGTAAACTTCCGCGTCGGGAATTTTCTTGTATGCGGCAAGGTGGGTGCCTGCAATGTTTCCGGCGCCTATAAGCGCGATTTTAACTTTCTTTGACATAATAAATCTCCTTATATTTTAATTTTCGTTTATCGTTTTCTTTAAGAAATCGTAAGCCGTGCGGATGTCTTTTGCGGGATCCTCGCCGACTTCTCTTTCAATCGTGAGGAAGCCTTTGAAGCCTATTTCTTCAAGCGCTTTAAGATAGTTCGGAAAATCCACGTCGCCCGTTCCGAGAGGAAGTTCTTTGAAATACTGTATTTTGAAGAAATCGGCGGGAACGGGATGAAATACTCTGTAAAAGTATTCGGGATTTACGGGATGCAGATTTACGCCGTCTTTCGCATGGGTGTGAACGATGTATTTTTTAAGTGTGTGAACGGCTTTTACCGGGTCGTCTTTTAATACCATTACAAGATTTGCGGGGTCAAGGTTTACCCCAACGCCGGTCGAACCGAGCGTGTCGAGAAACGCGCAGAGCCTTGATGCCGGTTCGGGACCCGTTTCAACGGCAAAGTGAGCGTTTACACTGTCTGCGTACTGGGCAAGTTCAAAGCACGCTTCCTGCATGATTTTGTATCTTTCGTGATTGCTGTCCTCGGGAACGACGCCGATGTGCGTTGTTACGATATCGGTTTCAAGGTCTTTTGCGAGGTCGATGATTCTCTTTGACTTTTCGATGAGCTCAGGGTTGAGGTCCTTGTTTCCGAAGCCTCTGCCGAGATCTCCGCACAGAGCCGAGAAGCACAGTCCGTTCGACTTTACTTCGTCGAGAAGAGCCTTTCTGTCGGATGCGGACAGATTTTCGGGTGAGTTCTGTCCTTCGGTTGCATACATCTGTATGCCGTTTACACCGATTTCGGCGGCTTTTTTGATCGCAGCGCTTCTTTCGAGCCTGAAGGATTCAAGCATGGCGCCGATAGGAAAATTGTACATTTTTGTTCCTCCTTTTTAGAAAAACGAATAAAATTTGTTGATTATTCTCTGTTTTTATTGTATAATATATAAGAAAATAATGCAATACACTTTTTTGACAACTTATAACACAATATTGCATTCAAAGGAGACGGAAATGTTAGTATACGAACCGCACATAATGCCGGATCCGCTCATACCGGTCGTCTTTCATACCGATACCATGCGCGGCGGGCAGAAGGAGCACCCCAACTGGCACACGAATATAGAGATACTCTGCTGTATCAAGGGAAGCGGAACGGTGAACTGCGAAGGCACGGAACACGGTTTTACCGTGGGTGATATATTTGTAATAAACTCAAATAATCTGCATACGATTTATTCCGATTCCGAAGTGGTATACCACTGTCTGATCATCGACAGAGATTTTTGCAGGAATAACGGCGTGCCTACGGACAATACGGTGTTTAAGAACAGAATACGCGGCGAAAGACTGAATAAGGAATTTGACAAAGTCGTTGAGGCGGTTAAGGTAAAGGATTCCCTTCGTGCAGCCGAGATAAGACTTGCGGTTCTGAATCTGCTTATAACGCTCAAAAGATATTACGTCGAAACGGCGGATAACTATACTGAAAAGAAGGAATCGGTGTCTTTTTCGAGGGTAAAGCTCGCCATGATTTATATAAGGGAAAATATATCGAACGTCATAACGCTTGAGGATATCGCCTCGTACGTCGGAATAAGCAAATATTATCTGACGAGGGAATTCAAGCTTGTAACGGGACAGACGATTTTCGAATACTTAAACGTCGTGCGCTGCAAGGAGGCAAAACGCCTCATACAGGACGGAATGACGGCGTCGGAAGCGGCGAACGCCTGCGGCTTTTCCAATATGTCGTATTTTACGAGGACGTATAAAAAATGCGTAAACGAACTGCCGTCGTTTGCAAAAATCACACGAAAAAAGGAAAAGGAAGACGAAAACGCAAAAATAAACGAAAACGACGATCAAAAAACTTGCAATATCTTTACAAGTTTGATATAATTTAATAGCTGCCGCGGACGCGGCAAAAAACGGTAATGATTCGGAGAGTTAAAATTTATGAAAAAAATCACGTTATTGCTGATTTTACTTATTTTTACGGCATTTTTGCTTATTTCGTGCGAAAATAGCGAAACGCCGCCTGAAAACGATAAGGAAGAAACCAAAAACGAGGAAACGATAAAACAGGACGACGAAGAAATAAAGGAAGATACGGCAGAAGACGAAGAAAATACGGAAAATACCGGGGAAACCGACGAAATCGAGGATAATACCCCGAAGTTTTACAATAAACTCACGGGACTTGAAACCACGGAGGAAATCTCGAATATAAGGCCCGTCGGAATAATGATAAACAACGTAAAACAGGCGATTCCCCAGCAGGGAATATCAAACGCCGACGTAATATACGAAATTCTCGCTGAAGGCGGAATAACAAGGCTTTTCTGCCTGTTCACCGAGTACGCGTCTTTGCCCGAAACAGGCTCGATACGCTCGTCGAGAGACTATTATATCGATATTGCAAACGCGCACGACGCAATTTACGTTCATTTCGGCGGCAGTCCCACGGCGTATGAAACGCTTTCGGCGAGAAGAACCGACAATATGGACGGAATTTCGTTCGATACGCCTTTTTACCGCAACGAATGGCGCAAAAAGAATATGGGCACGGAGCATTCCGCAATGACGACGGGAGAAAAACTCGTCGAGGGAATTGAGAAAAAGGGCTACCGCACGACAAGCGACGCACGCCAGCCGTTTTCGTTCAATACGGAGGACGCGCCGTTCGACGGCGAAAAGGCGGAATATATAAAAGCGAAGTTTTCGTATTACGCGACAAGCGAATTTGATTACGACAGCGAAAACAAGGTGTATTTGAAGAGCCAGTACGGAGAGGCTCACATAGACTCAAACAACGACGAACAGCTTTCGTTCAAGAATATAATTATACTTTACTGCCCGCAGGGACTTGTGCCGGGCGACGACAAGGGAAGACTGTACGTCAACTTTTACGGTACCGGAAAGGGATTTTTCGCAAGCGACGGAGCAATAAAGAACATAACGTGGTCCAAGGCGTCAAGAACGTCGGATTATACGCTTTATGAGGAGGACGGCGAGACCGAACTTCTTTTGAATCCCGGAAAGACGTACGTCGCAATATTCCCGACAGGCGGGGAATTGTCCTACGAATAAAATTTTTATCTGAAAGGCGGAAAAAATTAAATGTATGAAAAAATACAGGCGTCGGAGCTGCTTTCCCCGCTGCTTGAAGGACTTGACACCGAAGAAATAATATCAATGCTCGAATATCCGTCGGACAGAAAGCTCGGGGATATAGCGCTGCCGTGCTTCAAACTCAGCAGAACGCTCAAAAAGCCTCCGGTAATGATAGCCAAAAGCCTTTGCGAAGCGATAAACGCGTCGGAAAAAAACGAGACGTTTGAAAAGATAGAAGACGTAAACGGGTATCTCAATTTTTATATTTCAAAAGAAGCTCTCGCAAGAAATCTTGTTAAAATGAGCGAGGACGAAAAATACGGCTCGTCGGACGTCGGACGCGGTAAAACTATAGTTATAGACTACTCGGCGCCGAATATCGCAAAACCGTTTCATATAGGACACCTGCGTTCGACGGTTATCGGTCAGGCGATAAAGAACATATACAGATTCTGCGGATACGAGTGTATCGGCGTAAACCACCTCGGCGACTGGGGAACGCAGTTCGGAAAACTCATCGTCGCGTATAAAAAATGGGGCTCGAAGGAAGCAATCGAACAAAAGGGCATAAAGGCGCTCACCGAAATATACGTAAAATTCCACGAAGAAGCCGAAAAGGACGAAAAGCTTGAGGACGAGGCAAGAGAAGCGTTTTCAAGAATGGAAAAGGGCGATGAGGAATGCATTTCCCTTTGGAAGTGGTTTGTCGAAATAAGCATCGCCGAATTCAAGAAGGTATATAACTTAATCGGCGCACAGTTTGAGTCGTGGAACGGCGAAAGCTTCTATTTCGATAAGACGGACGCGGTTGTGGAAGCGCTGAAAGCAAAGAATATGCTGGTACTCGATAACGGAGCGTATATAGTGCCGCTCGACGAATACGGCATGCCGCCCTGCCTCATACTCAAATCCGACGGCTCGACGATATATGCAACGCGCGATATTGCGGCGGCGTTTTACAGAAAAAAGACGTACGATTTCGATAAATGCATATACGTAACGTCGGCGGGACAGAGCCTGCATTTCGCGCAGTTCTTCAAGGTAATAGAGCTTATGGGCGAGGAATGGGCGAAAAATCTCGTTCACGTGCCGTTCGGAACGGTGAGCATAGACGGCGCAAAGCTTGCCACGAGAACCGGCAACGTCGTGCTTCTTGAAGACCTGTTCAAAGAAGCGACGGATAAGACGCTTGCCATAATCAACGAGAAAAACCCGGGACTCGAAAACAAAGAGGAGGTCGCAAGCGCGGTCGGCGTCGGCGCGATAATATTCCACGACCTGTCGAATAACAGAATAAAGGACATAAACTTCGTGTGGGACGAGGTGCTCAATTTCGACGGAAACACAGGGCCCTACGTGCAGTACACCTACGCAAGATGCGAGGGAATTCTCGATAAGGCGGGAAAATATGATAAAAAAATCCTTGCGTTGACCGACGACGCGGAATATAATATAATAAAGACGCTCGAGCTGTTCCCCGAAAAGATAAACCAGGCAAGATGCGAGCTCGAACCGTCGGTAATTTCAAGATACCTGCTCGACGTATGCCAGGAATTCAACAGATTTTACCACGACTGCCCCGTGCTCAAAGCGGACGGAGACAAGGTCAGAAACGCGCGTCTTGCGATAGTGGAAGCAACGGGAAGCGTGCTTAAACGAGGACTTGAACTCATAGGACTCAAAACGCCTAAAAATATATAGTATAAAGGAGAAAAACTCATGTCGGGACATTCAAAATGGAAAAACATAATGCATAAGAAGGAAAAAACCGACCTTCAGAGAGCAAAAGTGTTTACTAAAATAGGCAAGGAAATAGCAATGGCGGTAAGGGACGGCGGCGCGGACCCAGTGGCAAACAGCAAACTCAAGGACCTTATAGCGAAAGCAAAGGCAAATAACGTGCCGAACGATAACATCGACAGAATAATAAAAAAGGCGTCGGGTGCAGACGGAAGCGTGAACTACGAGGTTATTCTCTACGAGGGATACGGGCCGAGCGGAGTCGCGGTGATAGTCGAAACCACGACGGACAACAGAAACAGAACCGGTGCGGATATGAGACACTATTTCGATAAATACGGCGGAAATCTCGGACAGACCGGCTGCGTGTCGTATATGTTCGAGGATAAGGGCGTAATAGATATAGAAGCAGAAGGCACCGACGAGGAAGCGCTTATGGAAGCGGCACTTGAAGCAGGCGCGGAGGATATCTCAAACGAGGGAGAGGTCTTCGAGATAATAACGGCGCCGTCCGATTTTTCGGCGGTAACCGACGCGCTTACCGAAAAAGGATATAAATTTTTGTCGTGCGAACAGAGCAAAATCCCGTCGACGTACGTTACCTTAACGTCGGAGGACGACATAAAGAATATGAATAAACTCCTCGAAATGTTCGACGAGAACGACGACGTAACGAACGTATGGCATAACTGGGAGAACGAGGACGAATAAACGGTAATTCCGGTGGAATTTGAAAAATGCGATTTCGGTTTTCAAATAACACTTGACAAGAGATGTTTATTTGCATATAATGGTTTACAGTAAAAACGATTATCTTAGACAGGAGTTTATATCAAATGGCGGAAAAAATAATAGAATTGCTTGCTAAACAGTTCAGAGTCGATCCTTCGACCATCGACGAAGACACGAACATAGTTGAAGATCTCGGAGCGGATTCTCTTGAAATAGTCGATATGCTTATGGCTTTGGAGGAAAATTTCGGAATTACGGTATCCGACGAGGAAGCGTTAACTCTCAAGACTGTAAGAGACGTAGCCGATTTTATTGAAAAGAAGCTTTAATCAAAAGAAAGATTATAAACGGGAGTATCGCAAAAAGACGGTATTCCCTTTTCATTTGCTTATCAAAGTTAAGAAAGGGTGCTTTTGATGTCAGAAATCAAAAAAGTATACGTCGCATGCGACCACGCGGCGCTCGATATGAAAAACGAGGTCGCGGAATACATAAAGGAGCTCGGATACGAGGTTTCCGACGAGGGAACGTATACCAAAGAGAGCACCGACTACCCGGTGTACGCGAAAAAAGTGGCGCAAAAGGTGCTGGGCGACGAAAATTCCTTGGGACTTCTGTTCTGCGGAACGGGAATAGGAATGTCAATCGCGGCAAATAAGGTTAAGGGAATAAGGGCGACGGTCCTTTGCGACGTTTACAGCGCACAGCTTTGCAGAAAGCACAATAACGCGAATATCGCCTGCTTCGGCGCAAGGGTTATAGGCCCCGAAACCGCAAAGATAACTGCAAAGGCATTTCTGGAAGCCGAATTTGAGGGCGGACGCCATCAGAGACGCGTGGATATGATAAACGCCATGGATAAGGAATAATAATTGTCAGTAAAAAAGGACGGTCGGCAAGACCGTCCTTTTTTTGCAAAAAACGCGCCGAAAACCGCCTTGTTTTTGAAAAAATATCGTGATTTTACGTATTTTTTCAACTTTTTTTCGCTTTTTTTCTTTCGCAATAATTTGAATTAAGTCGATATGCCGCAAAAATCAAAATCCGTTAGCGTTTGCTGTCGCACGCTTTTCCTTGATAACATACATTATGTAGTATATAATAATGTTGTAAAATACAAGATATTGTTTCGGAGGGGCGGCAAAATGACGGATATACCGAAAACGGGATTTTTATGCGCCGGGAAAACGGCGCTTGAGCTGTCGGCATCAATATACTGCGCGTATAAGATTTCGGATTTTTTGAGGTCGAAAGGATACGGAAATTCGGGATACTATACGAGGATTTATTCTTCGTACGATAAGGAAAGGGAGAGCAAGACCGCAAGGATACTCGAAAGGCTGTGCACGTGCTGCGACCTTGTGCTTACGGTCGGCTGCGAGGGCTTTTCGAGAGACGATATTATCCCCGACGTAACCGACGTGATGTGCGAAAAAAGAGTCGATTATTTTTCGGGTATTCTTTGCGGCGGCAGAAAAATAAAAAAACCGGACGAGGCAGAACAAAACAGCGGAATACTCAGAGTTTTTCCCGACGAAAAGCCGCGTTTTGGGGCGATAACCGGGAAAATACGGCTTTTTTCTCCCGTGCCGGGCGAAAAAAACTTTACCGAAACCGAAAAAAAGAGCGGAGAACTGAAAAAAATAAATATAATGCGCATAATTTCCGATAATTCGCGAAGAAATCCGCATTTTTTCGAGCGCGCAAAGGAGGAAACGCGGTTTTCGGAAGAATATATCGAGGCAAAGCCGTCGAGAGCCTCGGCGGGAATCATGAAAAACACGCTTGTACTCAACTTTTCAAACGACGTGTATACCGCTCTGCCGCTTGTAAAAGCTGTTTTGCCCGCAATAAACTTCACCGTGTACAACGTCTCCGGAAAAAGCGCGGCGGATTTCTCAGCTTATAAAGAAACGGTGAAATCTTCAATAAATTATGACGATTTTTCAAACGAAAATTACATGATTAATATTTAGTACATATATTATTTACCATTTATTAAACAAATATTGCCAATAATGTTATATAATTGACATAAAGATGAATATTTTGGGAAAATTTCTAAAATGGGGGGTTAATAAATGGGATATAAAATTCTTATTGCAGACGACGATACCAATATCTGTGACTTACTGAAAATATATCTTGAAAACGAAGGATACGAAACGGTTACTGCATATGACGGTATCAAGGCTCTGTCGGCATTTAAGATTTATGAACCGGACTTAGTGCTCCTTGACATAATGATGCCGAGAAAAGACGGCTGGCAGATATGCAGAGAAATAAGGGAAATATCGTCCAAACCCATAATAATGGTAACGGCAAAGAGCGAAGTGTTCGACAAGGTTCTGGGACTCGAACTCGGAGCGGACGATTTTATAACGAAACCGTTTGACATGAAGGAAGTGCTTGCGAGAGTAAAGGCGGTGTTCCGCAGATATTCGGGACACGATACCGACGACAGCGAGGTAATCAAATTCGACAACCTCGAAATCAGCCGTCAGAAGTACGAGCTCAAGCTTGCGGGAAAACCCGTGGACATTCCTCCGAAGGAACTGGAGCTTTTGTATTTCCTCACGTCCAACTACAACAGAGTATTTACGCGCGACCAGCTGCTTGACAAGGTATGGGGATTCGACTATCTCGGCGACTCGAGAACGGTTGACGTACACGTAAAGAGACTGCGCGAAAAACTTGACGGAGTGTCGGACAAATGGACGATAAAGACAGTC